>Ga0265338_10005046_pt1 | contig 17420 bp, 15 predicted proteins | sample 42126metaG_FD_193579 | JGI IMG/M metagenome (GOLD analysis project Ga0265338, IMG submission 193579) | Rhizosphere microbial communities from Carex aquatilis grown in University of Washington, Seatle, WA, United States - 4-21-26 metaG | ecosystem: Host-associated > Plants > Roots > Rhizosphere... | reverse complement strand
CCGCAATCGACGGCACCAGCAACACCTCGTCGCCTTCCTGAAACGCATACGAAGCGCCCCCCAGAAATCGAATATCTTCCTCGTTCACGTAAATATTCAGGAACCGACGCACTTCGCCCGCCTCGTCTCTCAAATGAGACTTCAGGTCGGGGAACTGCTGGTCGAGCGCCGCGAACAACTCAGTGAGGTTTGCGACGTCGCACTTCACTTGCGGCGTACCGGATGTCAGCCGCCGCAGCGCGGTCGGAATTTGCACCGTGATGCTCATAACTAAGCCTCCAGAGCCAGCGCCCCATCGGCGCTTGAGAATGGTTGTGTCCCGGCTGCGCCCGCAATTGGCGTGACGTTGTCGAGTGCTGCGGCCGCTATCTTCGAAGCGTCGATTTTCGAAGCCAGATAGTTCTCGAACTCGCTGAGCTTCGGCGCGATCGGCTTTTCAGCCTGGTAGCAGTTGGCAAGCACATCGGTCGTCTTCAGCCCGTTGCCGGTAATGCAGAGCACCGTCGTTTCATCCGGCAGAATGCGATCCTGCTGGATCAGCTTGCGCGCTGTGCCAACCGTCACGCCGCCGGCGGTCTCGGTGAAGATGCCTTCGCTGCCCGCCAGCAGTTGGATCGAGCTGACCACTTCCGGATCGGAGATATCTTCCGACCAGCCGCCGCTCTTGCTGATGGCCTTGATCGCGTAGTGACCATCGGCGGGATTGCCGATCGCCAGCGACCGCGCGATTGTCTTCGGACGCTGCGGTTCAATTTCATGACTGTACTGCTTCACCGCTGTAGAAATCGGCGAGCAGCCCGAGGCTTGTGCGCCAAAAAATTTCACCGGCTTCGGCTCGACCAGCCCGAGAAGGATCAGTTCATCAAACGCCTTTTTGATTTTCGTGATCAGCGATCCGCCCGCCATCGGCACGACGACGTTGTCCGGCAGTCGCCATCCCAGTTGCTCTGCGATTTCGTAGCCGACCGTTTTCGAGCCCTCGGCGTAATACGGCCGCAGGTTCACGTTCACAAATCCCCAGCGATGCTCGTCCGCGATCTGCGAACACAGCCGGTTTACGTGATCGTAGCTGCCGTTGATACGCACCAGCTCCGCGCCGAACACTTGCGTGCCAAGAATTTTCGCCGGCTCGAGGTCAGAGGGAATGAAAATCCATGCCTTGAAGCCTTCGCGCGCCGCTTGCGCCGCCACCGAGTTGGCGAGATTGCCCGTCGAAGAACAAGCGACTGTGTCGAACCCGAACGCGCGAGCGTTGGCCAATGCAACTGCGACCACGCGATCCTTAAAGCTCAAGGTCGGCAGGCACACTGCGTCATTCTTGATGCACAACCGCCGCGAGCCAATCTTCTCGCCCAATCGTGGAGCGCTCACCAGCGGCGTGAATCCGACAGGCAGAGAAGGAGTGAATCCTGCAGGCAAGGGAAGCAGTTCGCGATAGCGCCAGATGTTCGGCGCTCGCGATGCAAACAGCTCACGCGACACGTGCTTCTTGATCTCTTCGTAATCGTAGGTGACTTCCAGCGGCGAGAAACACTCTTCGCAGATCGAGCGAGGCTGGTTTTCGAAAGTCTTGCCGCATTCGCGGCAGCGGAGTTCATACGTGCTCATCCTGCAACTTCTTTCTGTGGACTGCGGGACGAGCCGGGTAAAAATACCCCAGTTAACACAAAACCCCTTTTCCTAATGGGAAAAGAGGCTCGGGAAATGCGAATCAGTGATCGCTTCACCCGAATCTCATGGTCCCCGTTACCGGGCGAGAGTTGGCACCTGCGATGGAGATATATGATCCCGATCCGGTTGCCGTGGCGTCCTAGGGCTCGTCCCTCAGCCACTCTGCATGAAATTCAAGGTCTGCTCAAAAAGAGCAAACTTGGAAGTAGATACTATTACCGACCGAGCGGTCTGTCAAGGCAGAGGTTACTAACGGCGCTACTGTTCGTACGCGCCGATGTCGATGTTCGAACCCTGCACACGCGGATTTCCCGAAAAGTCCATCGTCCCCACGATTGCAGCTCCCAGGTCGGTCCCCGCATTGACGGCTGGAGAATTCGCTTGCACGTGCAAGTCTGGAGTCGTTCCATTCGCAAACAACGGATCGCTGTAGTTCGAGCTTGGATCCTTGCCCGTTGCCGATTGATACGCAGCGAGGCTCTTGTATGTTTTTCCGTTCCACATGAATGTGGCTGTGCTCGACGCCGAATCATAGAGGTTGAAATCCATATCTGCCGGGTCCGGGGTCGATTTCGCGAAGTTATGCACCAGCAATCCCTGCGCTGTCGAGTACACGATATTGTTCTTGAAGGTGTTGTTCGTCGCGTGAAACTGGATCTGGAATTCTCCGCTGCCGGTATTCTTGCTGTCGTTTTTGTATAGCGTGTTGTTGACGATTGTCACGTTATCGGAACCGCCCACGTGCTTGGCGTATCCGCCGATCGAGATGCCTGCCGAATTTCCGAAGTACACCAGGTTGCTTCGCGCGATCACGTTGCTCGACGTCTTACCCTGGTGTTCGCTGGCGACCTCAATTCCGAGATCGACATTGTGGATCAGGTTGCGCTCGATGAGGATGTTCGTTCCGCCGTCCACATAGATCCCATCCGAGCACCAGCATCCACGCGGATACGCTCTATTTTTCTGCGACGTGATGTTGTAAACGGTGTTCTGCGCGATCCAGCCATTTCTCGCCTGATCATAGGCAGGATCGGGTGCTGTGTGCTCGAAGCCGATCGCATCGATCCCGATGTTGTTGTTGTCGTGAACCAGGTTGTTCATGACGGTGAACGTGTCCACATTGCCGTTGAAGGTCAGTGTCTCGCTGCATCCTGTCTTCATGTGATCAATTTCGTTGCCGGTCACCGTGATGTTGTTCAATGATGCGGGAGCCTGGTTCCCGTAAAACGCCACCGCAAACGCATTGGCGTTGCAACCGCTCGCGGTCGTCTGAATGTGGTGAACGTGGTTGTTGAGGAGTTGGAGGTTGCTGCCCGCTCCCGTCACGTAAATGCCGATCGGCACGTTCTTCGTACTGTTGGTTTTGTAGTTCCGGATTTCCAGGCCCTGAATCGTGATGTAGCTCTGGCTCTGAATGTTGATGAGCCCGTATTGTCCCCCGGGAATGCTGAGCCCTGTTCCATCGATGATCGCGGTTTGCCCAGAGTAATTCTGAAAGGTGATCGAACCCGCGGTTGCCGATCCCGAGACTGGAATGTTCACGGTCTCCTTGTAAATGCCGCCGAGAATGTTCACGGTATCGCCGGCTGCGACTTGATTTGCCGCGAACTGGATATTGCGCCAAGCCGAACTGGGGCTGAGACCGTCGTTGTTGTTGTTTCCCGAAGTCGAAACGTAGTAACTAGTCGCGGAGATATTTGGCGTGGCCACAAGCAGACAAAACCAGCAACAAGCGGCGCAAAGAACTCGCGGGATTTTCATGGGAAATGCCTCCACGCAACCGCTTTGGCCAGATGTTCAGAAGAGTTGCTGAAAGTTACGTTGACTTTCGTTTACTTTCGCTTTGAAGAAATTACAATGCGCGGAAGCTGGGGTCAAGAGGCATGCTCTTCAATACATTGATCTAGCGGCTGTACTGATTTCTCTTCTTATCGTCGTGGCGTTCTACGCCCAGTTGGATCAGTCGATCAATCAGTTCTGGATATGAAACGCCGGTCGCACCCCACAACTTCGGGTACATGCTGATCGCCGTGAATCCAGGCATCGTATTGATTTCGTTGACATACATCTTGCGCGACTTGGGATCCATCAGGAAATCCACGCGCGCAAGGCCGGAGCAATCAACGGCTTGAAAGGCCGCAATTGCCAGTTTCCGCACCTGCGCTGACTCGCTCTTGTTGAGTTTCGCCGGAATCACTAACTCTGAGCCTTCGGCCAGATACTTTGCGTCGTAGTCGTAGAACTCTTTGCAGGGAACAATCTCTCCCGCGACCGATGCTTTTGGATCGTCGTTGCCGAGCACCGCGCACTCGATCTCCCGCGCCTTGTTTTTCTTGCCGCCCACACCTTCTTCGATGACGATCTTACGATCAAACTTCGCCGCCTCTTCAATCGCTGGGCCAAGTTCCTTGCGGTCGTGCGCCTTCGAAATTCCGACGGACGAGCCGAGGTTGGCGGGTTTCACAAACACCGGATACTTCAACTTGCTCTCGACCAGCTTCTCGACCTTCCTCGGCGTCTTCTCCCAGGCTGATCGCAGGACGGTCACATGTTTTACGATCGGCAAGCCTGCCGTCCGAAACAATGACTTCATGATGTCTTTATCCATCCCCGCAGCCGAACCGAGCACGCCCGCTCCGACGTATGCAATGTCGGCCAGTTCGAGCAGCCCCTGGATCGTTCCATCTTCGCCGAATGTTCCGTGCAGTACAGGGAAGATGACATCAACATTGATGGCGCGATCCGCCGCGCGCCGCAGATTCGCGTCCGTCTGAAACGGAGCCATTCCGGAGTCACGCCGCGCAGGTTCCGGAGGAACGACTACCGATTCACCCGTCGCAAGCACTGCCGCTCCAGGCGTAGCCTCGGGATCGCCCGCCCGTAACGATTGTGGAGAGCGGACACTGCTGTCCCCTTTCAACAATTTCTCGGCGTGCTCGGCGGTCAACCAGCGGCCATCTTTCGTGATGCCAATCGGCACGACTTCATATTTTGCTTTATCGATTGCGTTGAGAACCGACGCAGCGGATAGTAGGGAAACCTCATGCTCACCGCTACGTCCGCCAAAAAGAATACCGACTCGAAGTTTGGCCATAAAGAATTAGTCTGGCCGCGCGCGCCGCTCCCGTCAATCGCAGAACTGGTTCCATTGGAACGCCTCATAAAACAAGAAACAAGCGGAGCCTGGTGTGGGCTCCGCTTCCCTCGGCGCTTCGTCGAGGCGCGCAGACGTCAGCGCATCCCGGCTGCAGCCTCTATTGCACCGTGAGGTGAATGGTCATCGTTGAGATCGGACAGCGACAGCGATCCAAGAAACACGCTTCCCTTTACGAAACTAACAACCGGGGACGGGAACTTAATACGTCAGGGCTTTCCTTCAAGAAATCCTCGCCAGAGCAAGAGTATGAGTCGAGAAAAGAGGTGTTGTCAGGCTGGAGTAAAGAGTTGGTCAAGAGTTTCGTCATGGCTCAATTAGGTTCGGGCCGTGACGCCGGGCACGAAATCGTGATTTGAAACCAAGTTCGCAGGTTATCTCCCACGCTATGAAGAGATTAGACTCACTTCCCATCGATCCAACCGCTTCCTGGGACTGAGTCGCTTACTTGACATCAGAGTGAAACGGGTGTGAAATTGGCGTGCTTCGAAGGCCGGTGCCGGCCCTTCCCCCAAGGGCACTCGACCCAGGAGCTCTCATCGAAAAAATTCACTACCGGGATCGCGGTGACAGCGAATCTTTCGCAACCAGTGTTCCCACCGGGTGAATTGGGGAAAACGCTGCACATTCTCTCAGGAGTGGCTCATGAATTCGAGTAGCAAAGGAAAATTCGCTTTACCGATGTGTTTCGTGGCGGTTGCTTTGTTCACCCTAACAACATTCGCGGCGGCTGGAAACAAGCCGAGCGCGCCAGCACCGCACGCCTCGGCACCGCGTGCGTCGGCCCCCGCAGCACGCCCTTCGGCCCCTGCGCAGCGTCCTAGTGGTGGCGGCATGAATCGTCCCGGAGGCGCACCGGCAGGGAACCGCGGTCCCGGTGGAAACACTGGCAGCATGAACCGCGGTCCCGGCGGCAGCCAGAATCAGAACCGTGGTCCGGGCGGCAACATGAATCAAAACAACCGCGGACCCGGCGGAAACGCGAACGCGAACAACCGCTCCGGTAACGGCAATCAGGCCGGAAATCGTGGCGGGAATGCTGGCGGCAACAATCGCGCCGGGAATGGAAATCAAGCTGGCAACCGGAATGGGAATCAGGCCGGCAACCGCAATGGAAATCAAGCCGGCAACCGCAATGGAAATCAGGGCGGCAACCGAGCAGGAAATCAGCCCGGTAACCGCGGCGGCAATCAGCCGGGAAATCGCGGCGGAGCGCAGGCCGGAAATCGCGGTGGCAATCAAGGCGGCCGGCGTCAGCCAGCGGGTATGTCCACGCGTACCACCCGGAACGGCAACACGGTAAATGTTCGCAAGAATGGCCAGGTTCGCTCGATTCATACCAAGAATGGGATGACCATCAACCACGGCATGCGTGGTGGACGGCATGTTGAGGCCAACCGCAACGGACGTCACGTCGTTGCTTACGGGCGTCACGGTGGATACAGCCAGCGTGCTTACTACCGTCACGGCGGTCACGAATACGTGCAGCGTACCTATTACCGCGGCGGCCGGGCGTATGCCTATGGCTATCGCAGCTACTACTATGGTGGCTATCCCTATTACGGATACGCGCCCGGTTATTACTATGGCCCGGCTTACTACGGATGGGCTTACAACCCGTGGCCCGCGCCGGTTTACTACAACTGGGGATGGGGTGGACAGCCATGGTATGGCTACTACGGTCCCTACTATCAGCCGTATCCGGTGTATCCGTATGCAGCGCTCTGGTTGACCGACTTCCTGATTGCCGCGAACTTGCAGGCTGCTTATGCCGCGCAAGCTGAAGCACAGGGAGAACTCGTGCCTCCGCAATTCGGGCAGGAGTCTTCCGACGTCGTCGCATCGCTGTGGTCGTCCGATCCGTTAGTGGCAGCGAGCCTCGCATCGTCCTATGGATCTCGTGGCTACCTGATGGGAGCAGCGGCGCCAGCAGCCAAGGGCGGAGCGCAAATGCCCGCGGATGTGAAGCAAGCGATCGCCGATCAGATGAAGAAGGAGATCGCAGCGGAAAAAGAAGCGGCGGCCAACAAGGACAAGACCTCATCGGGAGGCGGCGAAGAGGTTCCGGCTGCACTCGACCCGAACACACGGTATTTCGTAGTGTCGGTTGACCAGGACCTGACCACATCCGATGGCGACGAATGCACGCTGACTCCGGGCGACGTGATCTACCGGACCGGCGACAAGCCAGATGACGACAAGATGGTTGACGCCATTGTGAAGTCCAGCAAGAAAGACGAATGTGCGATGGGCGCAACTGTTGGCGTTGACGTTGGCGACTTGCAGGACATGCACAATAGCCTGCAGGAGAACATGGACGAAGGGCTGAAGAAACTGGCCGAGAACCAAGGGAAGAACGGATTGCCCGCGGCTCCGGACACGAAAACAACGCAGGGTGAAGTGCCACCGCCCACGCCGGATGCGAACGTGAAGGACGATCTGGACCAGACACAGAAAGACGCGGACCAGGCCGAAGCGGACGCAAATCAGCCGAACTGAAACTTTCCACGGCGCCCCACAATCAGTGATGCGCCCGATGGACCTGTTCACGAAAGCCGGGAGCACCGCCGCGAAATCGGCGCGCTCCCCGGCTTTTTGTGACTGTACGGTTGGCTAGCCTTAAAAATTCTTCAGACATCCCCTGTCCCTGCTCAGGGATGGGAACAGCCAGATTCACAGGAGGAAGTTCGCAATGCGGCGAAATATTGAGATGGCCGTTTTGGTTGTTGCTTTGATACTCGTCGGCTTCACGCCCGTTCTACTCACCGCGCAAGTGCCCTTGGACGAGCAACTCAAAGCGCAATACAACATGGTGAAGATGGGCGCAGATTCCAGCGGCACGGCCGTCGTGGAAGCGGGTACGATTCTGGATATCAAGAAGGGTGGAATTCTGGGCGTGCCATATTCCGACCAGAGTTTCACGCCTACTAAGTATCAAGACGGAGTGGTTCATACACCCAACGCCCTCGTGCAGAAGGGTATTGGAAGCTTCATGAAGAAAATCGGCAAGGAACAGAACACGCACCTCTATCAGGTGGGCGAGAAGGTGTATCCGTCCAAGATCGAAGTGCACATGGACAAAGACCAGGTGGTTATGGGCATCGTCGCGTGCGATTCCTGCAACAACACCGATCCTAAGACGTTCTATAAGACGGATGTAGTGTTCCAGTTCGCCAAGGGGCAGCTCTCCAAAATGAGTGCGCCGCAGGTCGAAGATACGATTGCGACTTTGCTCGCGACCGATGAAGGCGGCGACCAGGGCGGCAATGGGAACGACAACGGAAATGGTAACGGTAACGGCAACGGAGGCGGTAACGGGAATGGCGGCGGCCAGGGAAATTATCAGGGTGGTGGCGGAGGAGGCGGTGGGCAGCAACAAGGTCCTCCCCCGGAGCCGGAGCAAATTGAAAAGGGACAGACGCCCGACCAGGTGAAAGCCGCGATCGGCGTACCGGATAAGATCATCAATCTGGGCGCCAAGCAGATTTACGTCTATAAGGACATCAAGGTTACGTTCCTGAACGGCAAAGTATCGGACGTACAATAAGCCAGAGGTGCCGGAGGAAGGAATGCGGCTGAACATGAATGTTAAGAGTTGTCTCTCAGCCCTCGCTTTGTGCGGGGGCTTTCTTTGCGCCCCGTTAGCAGCACAAGAGGGCGCACCTTCTCTGCAAGAGCAACTCAAAGCGCAGTACAAGATCGTCAAGACCAGTGCTGATGCGAACGGCCTGGTTGTCGTTGATCCGGGGACGGTCCTGGATGTGCAAAAAGGGGGACTTCTCGGAGTGCCTCCCGTCGGCGCGATTTTCTGCCCGGCAAAATTTCAGGATAACGATCTGAAAGCCCCTAACGGCTTCTGCGCCGCCATGGTGAAGCAAAATTCGCGCTACCTGCAGGTGGGAGAAAAAGTTTACCCGCTGAAAATTGAAGTCAATCTGGACAAAGACAAAGTGTCCTTCCAGGTGATCGAATGTGATTCCTGCAACGGTGTGCAGCAGCCATCGTTCTATAAGTCAGAAGTGGTGTTTCAATTCGCCAAGGGAGCCTTGCGCTCGATGCCTGTTCCCCAGGTGGAAGATGCGATCGGTAAGGTGCTCTCCATCGATTCCGGTGGCGATTCCGATAATTCGAACACGCAGGGCGGACAACAAGACAACAACAATCAGGGTGGAGGCGGCGGAGGGCAGCAACAGCAGGGCCCGCCGCAAGAACCGCAACAGATTGAAAAGGGACAAACGCCCGACCAGGTGAAGGCGGCGCTCGGCAATCCGGACAAGATCGTTAATCTTGGGGCGAAGCAGATCTACGTTTATAAGGACTTAAAAGTGACGTTCCTGAACGGGAAAGTCGCCGACGTGCAGTAGGCAAGGTGGTTTGTGATTGGCGTCCTGCGCGAAGGCAGTTCGCCGCACTGCACCTAGAGAATTTTCTTTCCAAATGCTGACAGCGCAAGTTCGACGGCCAAGTCGGCCGTTTGGTTGTGCTCATCGATTACGGGATTCACTTCCACAATCTCCAGGCTCAGCATGCGTCCGTGGTCGGAGATGATTTCCATGGCGAGGTGAGCTTCGCGATAAGTCGCGCCTCCCCAAACCGGAGTGCCGACGCCAGGTGCGTCTTCGGGGTCGATCCAGTCCATGTCAAGCGAGACGTGATATCCCGCAGTGCCGCGTCCAGCCATGCGAAGGGCCTCTTCCATCACGGCGCGCATGCCGCGCTCATCAATGTCGCGCATGGTAAAGACTTCGACACCGGCCTTACGGATGTTTTCCTTTTCAAAGTTATCGACGTCACGGATACCAACGAGCACACAGTTTTCCGGATGAACTTTCGGCGAGAAATCGTAGATCTTGCCGAGTTCGTAGGGAGGCAATCCCATGATGGAAGCGAGGGGCATGCCATGGACGTTGCCGCTGGGCGAGGAGTCGGGCGTATTCATGTCGGTGTGCGCATCGATCCACAGGAGCCCGACTTTCTGATTCTGCCGGCGATAGAACTCGGCGACACCTGACACGGTTCCGGCCGCCACGGAGTGATCACCGCCCAGAACCAACGGCACCTTGCCAGCTTCGAGGGTCTTCAGAACGAGGTCGGCGCTCTTGGCGCAGGTCGCGGTGATTTCCTTGAGGTATTTCGCGCTGGCCGCACCTTCTTTTTTCTGTTCCGGGATGGCGACTGCAATGTTCCCTGCGTCTTCGACGATGTGGCCGATGGCCTCGAGGCGGGCTTCGAGTCCCGCAACACGGACGGCGGAGGGGCCCATGTCCACGCCGCGGCGAGACTGGCCAAGATCAAGAGGAACGCCGATCACGCGGATCTGGCGCGGTGTGATGCTGCTGAACGTCGTGGTTCGCAGAGGCATAAGGTCCTATTTAACCGCCGAGACGCCGAGAGCGCCGAGAAAAACAATTCCTTGTCCTAGCCACACTGAGGGTCGTTGGTTGCTCGGTCTGGGAAATCATTGACGATTCGTTTCAGTCCGTTCTTTAGAACCGGAACATGGAAATTCATAAGAAGGCCTACACGTTTCTTTGCGATCCTCAGATACGATAAAAGCTGTGCTTCATGAATCGGAAGCAATTTTTCCACTGCTTTGATTTCAATGATGATTTCGTCTTCCACTACCAAATCGAGACGATAGCCACAGTCGAGCTTTACATCTTTATAAATTACCGGCAACGGCTTCTGTTGTTCGAGTCTCAATCCGAGGTGCTTTAACTCAAATACAAGGCACGATTCGTACGCCGACTCCAGCAACCCGGGTCCCAGATGTCGATGGACTTCAATTGCGGCGCCAATGACGCGGCGTGAAATCTCATCCAGACTGTCTTTATCCAGCATTTCTCGGCGCTCTCGGCGTCTCTGCGGTGAAAACTAGGGATAGAGCCGGTGCAGCATTCTCGGGAAGGGGATCGTCTCCCTTACGTGTTCCAGGCCGCAGATCCAGGCGACTGCTCTTTCGATGCCCATGCCGAAGCCGGAATGCGGCACGCTGCCGTACCTGCGCAGGTCAAGATACCACTTGAACGCTTCCTCGGGGAGATTGTGCTCCTTGATTCGTTGCAGGAGCAGATCGTGAGAGGCCATACGCTGCGAACCTCCGATGATCTCTCCATAACCCTCAGGGGCCAATACGTCAACGCAGAGCGCGAGGTCCGGGCGCTCGGGATCAGGTTCCATGTAAAACGCCTTCACGCTGGCGGGGTAGCGGTGCACCATGACCGGGCGATCGAACTGCGAGGACAGGTAAGTCTCATCGGGTGAACCCAGGTCGCCGCCCCATTCAAATTTGTGTTCTAACTTTCCCTGGGCGTGGCCTTCCTGTAGGTTCTTCACGGCATCGTCGTACGTAATGCGCGGGAAGGGCGCTTCAATTTTTTCGAGCTTCGTCAGATCGCGTCCGATGGTCGTGAGATCCACGCGGCGGCGTTCGAGACAACGTTTGACGATGAAGGTCAGGAAACCCTCAGCGAGATTCATGAGATCGTCGAGCGTGCCGTAGGCAATCTCGGGTTCCACCATCCAGAACTCGGTCAAGTGGCGGCGGGTCTTCGATTTTTCCGCGCGGAACGTCGGTCCGAACGAATACACCTTGCCGAGCGCCATGGCCGTCGCTTCGATGTAAAGCTGTCCGGATTGCGTCAGGAAGGCTTGTTCTTCGAAGTAATCAACCGGGAAAAGCGTGGTCGTGCCTTCGCAGGCCGCGGGCGTGATAATGGGCGGGTCGGTCAGTGTGAATCCATTGCTGTCAAAGTAGTCCCGTGCCGCGCGAATAATTTCCGCGCGAACGCGCAAGATCGCCGCCTGGCGCTGCGAGCGGAGCCAGAGGTGGCGATGCTCCATCAGGAAATCAGTGCCGTGTTCTTTGGGCGTGATGGGATAAGGATCGGCTTCGGACACGCGCTGCACGACCTGAACGTTGGATACATCGAGCTCGTAGCCGCCCGGAGCGCGCTTGTCGGCGCGGACCTTGCCTTCCACGATGACGCTGGATTCCTGCGTGAGACCTTTGATGGCGTCGAAGACCTCTGGTGGGACAGCGTTTTTCGGGACAACTCCCTGAATGACCCCGCTGCCGTCGCGGAATTGCGGGAAAAGGAGCTTGCCGCTCTCGCGAAGATTGTAGAGCCATCCGCGAATAGTGACGGACTGGCCTTCGTGTTTGCCGATTTCGGCGATCGTGCTGATGGGTGCGGACATAAGTCAAAACCTTCTTACCGCCGAGACGCAGAGAGCGCCGAGAACGCATTTCTTGGTTTTCTCGGCGCTCTTTGCGTCTCAGCGGTGATTACGAGTCTTCCAGTTTGCGGAAGGTTGCGCTCACTTCTTCGCCGTGGTTTTTCTTTTCTTCGCCGTCGATTTCCAGCAACAGGGGCGGAGTTTGCGGGGCGGTGCGCAGCAGTTCCATGGTCTGTTTCCAGTCAATCGATCCGTTGCCCGGCCACAGGTGCGAATCTTTATCTTTGTTGTTGTCGTGCACGTGGGTCGAGCAGATATGTTTCTTCAGAGTCTCGAAAGACTCCGGAATGCCAGCCATCATATGGGCATGCCCGCAATCAAAGCAGACGCCGATGTCGTCGAAGTGCATGGTGTGAATAAACTCGACGAGGCGATCGGGCGTGGACAGCTCGTTGGGAATGTTCTCCAGCAGAACTCGCACGCCGAGCGGCTTGGCGAATGCGCGCAAGTGCTCGACGGAGGTCATCGCGGCCTCGAATTTCTTCTCGTCAAAAGCGTCGTTCGGATTGCCGATGTGCTGCACCAGGAAGCGGAAGGGGATCAACTCCGCGATTTCCAGCGAACGCTTGATTTCGTCCATGGCCTCAATGCGCCCGGCGCGGTCGGTGGAGGCAATATTGACGGGCGGCGATCCTGTACGGCCCCATTCATAGTCGGAGTACAACGGAGCGTGCACAGAATTCAAAGGAATGCCGGTGGACTTGAACCAGTCGGCGATTTCGCGGACATGCTGCTTGCGGTTGGCGTAGTCGAAGTGCTGGCGGGCGGCAAAGATTTCGATGGCTTGGGCTCCGGATTTGACAAGCTCGTCGAGCAAGCCCGGATGGAGCCGTTCTTTGACATAGACGTACGTCGAGACCGCCTTGAGCATCAGTACCCTACCGCCTTCCCGTTATTGCGTCCGTCGCTGGCTCCGAGTCGCTCGCCCGTCTTGGGGTCCACCATAATGCACTCGGCATCTCCCCAGAAGTGATCAACTTTCAGCCTATGTCCTTTGGAACGCAGAACATTCATTGTATCGGGAGAGAGGCGGTCCTCGACGAGAATTCCGTCGGGCAGCCACTGATTGTGAAACCGGGGAGCGTTGACGGCCTCCTGAATATCGAGCCCAAAATCGACCACACCAATGATCAGGTTAGCGACGTTCGTGATGATGGTTGGACCGCCTTCCGCGCCCAGAACCAGGAAGAGTTTGCCGTCTTTGAGCACGATCGTCGGCGTCATGGCGGAAAGGGGACGTTTGTTGGGGCCGATCGCATTCGCGGGGCCTTGGATCAGGCCGTAAACATTCGGGACACCCTGCTTGGAGGCGAAATCGTCCATCTCGTCGTTGAGCAGGAAGCCCAATCCCTCGGCAGTGACCCGGGACCCGAACGAATCGTTGAGCGTGGTGGTCACGCCCACAGCATTGCCCTCGGGATCCACGACCGAATAGTGGGTGGTATTTTGGGGTTCGCGGAGAGCGAAGGCGTGCAAATCGGCCACTCGTTCGAGGCCGTCAAACGGTGGCCGCCGGAGATCCTTGCTGACGCTGGCGTGGTTGGTATCGATCGAGTCGCGCCAGGCGGCAGCATATTTCTTGTCGATAAGTTGCGGGACCGGGACCTTAGCAAAATCGGGATCGCCCATGAAGTCAGCGCGATCGTAGAAGGCTCGGCGAAACGCTTCGGCAGTCAGATGGATCGTCGTGGCCGAGCGGTTGCCGGTCTTGGCCAGATCGAAGCCCTCGAGGATGTTGAGAATTTCGATAAGAACGGCGCCTCCGGATGACGGCGGCGGAGCGCTGATGATGTCGTATCCGCGATACGTGCCACGGACAGGCTCGCGCTCCTTGACCTCGTAGGCGGCGAGGTCAGCCGTGGTGATCAGGCCTCCGTTCTTTTGGATCGTGGCGGCGAGTTCGCGGGCCAGCGCACCGTGATAGAAGCCATCAGGATTTTTCGCGATGCGTTCGAGAGTGCGGGCCAGTTCCGGCTGCTTCAGGATTTCGCCCGGCTGGTAGAAGTTGCCATCACGCTGAAATATGTGGCGCGAAACGCTGAACTTGGCCAGATGCTCGTCGGTTCGCAGGTCTTGTGTGTCTTCGTAAGCGAGCGGGAAACCGTTGCGGGCAAGCTTGATCGCGGGAGCCATCACTTTTTCCAGCGTGAGCCTGCCGTATTTCTTTTCGGCGTAGACCAAACCCGCGACCGAGCCAGGAACGCCGATGGCTTTGTATCCCACCAGACTGAGGTTCTCAATGACATTGCCCTGGGCATCGAGATACATGTTCTCCGTGGCGGCTGCGGGGGCTCTCTCCCGGAAATCGATGAAGTGGCTCTCGCCATTTGCTGTGCGAAGGAGGAGGAATCCGCCTCCACCGATGTTGCCCGCCTGGGGATGAACCACTGCTAAGGCGAATCCCGTGGCGACTGCCGCGTCAATCGCATTGCCTCCGGCTTGCATCATTTCGACTCCGGCATTCGACGCAAGTTCGTGCAGGCTGACGACGATTGCATGCGGAGCGTGTGTCGGGCTGAGAGGAGCGGCGGTAAGGTCGGCAGGGAGCCACAGAAGGGACGCGATGAGGCTCAGAAGTAGGAGGCGGATTCGCATGAATCGAGTGAACTTACGAGGCTAGTCCAGGGCGACGGAGTGAGTCAAACGGCGGCCGGAGTTTTGTTACTTCGAACGCGAACGTTTCACCGCTTTCTTCTTGCCGATCGTTTTACTGATCTTTGGCGCTTTGGCAGCGACGAGTCCGTACGAATCACGAATTAGAGTCTCGAGTTCGGTGTCGGCGATGACGTTGGGGTTGGCCAGTTGGACCCAGTTGTAGCGTCCCACGTAGGGAGCGGGAGCAACGCCTTCGATTTCGAGGAGTTCGTGGAAGACTTCCGGTGAGCACTTCAGGGTGATGCGGGGGAAGCGGCCGTCGGAGAGTACCATGCCAGTAAAGATTTTGCCGCGGACTTTAAAGCACAAGTCATCGTCCCAAGGCATGTCCTCGGTCACGTCGGGGAAGGTCAGGCAGAGCTTGCGGATCCAGTCGACGTCGGGCATTCGGAAATCATAGCGCGAGTCGGGCGGCAAAAAGTTGGGCCGGTAAAGTCCCGCCGGAGTGTCGAGACGCTCCATCCTGGCGGTCGCTACTCCTGCTTGTACACCTGGCCTTCCTTCATCACGAAGCTCACTTTTTCGAGGACACGGATATCTTGCAGCGGATCGGATTGGACTGCGACGATATCGGCGAACTTGCCCGGCTTGATCGAGCCAACTTTCGAGGACACGCCAATCAGATCGGCGGCATTGACTGTGGCGGCCTGGATGGCATGCATCGGAGTCATGCCGTACTGGACCATCAGTCCGAATTCACGGCCGTTGTCGCCGAAGGGACAGACGCTGATGTCCGTGCCGAAAGCGACCTTCACGCCGGCGGCGACTGCTTTACGAAAATTGTCCCGCTGCTCGCTCGCAATCATCTTCGCGTGTTGAATGAAATCCGGTGGCTCGTGGGCATCCTGTATGCATTCGACCACTTCGAGCGTCGGTACGAGATAAGTGCCGTGCCGCTTCATCAAGTCGCGGGCTTCGTCGTCGGCCAGGCTGCCGTGTTCGATCGATGCCGCTCCCGCGCGAACGGCGTTCTTGATCCCTTCCGCGCTGTGGGCATGGGCGGCGACACGAAGGCCGAAATGCTGCGCCTCGTCGACGGCAGCGCTCAGTTCTTCCGGTGTGAACTCGGTGGACTTGACGTTGCTGTTGTGCGTAAGCACCGCGCCGGTCGCCAGAACTTTGATCAGGTCTACTCCCTGATTCGCCAGGGCGCGAATTCTCTGGCGGATCTCCCACGGACTATTGGCCTCTCCGTAGTGCAGATCCCACGGGAGCGTCAGGCTTGGATCAAAGCCGGTCACGGCGCCGGCGCCGCCGGTGATCGTGATGTAGGCGCCGGCGACATACATACGAGGTCCGATCACGTCGCCACGGTTGATGGCGTCTCGCAGTGCCACATCCACCAAGGCACGATAAGTACCTACGTCGCGGACCGTCGTAAATCCGGCCAGGAGCACGGCCTTTGCGTTTGGGATCGAGGCGAATGCGTCGATCGCGGCCGTCTTGCGCAGTTCCGAGAGGGGATCGGAATCAGCGTAGCTGTCGGTGATGTGAGTGTGGCAGTCGATCAGACCCGGCAGCACGGTCATCCCGGAGAGATCGATCATCTTGGCGCCGGCGGGAATGTTGATACCAGCCCCGACTGCGTCGATCTTGCCGTTCCTGATCAGGATGGTTTGATTGGTGAGTACCGTTCCGGCCTCGGTGTCGATCAACTTCCCGGCCTTGATGGCGGTGACTTGCGCGTGCAATCCAACACAAAAGAGAAGCAGGAATGCGATGATGCGGACGCGGGTGGACATGTCGTCAGGACTCCGTGGGTGATTGTAACGAAACGATAGTCGCGAATATGCAGGTTCTGGTAAAGTCTGGAGCGATGTAGCCGCTCCAGGTGCCCGGCGGAAACATGGTCGCCCTGGGGCAAAAACTTCCTTTGGGGGCTCTACTTTGAAACGATTCCTGATTTGCGCTGTCTTGAGTACGCTTGGTGCTCAGTTGTTGTCCGCGCAGACGAAAACTCTCGACAACAAAAGTTGTCACCTAACAATCCCGGCAGACTGGAAGCAATTGGGGCCGAGTTCTGCAGAGGCACCGGGCGCGAAAACATTCATGGCAGTCGTACGGTCCATCACGCCGGACGATGTGAAAACGACCTTGGACATGATCAAGCAGGGCCAGATGGATACCCTCAAGCCAAAGGTGCTCGACGACAATCCGAAGCGGGTATTGATTCAGACGGAACGCCGAGCCGCCAATGGAAAAACGACCACACACTACCAGGTCATGACCAAAGCAAATCCCGGGTGCCAGGGAAGCGCGGATTTTGAGAGTCCAGCGGATGCGGATGCGGCGCGCAAGATGGTGGAGTCGACTACGGGAGCGCATTAGCATCCGTACCGAAATGTCGGTTACAAAAATGCCCGTTCTGTTGGAGGATTAGAAAATGCGCAGGGTATGGTGCTTTCTCATTGTCATTGGCATTGCAGGTTGTGCCATCGCGCAGCCTGCGGTTGCTCCAGCGAGAATCGGGACGTCCTCTGTCTGGCAGATTCCACCCCAATTTCTTGCCAACGCCCACGCCGTCTGCGACAAGTTACTGGGTGACATCGGCCAGTGTCTGATTGACCAGATGGCGAAAAATGCCGCTTCCCCAGACGCCGTGGCGTTCTCCCGCGAACTCTACAAGCAGAGCCATGGGGATGTGGGCATCATGACCGGCTTTCAACCCATAGGTCCGGTTGACTTCGGCTACATTACATAT
>Ga0265338_10005045_pt1 | contig 17421 bp, 9 predicted proteins | sample 42126metaG_FD_193579 | JGI IMG/M metagenome (GOLD analysis project Ga0265338, IMG submission 193579) | Rhizosphere microbial communities from Carex aquatilis grown in University of Washington, Seatle, WA, United States - 4-21-26 metaG | ecosystem: Host-associated > Plants > Roots > Rhizosphere >... | reverse complement strand
CGGGGCCGGCCAGGTACCGCCGGCCGGACGGCGCCGGCGGCGCTGGCCGCTGCTGGCGGCGGCCGCGGCGGCCATCGTCATCGCGGCGGTGGCCGTCCTCCTGCTTCGCTCGCCCGGCGGCGCGAAGAACACCCCGGCCCCGGGCGCGTCGCTGGCCGGCGCAGTGACCAGCGCGCCGGCCACGCCGGGCCGCGGCACCCCGTCGAAGTCCCCGGCGAAGCCGTCGGCGTCCGCCACCAACGGCGGCAACCCCGGCTCGCAGCCGTACACCGCCCCCGCCTACACGCAGTCCTCGGCCGGCACCGCGAGCGGGACGCCGACCCCGACCGCCAGCGCCACCACCAGCCCGACGCAGACGCCGACCCCGACGAGCACGGCTACCGCCACCGCCACCCCGACCAGCACCCCCACCGCGACCGCCACCGCGACGACCACGACAACGCCCACGTCGACCCCGACCTCCTCGCCGACCTCCTCGCCGACCCCGACGGGGTCGAGCGCTGGCTAACGGGGCAGGAAGGCACCGTCAGTACGGGCCGTGCCTGGTCATGTCGAGCACGATCGGCACCATCGCGACCAGCATCCTGACCCGCGGCGACATCGGGCCGGTGAAGGTGACGGTGTAGTGGTCGGACGAGGTGAGCAGCTCCTTGCCGAGGCCTGCCCAGGTCTTGCGCAGGCTCGCGTACCGCTCGCCGCCCGGCCCGGTGATGGCGAACTGCCGCACCGCCAGGTCGCCCACCACCTGCCCGGCGACCTGGCCTTCCTCGTCAAGCAGGGTGTAGTGGCGGCGGGTCTCGCCGATCTGGATCGACCCGATGGGCTGGCCGTCCGGGTCGCTGAGGTCGGCCACCCAGTCGGCGTCTCGCTTCACCATGGTCAGCACCGGCTCGCCGGACGCGGACGTGACCCCGATCACCCGGGTGCGCGGCACCAGGTCGGCCATCATCTGCAGCATCGTGCGCGGCTCGGTCTCCGTCGCCACCGCGACCAGCTTCCGCCCGGCGTCGAACATGTCGTAGCGCGCGCGGCCGGGCATTACCCTCGCCGGCTGCCTGATCCGCAATTCCCTGACGGCGAAGGGGTCGTCCATGCCGCCAAGTCTACGTTCGGTTCCCGTTGCGTCCCGAGCGTATTTGCCGTGTCCGGCGCCGCGGCGTGCCTCCGGGAATGCGGGAATGCGGGTAAGCAGGTGAAACACGCACCCGTTCGGTAGATAAATAAAGATGAGTATGCGGAACGGGTGCGGCTTGCTCCCACCCGCCCCGCCAAGGTCCCGCGGGGACGGTCGTCCCGTCCGCTGTTCGTCACGCCGCCGGCCTGACGGTTGCCGACGCGGCGCGGGTGGTCGAGGACATGGCTGGCGAGTTCCGCCTGCCGGACGTGCTCAAGCTCGTCGACCGCCTTGCCCGCGGCCTGGAACCATTGCGGCCCTGACGGTGAAATGACGGGTGAAGGATGGCTGTAGGATGATAGTGCGGTATCGGCGGTCTCGTCTGCAGCTACTGGTCCCCTATGTCGTGCTTGGGCTGCCGATGGGGTCGGCGAAAATTATTTCGGGAGTGGTTGATCCGATCAAGTCACATTCCATACCGTACTTATGACCGCCTGGGTGGCGGCGGGTCGAGGTGCATTACGATATGGGTGCTTCAGATTATGTGCCGGAATGATTACCCAGGTCGCGACCCTCGTCCTGTGCTTCCGGATTAATTTGCCAGTGTTCGGACAAATCTTAGGGACGGTCTTGTGCTAAGGCTGGGCGCGCTAAAGAGGCGAATGTCCGTTTTCGTGCGAGGCGATCGGCCTGATGGCGGAAGGCCTCGTCGACTGGCTTGGTGCCGCCCGCTGCTAGCCGCCGCGGGAGCCGGGGGCGTCGGGGTTCTCTCCTGGGTTGTCCTGCTCCAGCCCGCGGCGCCCGCGGTCGACCAGATCAACCCGCAGGCGATGTCCAGCCAGGTACCGGTTGCCCGCGACGGTCAGGGCAGTGGCCAGGGCGGTTTTCGGGCCAGCGGTCATTCCACCGGGTACTACTACCCCCCGCACGCGCCCCTGGCCCACGGTTTCCTCCCGGCGTCGACGGCAGCAGGCGGCGCTACCGCCCCGGCCTCGATAAGGGCAAGCCAGGCCGGCGCGCCGTCGCTCCCGATTGCCGCCCCTCCGTCCTTTTCCCCTTCCCCTTCCGCTACCCCTAGTGCCTCCGCTTCCGCTGCCTCCAGTGCCTCCGCTTCCGTTACCTTTAGCGCTTCCGTTCCCGCTACCTCCGCTGCGCCCAGCCCCAGCGCATCGACAACCGTCTCTCCCGCTGCTAATCCCGTCGCCTCTACAATGTCGCCGAGTGCCCCCCTGACCCCGTTCCCGGTTGATTCCAGTCCGTCGCTTAACAATTTCCCGGCTCCTTTTCCTACTGGCTCCGGTACGTTCACCGGTTCCGCGGCCGCTTCCTCGGCCGGCTCCGGTGCGCCGGAGGCTGCTGCCCTCGGGCTGGGTTTCTACGACGGCACGTCCAGCCCGGCCGGCGTCGAGGCGGCCGCGAGCTGGCTTGGCTCCGCCACCTCGGTCAAGTACGCCCAGGACTTCATTGACGCCACCGACTGGTCGCACATCGATGACCCGTGGCAGCTTTCGAACTGGGCCGGCAGCCCGTTCACGATGGTCTGGGGCGTCCCGATGCTGCCGTGCGGCGCCCCGGCAACGCAGTGCGCGACCAACGTGGCGGATTACAGCCTGGTCGCGGCGGGCGGAGCTGACGGCTACTACCAGACCCTGGCCCAGAAGCTGGTAGCGGCCGGGTTCGGCTCCTCCTATATCCGGCTCGGCTGGGAGTTCAACGCCGACTGGATGGGCTGGGGCGTCTGCAACGCGGCCGGGACGGGGCTGTCGAGCTGGGCGGGCGACTTCGTTCCCGCCTTCCAGCACATCGTGACCAGCATGCGCGGGGTGGCCGGGGCCAGCTTCAAGTTCATCTGGAACCCCATCGACAGCAGCAACGCCAGCTGCCCCGGGGCCGGCCTGGAGTCCTTCTACCCGGGCGACAGCTACGTCGACGCGGTCGCGCTCGACGCCTACGACGGGATCGGCGCCGCGACGACCGACGCCGGCCGCTGGAGCGACCTGCGCAGCGGGGTCAACGCGGGCGGCTGGACCGCGGTCACGCCCGCCGCCATCAGCGGGCAGGCCTTTGCCGGCTACGGGCTGGACTGGCTGGCCGCCTTCGGCCAGGCCCACGGAAAGCAGGTCGGCCTGCCCGAGTGGGGGCTCGAAAGCGCCGGCCAGGGCGGCGGCGGTGACGACACCTACTTCATGACGCAGATGGCCGCCTGGATTAAGGAGTATGCCAGCGGCCCGGTGATCTTCTGGAATTACGGCGGCGGGACCCTGGCGCTGGATATCCCGAATTACACCAGCGGCGGCACCCCGAACGCGACCGCGGTCTTCAAGGCCGCCTTCGCCGCCAGCGGCTGAGCAGGCCGCCGCTCACTTCCGCGAGATGCCGGCCAGGTGGGCATAGACGACGATGCTGTCCAGGTACTCGCCGGTCTTCGCGTCGAACGGGCCGCCGCAGGTGACCAGGCGCAAGGCGGGGTAGGCGACGTTGCCGTAGACGTCGCTCGACGGGAAGCTGGTCTTGGCCGCTTTCTGCACGCCGTCGACCGTGAACACGGCCGTTACGCCGTCGGCCCGGATCACGTCAATGGCGTCACCCGGGCGGAGGTTCTTGATATTGAAGAAAATCGACGGGCCGTTGTAATCGTCGACGTGCCCGAGGAGGACCGACGTGCCCGCGGCCCCGGGCATGACCGAGCGGTCGTACCAGCCGGCCAGGTCGTGGTCGCTCAGCGGCGGCACCTGGACGCTCCCGTCGGCGTTGAGGTCAAGGTGCGTCACCGGTCCCTGCACCTTGATCGCGGGTATCACGATGGTCATCGGCGTTGCCGCCCGCAGCGGGGCCGCGACGCTGGCCGGGTCGGGGGCAGCGGGCACCCTCGTGCTGACCGCGGACGGGATCTCCTGGGCGGCGGCCGGCGGCAGCCTGGTACCGGAGGTCAGCGCGTTCGCCAGGACGAAGGCGCCGACCGCGACCAGGGTCAGCCCGGCGGCGAGGATGACGCGTATGTCGATGCCCGCAGGCCGCTCATCCGGGTCGGCGCGCTCGCTCCGGTGTTCCCCGTCCGGCATCAGGCGACCTGGCCGGCGGCCTGGCTCACGTGCCGCGGACGCTGCGGTGCCGGCGCCGCCGGGCTAGCGCGACGAGCGCCACGCCGGCGGCCATGACGGTAGCCCCGGCCGCGGCAGCCGTCGCGTTGGCGCCCGGGCCGGTGCCGCCGCCGGTCGCTGGCGCGCCCACCGGGAGACCGGCGCTGGTGAACGTGGAGGAGGCGGCTACGGACGGGAACGGGCTCGGGGACCGGTTGGGGTTACTGGTCCCGGTCGGGAACGGAGTCTGGGAGCTGGCCGAAGGGCTGCTGGTGGGGGAGGCGGAGCACGAGGGGGAGGCCGTCGGCGTGCCGGTCGGGGACGACGTGGTGGTGGAAGGGGACGGGGTGCCGGAGGCGGAAGGCGTGCCGGAGGCGGAAGGCGTGGCGGAGGCGGACGGCGTGACGGAGGCGGACGGCGTGGTGGAGGCGGACGGCGTGGTGGTGGCCGTCGTCCGGGTGGCGGACGCTGTAGGCGAGGGAGAGGCGCTGGTGGTGCCGGGGGCAGGAGTGCAACTGGCGGCGGGGGCGGTGCTGCACGTCGGCAACGGTATGAACGAGGCCGTCGCCGTGCCCGTGGCGGTCGCGCTACTGGAAGCCGAGGCTGTCGCCGTGCCCGTGCCCGTGGCGGTCGCCGTCGCGGTCGTGGTCGCCGTCGCCGTCGCCGTCGTGGTCGCCGTGGCAGAGCTGCTGGAGGTGGCGGGGCAACTGCTGGTGTCCGCCAGCGCTGTGCCGCTCAACGTTCCGGAGAATGCCACCGCCGCCGCCGAGACCAGCAGGGTAGCCGCACCGGCGGCGACGCAGGCCTCCCCGAGCCGCTGCAGCTTCCGCCCGGTGATCTGCCGTGATCCACGCAAGTCTTTCGCCATTCCTTAGGTAGTGATGTCGGTGGACTCAGTCGGTTCGGCTGGCTCAGTCGAGGCGGCGGGCTCGGTCGGCGAGGCTGGCTCGGCCGGCTCTTTGGCCGGCTCGGCCGGCGGGGGAGCCGGCGCGGCGCCGGAGCTGGCCGCGTGCCGCGGTGCCGGGCGGCGGAACGACACCCGGGTGATCGCGGCCAGCATGGCCACGCCGAGGGCGGTCAGGCCGCCTCCCTCGGCAATCTCCGGGCCGAGACGGGAACTGCCGGACAGCGCGGTCACGTTGGCGACCGGGCTCGCCCCTGCGGCCTGGGTGGCAGCCGGAGTCACCGTCGGGAACAGGCCGGCGGCGCTGCCCGCGGCGCTCGCCGTCGGGGTCGGGAAGGCAGAGTAGCTGGAAATCGGGGCCAGGCTGGTCCCGGCCGTGGCTCCCGTGGCCAGCACGACAATCGAGGTAGACGCGGCCGGGCTGGCGGACAGGCCGGTGGCGCTGCCAGTCACCGTCAGGCTGACGGCTGACATGGCGGCCGTGAGCGGGACGGTGACCTCCGCCTGGAACAGCCGCTGGGCGGAGCTCGCGTCAACGGTGCCGAGGTCGCACGCTGACGTGCCATTGCCGCTGCCGCAGCCGAAGCTGAAGGCCGGCGTGCCCGCGCCCGCGGTCGCTTGCAGTGAGATCGTGACCGCTGACACGGTGCCGCCCTGCGCCCAGGCACCCACTTCCCAGCTGGCGGCCTGGCCGCGGTCGCTGCTCGACTGCAGCGGCTCGACCCCGACGCACAGGCTGGCCGCGGCCGCGCTCGGCGCTTGGAATGCCGTCAGGACGATATCCCGGCGGGCGGCGCTGCCAGCCGCGGCACTGGCTGTCGGCGAGCCAGTCGACGCCGTCGGCGTGGGGGTGGTGGGGGTCGGCGTGGGGGTAGTCGGCGTGGGCGTGGGCGTGGTGGGGGTCGGCGTCGGCGTAGTGGGGGTCGGGGTGGGCGTGGTCGGCGTCGGGGTGGGCGTCGGGGTGGTGGGGGTCGGCGTGGGCGTGTCCGGCGTGGAGGTGGTCGGCGTCGGGGTCGGCGTGGGCGTGGCGGTGGCCGCCGCCGACCCGGTCGCCGAGGACGTGGCGGAGGCGGAGGCGGAGGGCTTCGCCGATGCGGTGGCCGGCCCGGTGACCGTCCGCAGCGGCTGGCAGGACTCGCTGATCCCCGACAGGGTTGCCGCCGTCGCGCTGCTGTTGATGGCAGCCGCGACGCTCCAGGAAGCCGCGGTGATCAGGGTGCCCCCTGCCAGCAAGGTAACAACCCGGCGCCGCCTGTGTGCCATTCGCGTCCTCAAAACATTGTTCAACATAAATGTTTAAGAAATGGTGTGCAATCGTGTACTTAAGCTTTTGGTTTAGCCGGTTTCGGAGCATACGCCGTTAGCGATGCGTAAGGAGCGCATTGTGACGAGTTCGGTGCCGGGTTGTTGAAACCGGTACCCCGGTTAGCCTCCGGTGTCGGCCGGGAAGCTCAGCCAGGCCGAGTAGCTAACCGGCCAGGTGCCGGCCGGGGCCCCGGTCAGGGACTCGGCGTCACCCCAGGTCCGCAGCGAGACGGCCTGCCGCGACCCGGATCCCGGTGCGGACACCGAGGATCGGGTCGGGCCGAGCACGACGGGCCGCCGCCCGGCCCGCTCGACCGAGCGCACCGCCTGCCCGAGTGATGCCGCGGTGGCCGCCGCCGCGGGCCCGGGGACTACCAGTGCGGCCGGCCGCCCGCACAGCCCGCGGATGACGGGGGCGAACGTCGCCGCGGTGGCCCGGTCGGTGACCAGGACGCTGGCTGACGGCCCGATGGCGGCACACAGCGCGAAGGCGGCGGCGAGCGAGCCGCCGTAGGTCGCCGACGCGCCGACTCCGCGCAGTTGCACGCGGCTGGCCAGCGTCGGCGCGCCCGGCGGGGCCGACGAGTTCGGCGGTCCCGGGTTCAGCGTTGTCACCAGCGGCGGCAGCGCCAGCGCGAGCACGCAGCAGGTTCCGGCCACCGCGCGGGCGGCCCGCCCGGCGCCGAAGACGGCGGCCCGCGACACCAGCCATGACGCCGTGCACAGCCCGAGCAGCACGATCCCGGGCGCCGCGGCCGGCGCCAGCCGGTGGGATGCCATGGGCTGCCACGGAACCACGAACGGGTCCCACAGCACGGTCAGCACCGACCAGGCGACGATCGCGAACGGAAGCCCCCACAACTCCACCAGCGAGGCCGGGACCAAGGCGGCGGAGGTACCGGGATGACCCCGGAACGCCGCCTCGACCGACCGGCGCCCGAGCAGCGCCGCCCCGGCGCAGCCGAGCAGCAGGGCGGGTGCCCCGAGGTACCACAGCACCCAGTGGCCGGCTGACTCGTAGTACTGGCGCAGCCCGTCAGCCGGCAGCCCCTGCATCCGCTGCAGCGCCGCGACCGCCCGGATCATGGCGGGGTTTGCCTGCCCCCGGACGGTCTGCAGGAACGGCCGTTCGGCCAGCCCGACGAGCACCGCCACGGGCAGCACGAGGGCCAGCCACTGGGCCAGCCCGGCCAGCGACGGCACCAGGTGCACCTGTCCCCTGAACCCGATGACCCGCACGTGGTAGGCGCCGATCCGCCGCACCCGGGCCCGCACGGCGGGGAAGGCCAGCAGCAGCACCAGTGCCGACACCGCGTAGCAGCCGAACACGCACCGCCCGATCAGGTGCAGCGGGGCCGACACGGTCGCCAGGTAGGGCCGCGCCAGCACCAGCCCGGTCACCAGCCCGGTCCCGACGCCGACGGCCAGGCCGGCCGCGCACGGGCCTGCCTGCGGCCGTCTCGCCGCGAGCAGCAGCGCTAGCACCGGGAAGGCCGGCAGCAGCACGGCGACCGACGCGATGGAGGCCAGCACGGTCAGCCCGATCGCGAGCCCCCCGAGCCCGGCCAGGACGCGCCGCCGGGTCACCAGCGAGTCGATGAACAGGCACGTCCCGCCGAACAGCAGCACCTGCACGAGGGGCTCGCTGAACGGGGCGCGCGACGTGTACACCTCGGGCAGGCCGGCCGCGAGCACGAGTTCCCCGGCCACCGCCCACCACGGCCCGCACAGCCGTCCCACCAGCCCGCCGAACGACAGCACGGCGCAGCCGCCGAGGACGGCCGGCATGAGCAGCGCGCCGCCGAGGCCGCCCAGCCACATTCCGCCCGCCAGGACCAGCGGCAGCCCGGGCAGGAAGGCCGGCCTGATCGAGCCGTCCGTCACGGTGAATCCCGGGCTGGCGAAATCCAGCCCCTGGAATCCGCCGAACGAGGCGGCCGAGGTCGGGATCCGCGCCGTCCCACGCTCGGCGATCCAGTACCCGTACTGCAGGTAGACGCCCGGGTCGCTGGTCACGAAGACCTGCTCGGAGCGGTAGGCCGCCTGCCAGATTCCGAAGCCGGCCGCGATCACGACCATCGCCAGCAGCGCGACGCCCGGGCCGGCCGGGCGCCGGCCGGCGCCGGCCGGAGCGGCGGCTGGCTCCGACCCGCGGAACCGCGGCCACCGGGCCGGCAGCTTCCCCATCGTGGAATAACACAGGGTGAACGCGAGCGGGACGAAGACGATCACCATCGGCAGCGGCAGCAGCCGCCCGGCCAGCAGCATCGCGGTCCCGGGGGCCAGCCACGCCAGGGCGAGCAGGGCCGGCCCGGCCGTAACGGCGGCGAAGGCCCGATCGGGCACCCGCGGCCGCGGCACCGCGGCGCGGAACCGGGCCGCCCGGGCGGGCCGGGCAGCCGGCCTGGCCGCTGCGTCGCTGTCATCGTCGGCCCGTCCGCGCCTGACCGGGAAAAGGGGACGTAGCGGCATGGGCCACACAGTAGCGATCCAAGTCATCGCGACCGGGGCGAAACGAACTGTTGCGATCGTTGATCTCCGCGTGAGATTGTGTGCCGAAGTTTTCGGATGGTGACGGTTTCTTTGGGAGAGCGGGGCATTGGTGAAGCGGTCGCAGGGTCGCCTGGTGCTGCTGGGGCTGTGCGCGGCGGCGGTCGGGTCCGGTATCGGGCTGGCGGTGGCGGGCGCGCCGTGGTCGTCTTCGGGCGGGCCCGGGCTGCCGGCCTCGCAGACTAAGGCCCGGGTCTACGAGAACGTGGACGCGTGCCTGCTGACCGGGGCGCGCGGGCTGGCCGACCCCGCCGCCGCGCAGTTCTGGGCCGGCCTGCAGCAGGCGTCGCAGGCCACTACCGCGCGGGTGTCGTACCTGGCGGTCACCGGGCCAGGCACCGAGGCGGCGGCCGAGCCGTTCGCCGGCTCGCTGCTGGTCCAGGGGTGCAAGGTGGTGGCGGCGGTAGGGGCGCCGGAGCGGGCGGCCGCGCTGGCCGAGGCGGGCCGCTTCGCCGCCGTCCGGTTCGTGGTGGCCGGGCCCGCGGCCGGCAGCCCGCCCAACGTGACCGTGCTCGCCTTCACCCCGTCGGGGCTGACGGCGGGGGTGGCGTCAGCGGTCGAGGCCGGCGTGCACGCGGCCGGCGGCTGACGACCCGTAAGGCAGCCGGCGGCCCGGGGAGGCGGGCCGTCGGCCGTTTTGCCGTTCCCCGGGTAATTTGGTTCGATATTCGTCGAAAAGTTTGCATCTAGATAATTCTTGTCGCGTCGAGCGCGTGTGATGAATTGCCTGTTGCGCGGTTCTTGTGACTTATGCCAATCTTTGCTGCGTTTGAACACATACAGGCAACGTGCAGGGTTCTCTCAAGGCATCTACAGCTTTCGATAGCCCCTGCGTTCGGCTAGGAGCAAGCGTGCGCGTGGCTGGGCGGAAGGGTGACGGGCAGCGGCCCGGGCTGCTGCGGCGTCTGGTGAGGCGCCAGCTTCGCCGGACGGCGACCGGGGTCGGGCTGCTGGCGCTGGCGGTGCCGCTGGCGTGGCCGTCGGGCGCGGCCGGGCAGCACCTGGCCGTGCCGTCGGCATCGTCGGTGCGCGCTGAGGCGGTGCGCCTGGCCAGCTTCGTGACCGGCAGCGGCTCGCCCGCCCCGACCGTGCCGGTGCAGCAGACGGGCACCGCGGCCGGCGTCAAGCAGCGGGTGCCGGCCTCGCAGACGGCCGGACTCAAGCACGCCACCGGGCACGCGGCGGGCGCCGGCAAGGGCCAGCTGCCGGACTGGCCGGGGGCGCGCGGCCCGGGCGGGTCGGCCAAGGGCACGTTCACCGCCGGGGGAGCGGGGCGCGGGTTCGACCCCGCGACCAGCACCCTGGTGGCGGCCGACACGACCGCGCAGTCGGACACCTACCAGAACGCGGACGGGTCCCTCACCCGCAAGGTGTGGTCCACCCCGGTGAACTACCAGTCCCCGTCGGGGGCCTGGGCCCCGGTTGACGACAGCCTGGTCCGGGGATCCTCGGGCCGCTGGCAGGCCAAGGCGAACGCGCTCGCGGTGAGCTTCGCCGCCTCGGGCAGTGACAAGACCCTGAGCACGGTGGCCGTACCCGACGGCTCCGAGCAGGTCTCGTTCGCGCTGTCCGGCGCCGGGAACGTGGCCGCCGCCGCCAGCGGGCCGTCGGTGACCTACCCGGGGATCCTGCCGTCGACCGACGCGACCGAGACGGCCCTGCCCGGCGGGATGAGCGAGTCGCTGATCCTGAACTCGGCCGCGGCGGGCACCACCTGGACGTTCCCGCTGACCCTGAAGGGGCTGACCGCCTCGCTGGCCGGCAACACGGTCGAGCTGACCGACGCCTCGGGGAAGGTCGTCGGGGACATCCCGCCCGCGACCGCGACCTCCGGCCCGGTCAACCTGGCCGACCCGGGCGCGCAGGCGACCTCGGTGCTGACCTACCAGCTGGGCACCCTGGGCGGCGCCCCGGCCCTGCAGATGACCCTGGACCCGGCCTGGCTGAGCGCGCCGGGCCGGGCCTTCCCGGTGACCGTCGACCCGACCGTCAACTTCGACACCCAGGGCACGACGTTCACCCAGTCGGTGAACGGCACCCCGCAGGCCGGCAACAACAGCGGCACCACCCTCATGCGGTCGGGCACGATCACCACCAGCAGCACCTACAGCGACATCGGCCTGGTCGGTTTTTCCGCGATCGGGACGAGCTACCCCAACGCCCACCTCACGTCGGCGTCGATGAAGCTGTTCAACGCCTACGCCAGCCAGTGCACCAGCCCCGCGTCGGTCAGCGCCTACCAGGTCACCTCGTCCTGGGCGCCGACGCAGTCGCTGACCTACCCCGGCCCCTCCTACGGGACCCTGGACGCCCAGTGGACCGGCACGGCCGCGGCCAGCGCCTGCGCCAACAGCACCGGGCTGCTGGGCAAGGGCGGCTGGGTGACGCTCCCGTTCAACTCGGCCGGCCTCAGCACGCTCAACCAGTGGACCTCGGGCTCGGGCTCCAACTGGGGCTTCGCCATCGTGACCTCGCTGAGCGACGGGAACTACTGGAAGTACTTCGACACCTACAACGACAACAACGTCGCCTCCAACCAGGGCGGGAACTGCACCGGCGACTGCCGGCCCTACCTGCAGCTGACCTACTCCACCGCCACCTCTGACATCCCACCGCAGGTCAACTCGCAGTTCCCGGCCAGCAACTACAACTCACCGACGCTCACCCCCGAGCTGATGGCCTCCGCCAGCGACGCCGACAGCTGGCCCTTCGCCGCGCCGCAGTATCTCTTCACCGTCTACAACTCCTCCGGCTCCCCGCTCCTGAACTCTGGCAACATCTCGACGCCAGACTGGACGGTGCCGGCCGGCACTTTGTCCTGGGGACAGAACTACTCCTGGACCGTGCAGGCGTACGACGGCGCCAGCTACTCCGCGCCCCCCCAGGCCGCTAACTCCTTCTCCACCCCGGTGCCGCAGCCGCTGATCACCTCGCAGCTCGCCCAGAATCCGGCCGGACCCGGCTTCAACCCGCAAACCGGGAACTGGACCACCTCGGCGACCGACGCGCAGGTGGACACGGCCGGGCCGGCCCTGGAGGTCGTCCGGGACTACAACAGCGCCGACCCGCGGCTGTCGGGGGCGTTCGGGGCCGGCTGGTCGTCGGTGCTCGACATGAAGGTCAGCCCCGGGCAGAGCGGCGGCGTCGGCGCCGCGACGCAGGTCGTGACCTACCCCGACGGGGAAGAGGTCGCCTTCGGCCTCAACGCCGACGGGTCGTACTCCCCGCCGCCAGGCCGGTTCGCGACCCTGGCCGCGGTGACGGGCGGCGGGTTCAAGCTGACCGACAAGAACGACACCGTTTACACGTTCACCCAGGCGGCCGGGACCGGGGTGTACGCCATCACCTCGATCACCGACGCCCTCATGCGGGCCGAGACGTTCAGCTACAACGGCTCGGGCCAGGTGACCACGGTCACCGCGGCGTCCGGCCGCACGCTGGCGGTCAGCTGGACCACCCCGTCCGGCGCGTCCTACCCGCACGTGTCCTCGGTGGTGACCAACCCCGCCGTCGCCGGGAACTCCTCGACCGCCCAGACCTGGGGCTACAGCTACTCCGGTGACAGCCTGACGTCGGCCTGCCCGCCGGCCTCGGCCACCGCGTGCACCGCCTACACCTACACCCCCGGGTCGGACTACCCGGCCGCGGTGCTCGACTCGGGCCCGCAGTCGTACTGGCGGTTCGATGAGGCCTCGGGGAACCAGGCCAACAGCTCGGTGCTGGCCGGCGAGGGCTCCGACGTGTCCGCCTACAGCGGGGTGACCCTGGGCACGGACACCGGGCCGCTGCCCGGCTCGGCCGCCAAGGCGGCCGCCTTCAACGGGTCGTCGTCCTACGTGACGCTGCCGTCGAAGCTGGTCTCCGGTGCGGCGTACCAGTCAGTGTCAATGTGGTTCAAGTCGAGCAGCCCGAACGGTGTGTTGTTCTCCTACCAGGCCCAGCAGATCACCGCGGGCTCGACGACAGCCCGTTACGTGCCGACGATTTACATCGGGGCCGACGGGAAGCTGAACGCGCAGTACTGGAACGGCACCGCCGCCCCGATCACCACCGCCGCCGCCGTCGACGACGGCAACTGGCACCTGGTCACCCTGTCGGCCAGCGCCAGCAGCCAGACCCTGTACCTGGACGGCACGCAGGTCGGCAGCCCGCTGGCGGGCACGATCAGCACCGCCGGGATGGCCGACAACTACGTCGGCACCGGCTACACCGGCGGCAACTGGCCGGACGAGCCGAACCAGGGCTCGGGCACCGCCTACCCCGAGTACTTCCACGGCGACATCGCCGACGTTGGGTTCTGGACCAGGAACCTGACCGCGACCGAGGCGAAGGCCCTGTACAGCGCCGGGTCGCACCCGGCGGCGCTGCTGACCAAGGCCACCCAGCCCACGGGCAGCGTGACCGCGCAGGTCAGCTACGACCCGCTGACCGGCCGGGTGACCAGCGACACCGACAGCAACGGCGGCACCTGGCAGCCGCAGGCGCCGACCGTTTCCGGGTCGGGCCAGGTCTACGTGGGGTCGGTCTACGACGCCCAGCCGCAGGACTACTGGCGGCTCAACGACATCGGCGGGACCTGGGCCAACGACTCGGCGAACTACTGCGGCTGCGCGCAGCCCGCGGTCTACAACAACGCCAGCGAGGGGGTCACCGGCGCGGGCCCGTTCTCTGACTCGCAGGTCGCCGGGTTCAACGGCACCACGTCCTACCTCAGCATCCCGACCGCCGACACCGCGTCTAACAGCCCCGGCACCGTCGGGATGTGGTTCGAGACCACCGGCACCAACGAGGTGCTCTACTCCGAGGAAACCGGGCCGGTCACCGGCAGCGCCCCGTCCGGCTACGACCCGGTGCTCTACATCGGCAACGACGGCAAGCTCCTCGGCGGGTTCTACGACGGCAGCACCAGCGCCGCCGCCTCCTCGGCCGCCGTCAACGACGGCAAGTGGCACTACGCGGTGCTCGCGGCCGGCAACGGCACCCAGTCGCTGTACCTGGACGGGAACCTGCAGAGCACCTTCTCAGGCACCCCGGCCGCCGAGCCGTGGACCAACGCCGCGGCCGGCGCCGGGTTCCTCAGCGGCTATTGGCCCGACACCAGCGTAGGCGCGGTCACCGCCGAGTACTTCACCGGCGACCTGGCCGAGCTCGCCTGGTACCCCTACCAGCTCGCCGCCTGGCAGGTCAGCTACCAGTGGAACGCCGCCCAGCAGGCCAAGGGCCTCACCCCGGTGCAGGCCAGCACGGTCACCGACCCCGGCGGCCACACCCTCACGTACACCTACGACCTGCTCAACGGCGGGCGGGAGCTGTCGCAGACCGACGCCCTCGGCGGCACCACCAGCTACGGCTACGACAGCGCCGGCTTCCAGAACTCCGTCACCGACCCCGACGGCCACACCACCTGGACCGGGCACGACCCGCGCGGCAACGTGGTCTCCACGACCACCTGCCAGAACCAGTCCGCCAGCCAGTGCTCAACCTCGTACCGGACGTACTACCCGGATGACACCTCGGCCCAGCTGACGACGGCCGACCCGCGCAACGACATGGTGCTGACGTCCAGCGACGGGCGGTCGGCGTCCGCCGCCGACACCACCTACCAGACGTCCTACGCCTACAACGCGGCGGGCGAGGTGACCGGGTCCACCACCCCGCCGGTGGCCGGGTTCCCGTCCGGGCGGACCACCAGCTACGCCTACACCGACGGCAGCACCAGCGCCGGCGGCTACCAGGGCGCGGTGCCGCCCAAGGGCCTGCCCTACCAGGTGACCACCCCGGGCGGCGCGGTCACCACCACCCTCTACTACGCCAACGGAGACCCCGCCCAGGTCACCAGCCCCGACGGGCAGCGCACGGTGTACGCCTACGACGGGCTCGGGCGCAAGGTCAGCCAGACCGCCTACTCCGACACCTACCCGGCCGGGCTGGTCACCAGCTACACCTACGACGCCAACGGGAACCTGGCGACCCAGACCGACCCCGCGGTGACCGACGCGGTGACCGGCGCTGTTCACACCCCCAAGACCACCACCACCTACGACGCCGACGGCGACGTGCTGACGACCGTGGTCACGGACCTGACCGGCCAAGACGCCTCCCGCACGGTCACCAAGGCGTACAACAACCTCGACCAGCTCATCACGCAGACCGACGCGGCCGGCGCGGTCACCCACTACACCCATGACGCGTTCGGCAACCTCGCCACCAAGACCGACCCAGACGGCAACGTCACCCAGTACGGCTACGACTTCGACCAGCAGCGGACTTCCACCACGCTGGAGAATTACACCGGCTCCCCGCCCGGCTCGCAGTCCGCCGCCAACCTGGTCCAGGAGGCCCGCAGCTACGACCCGGCCGGTCGGCTGGCGGTGGTGACCGACGCGATGGGCCGCGCCACCCACTACACCTACACCGACAACAACCTGCTGGCCGGGATCGACGTAACGCCGGGGCCGACGGACTGGTCGCACGACTTCACCACCGAGTGGTACTCCTACGACGGGACGGGCAACAAGACCGAGGAATGGTCGAACAACGGCCAGACCGACACCACCTACGCCGTTGACGCCGCCAGCCGCGTCACCCAGCAGGTGACCGACCCGTCCGGTCTCGACCGCACCACCACCGTCGCCTACACGCCCGACGACCAGCAGTCCAGCGTCACCCAGACCGGGGCCGGCGGGGCGACCAGGACCACGTCCTCCACCTATGACCCGGCCGGGAACGTGCTCACCCAGAGCGTCACCGACCCCGGTTCCGGCGGGCCGGTGGGCTGGTGGAACATGTCCCAGTCGTCCGGGACCGCGGTGCCGGACCAGGTCAGCGGCGGGCAGCCGGCCACCGCGTCGGGGGTGAGCTGGAACGGCGGTTACGGGTCGTTCTCCGGGGCTTCTGGCAGCCTGGTGAGGACGGCGGGTCCGGTGGTGGACACGACCGGGTCGTTCAGCGTGGCGGCGTGGGTGAACCTGTCGGCGGTGACCGGTAATGACGAGAACGTGGTCTCGCAGGACGCGGGGTCGATGTCGGGGTTTTACCTGGGGATGAACGGGGGGAGCGGCAGCTGGGGCTTCGCCCGTCCCGAGGAGGACCGGCCCAGCCCGCCGGACTGGGCCGTGGCCGGCACCGTCGCGGCCCAGGCCGGGACCTGGACGTTCCTGGCCGGCACTTACAACGCGGGCACCGGCAGCATGACGTTGTACGTCAACGGGGCCGCGAGCGGCAGCGCGTCCGACCCGTCGCCGGTCCCGGCCAGCGGCCCGCTGGAGATCGGCGCCGAGAAACGGGACGGGCAGGCGGGCGCCGGCAACTTTGCCGGGTCCATCGCCGACGTCCAGGTTTACCCGGCTGCCTTGTCCGCCGCCCAGGTCAGCAGCCTGTACGGGCAGGGCCGCAGCGGCGGCGACGTCACCACGGGCACGCTGACGACGAGCTGGACGCGGGACCAGCGGGGCCTGCCCAAGACGATGACGAACCCGGACGGCGGGGTTACCGGTTACAGCTATGACCAGGCCGGGCAGCTGGTGACGACGACCGAGCCGACGGTCACCACCCAGGTCTACGGCGGGCAGCCGGTCACCGCGAACCCGTTCACCCTGGCCGGCTACAACACGTTCGGCGAGAAGGTCGAGGCCAAGGACCCGGTCGGCGACGTCACCAGCTACGGTTACGACGCTGACGGCCGGCAGGTGTCGCGGACCCTGCCCGCGTACACGCCGCCGGGCGGGTCGCAGGTCACCCCCATCGACACCACCGCCTACGACGGCAACGGACGGGTCACCTCAACTACGGACGGGCTGGGCAACACCACTCACTACGCCTACGACCAGCTCGGTAACCGAGTGACCGAGACGGCGCCGGACAGCAGCGTCACTGCCACCGTCTACGACGCTGACGGGGAGGCGCTGTCGGTGACCGGCCCGACCGGGTCGCAGGCCCAGTCGACCTATGACTTCCTGGGCCGGGTGGTGACCTCGACGCAGGTTGAGCGGTACTCCGGGTCGGGGACCGCGGCTTACACGACGGGCTACTTCTACGGTGACAGCGGCGGGCCGGGTGCGGGCGGCGGCTGGCTGTCGCGGGTGGCCAGCCCGGACGGGGTGTCCACGTCCTACGCCTACGACGCGGTCAGGGAGAAGACCGGGGTCACCGACGGGGCCGGGAACACCACCAGCTACTCCTTCGACGCGCTCGGCCAGCAGACGAAGCTCACCTACCCCGACGGGACCGCGACCGCGACCGGTTACGACGGCGCCGGCAACCCGGTGTCCACTGCCAGCCTGGACGCCTCAGGCAACACGCTGGCCGGCACGGCGGCGGCCTACGACGGGGAGGGCAACCAGCTGTCGGCGACCGACGCGGCCGGCAACAGCACGACCTTCACCTACACCGCGGGCGGCCTGGTGACCCAGGAGGTGCAGCCGGTCACGGCCACCAGCGCGATCACTACCTCGTTCGGGTACGACGCG
>Ga0265338_10005044_pt1 | contig 17431 bp, 16 predicted proteins | sample 42126metaG_FD_193579 | JGI IMG/M metagenome (GOLD analysis project Ga0265338, IMG submission 193579) | Rhizosphere microbial communities from Carex aquatilis grown in University of Washington, Seatle, WA, United States - 4-21-26 metaG | ecosystem: Host-associated > Plants > Roots > Rhizosphere... | reverse complement strand
TGGCGCGGCACGGTTCACGGGGTGTCGGTCGACGTGACCTGCGCCGGCCGGTCCCATGACTTCCCAGCCCGGCACGAGGGAACCTGGCGCATCGTCCGCCGCCAGCCGATCTGCGAGCGTGACCGGCTCGACGTCGTGGTCCCGGGACAGCCGGACCCGGGCATCCTCGACCAGTTCCCCTCCGGCTACCAGCACCTGGCCTACCTGCAAACCGCCGAAGGCTTCCAGGTCAAGCGCGGCCTGCCCGGCCTGGCCGGCCCGGCCACCAACGAGCTCTACGCCGAGGGGAGCCACTGGCTGGCGGGCGGCGACAGCTCGCCAGCCTGAGGCTCCGCCCAGCGCCCGGGGCAGCTCCCGGCAAACTTGGCCAGCGGGCGGCTTGGGTCTAAAGTGCCTGATCATGACCGAGATCGTGCTACGCATCCGCCTGATCAGTGGCGAGTACCTGGACGTCACCTACACCACGGAGGGCGGTACCCCCGAGGAGGCGGTGGAGCACGCCATCTCGACCCTGGCGGCTGAGGACGGCACGCTGCGCTGCCTGCACGGCAACCGGCTGGTCGTCCTCTACGGGCGGGGCGTCGCCACCCTCGAGGTGGCCCCCCGCGGCCCCGTCCTGTAACCGCCGCAACGGCTGTCTCGCTGAGCGGTCAGGCCGGCCCCGGGCCGGGTCCCGGGCTGTGACGATGGGCTCATGGCGGATGCGGATGAGCCCTTTGACCTGGTGATAGTCGGCAGCGGCGGCGGCGGCCTGGTGGCCGCGCTGGCGGCCCGGGCGGCCGGGCTGCGGCCGGTGATCGTGGAGAAGCAGGGCTTCATCGGCGGGTCCACCGCCATGTCGGGCGGCATGCTCTGGATCCCCGGCAACCCGCTGCAGCAGGCGGCCGGGATCGAGGACTCCTCCGCCGACGGCCTGGAGTATCTGCAGGCCGTGATCGGTGACCCGGACCAGCCGTCCTCGGCCGCGCGCCGCGCCGCCTTCCTCAGCGCGGGCCCCCGCATGGTGTCGTTCCTGCAGCAGCAGGGGCTGCGGCTGTTCCTGTGCCGGGGCTACCCGGACTACTACGACAACTACCCCGGCGGCAAGGCCAGCGGCCGGTCGGTCGAGGGCGTCCCGTGGGACGGCCGGCAGCTCGGCGAGTGGCGCACGCGGATCAACCCGGGCCTGGGCAAGAGCGTCGGCCTGGCCGTCACCACCCTCGAGATCCACAGCCTGTTCGCCTGGGCCCGCACGCTGCCCGCCTTCGCGCTCACCGCGCGGGTAGTGCTGCGGACCTACCTGTCACGGCTGCGGGGACAGGACCTGTTCACCAACGGCATGTCGTTCGCCGGCCAGATGACCAAGCTGCTGCTTGACGCGGGCGTGCCCATCTGGCTCAACACCGCGGTGGAGGAGCTGGTGGTGGAGGACGGCCGGGTGGCCGGCGTGCGCGCCTCCCGGGACGGCGAGCCGGCGCTGGTCCGCGGGCGCCACGGGGTGCTGCTGGCGGCGGGCGGGTTCGAGCGCAACAGCGAGATGCGGCTCAAGTACACCGGGGACACCCAGCGCAACGACGGCAGCTGGTCGATCGGCAATCCGGGTAACACCGGCGAGGTGCTCGCGGCCGCCATCGCGCTCGGCGCCAAGACCGCGTACATGGACGAGGCAATCTGGCTGCCGACGCCGCCGCGTGAGATGGGCGCCTCCAGCCTGACGATCGCCCGCGACTACCCGCACACCATCTTCGTGAACGCCGCGGGCAAGCGGTTCGTCAACGAGTCCAACTCCTACGTCGAGGTCGGCCGGGCGATGTACGCCAACGACGCGGTGCCGAGCTGGCTGATCTTCGACGACGCCTACCGCCGGTCGGTGCCGTGGGTCAACACGATGCCGCCGCTGCGGCAGCTCGCCCGGGCGATCCCGGGGCGCATCCCCAGTCAGTGGCTCGCCGAGGGCAAGATCAAGCAGGCGGGCACGATCGAGGACCTGGCCCGGCTGATCGGCGTCGAACCGCAGGCCCTGGGAGAAACGGTGACTCGGTTCAACGAGGGCGCGGCCGTGGGACGTGACCCGGATTTCCGGCGGGGCATCTCGGAATACAACCGGCACCTGGGCGACCACGCGCACAAGCCGAACTCGTCGGTCGGCACGATCGCCACCCCGCCGTTCTACGCGGTGCCGATCAACCCGGGAGACGTCGGGACGATGGGCGGCGTGGTCTGCGACGAGCACGCCCGTGTCCTCGATCAGGACGACCAGCCGATCCCCGGGCTCTACGCGGCGGGCAACATGGCCGCCACCGTCTTCGGGCGCACGTACCCGGGGGCCGGCGCGAGTATCGCCAACACGGCGGTCTTCGGCTACATCGCCGCCCAGCACGTGATCGCCACCCAGGACAGCTAGCCGCCCCCGGGCGGCTAGCCGCTCAGCGGTAACCGGGGAGGCTGCGGGAGATATCCGCCGCCGCCTGGATGACCTGGTGCCTGAGCTCATGACTGGCGGTGTTCACCCGGTCGGCGGGCCCGCAGACGGAGACCGCGGCGACCACCTCGTCGGGGCTGCGGACCGGCGCGGCGACACAGCCGATCCCGGGCACCGCCTCGTCCCGTTCGGCCGCGTAGCCGGCGTCGCGGATCGACGGCAGCGCCGCGGCCAGGGCGGCCGGGCGGGCGAGGCTGGCCTCGGTCCGCCGGCGCAGCCCGGCCGCCAGGTACTGGCTGATCACGGCGGGGGGCGAGTAGGCCAGCAGGGCCTTGCCGAGGGCGGTGCAGTGCGCGGGCAGCCGCCCGCCGACGCGTGAAGGCAGGGCACGGGCGTACGCGCCCCCGACCTTGTCCAGGTAGACGACGTCCTGCTGGTCGAGGACGGCGAGATGGACCACGTGGCCGGTGCGCTCGCTGAGCGCCTGGGCGACGGGCCGGGCGGCCTCGGCGATCCGGCTGCGGTGCACCACGAGGCTGCCGATCTCGAACACGCGCAGGCCCAGGGTGTAGCCGTGGCCCTGGCGGCGCAGCCAGCGCGCGCCCTCCAGCTGCTGCAGGATCCGGTGGACGGAGGAGCGGGGAAGGCCGCTGCGCACGCTGATCTGCCCGGCGGTCAGCGCCTCGGCCGAATCCTCGAATACGCCGAGGATCAAGACCACGCGGTCCACCATGCTTGACGGAGTAGCCGTAAGCGGTTCCCGTGAAATAATATCGGCCATAGGGCTCATGATAATTTCCTAATTGCCGGACAGGGTCGCCCAGGCGACAATTTGAGGATAATTTTTTAGCGAGCCGCGGCGGGCCGCTAACTTGATACGGGAGCAGACCAAAAGCCGGATAGCGCATCGACTAGCGCCGCCCCAACCTTTCGCCAGGTCCTTCCGCGAACGGGGACACCGTCGGCCAGCGAGCTCTCGTAGTCCGCGCAGGCCTGCACGATGAGGTGGCCCGCCAGCTTGACCCGCTCGCGGCGGACTGCAGCCGGGAACCCGGGCGCGGCCCGCTCCAGACCGATTATGACCTGCTGGTATGACGGAGTGTCGGCTTCTTCGAGCGATATCTCGCGGAGCACCGGGTCGGCGTTGATCTGCGCGTTCAGGCGCGCGTACCAGCTCGGCGGCTTCCGCGCGGCCAGGTTGTCGGTGTAGGGAAGCACGAGGCAGGTAATCCAGTCGCGCGGCTCGGGAGAATTCCCGAGCTGACTTAGCATTGCACCGCGCAACACAGATACTTCTTCCTCAAAACGACGTATAAGGGCACGAATCAGCTCGTCTTTGGAGCCGAAATAATACCCAACTGCCGATGTGTTTCCCTGTCCCGCTGCCGCGCCTATCTGACGGTTGGAAACCGCGGAAATCCCATGTTCCGCGAAGAGCCATTCGGCGGCGTCCAGAATGAGCTTCCCGGCCTGCCCTCCCCCGTCCGCGGCGGAAACCGACCGCCCGGAGGATCGCTTGAGTTGGCTCACTGGCGTCCCTGGCCTCCTGCCTCATGTCAACCGTCACCCGGGGTGACAAACTCCAGGGACCAGCCTAATGGTTGCGGTGGTGAGCGGAGATTGAGCATCGTCGTTCCTTTCGGGGGCTAACGGGTCCGCAGCGCGCGGCCGAGGATTCCGTCCGCTTCGAGCTCCGCGATCTCGGCCTGGTCGAGGCCCAGGTCGCGGAGGACCTCATGGTTGTGCTGGCCAAGCAGCGGCGCGGGCTGCCGGTGGATGCGGGCGGGCCCGCCGGATAGCCGCATCGGGAGGGTGCTGAGCCGGGCCCGGGCGGCGACCGGGTGGTCGACGTCCTCGAAGAAGCCGCGTGCCTGCAGCTGCGGCAGCTCGGCCTGCCGGTGCGGCTGGAGCACCTTGGCCACCGGCACCCCCGCGTCCCACAGCGAGTCCACGATCTCGTCCCCGGTGCGGGTGGCGCACCAGGCACTGAGCTGCTCGTCGATCAGGTCCTGGCTGGCCCGCCGGCCCGCCGCGGTGGACAGGGCGGGATCGGCCGCCCAGTCCGGGCGGCCGAGCAGGCCGGCCAGCGCGGCCCACTGCTGGTCGGTAGCGACCGCGATCGCCACCCAGGCGTCTAGCCGCCCGAACTCGTCGGTGTCGGCCGAGAGGTACAGGTTCTGCGGGGCGGCGAGGGGCCCGCGGTTCCCGTCCCGTCGCAGCACCGCGCCGAACGCACCGTACTCGATCGGCTGCTGCGCCGCGATGCTGACCGCGGCCTCCACCATAGCCGCTTCCACCAGCATGCCCTCGCCGGTGCGGCGCCGGTGCTCCAGCGCCAGCAGCAGCCCGTTGAGCGCGTGCAGGCCGGCGTTGGGGTCGCCAAGCGAGTAGGGCTCGACCGGGTTGTCGTCCGGGTACCCGGTCAGCCAGGTCAGGCCGGCCGCGTCCTCGATCACGTAGGCGAACGCGGGGTTGTCGCGCATCGGGCCGGTGAGGCCGAAGCCCGGCATGCGGACCATGATGATGTCGTCCCGCAGCGCCCGCACGCCCGGGTAGTCCAGCCCGATCTGGTCGAGGACCCGCGGCGTGTAGTTCTCCACGATGACGTCGCAGGTGGCGATCAGCCGGCGGAGGACGCCCCGCCCCCGTTCGGACTGAAAGTCGATTGTTATGCCCTTCTTGTTGGTGTTCAGCGCCGCGAAGATCGGGCACTTCTCCCACCACTGGTCCTCGGTGACCGGGATCCCGGCGATGAGCCGCGCCCCGTCCGGCCGGGTGACGGACTCCACGTGGATCACCTCCGCGCCCAGCATCGCCAGGAAGTGGGTAGCGGACGGCCCGGCCCAGAAGGCGGTCAGGTCGAGCACCCGGAGCCCGGCGTACGGCAGGCCAGTCTCCCGAACGGGTGCCGCTGACTGCCCCGGCCCGCCGTTGCCGTCCGCGGGCAGCGCGGGCCAGGGGGCTGGGTGCTCACCCAGCCGCGGCGCGGGCTCGGCCGGGCGCAGCACGTCCGGCAGCAGCCGGAAGGGCGGCCGCGGCTGCGGGAACTGGTCGCGCGGGTTGGGCCGGAACACCTCCCGCTCCCGGAAATGGGCCAGCTCGGTCACCGTGGCACCGTTGCTGACCGGCGCGTTGGGGATGCGGAAGGCGGAGGCAAGCTCCCGGATCTCATCGACCGTGCGGGCGCCGATCCACTCGCGGAGCTGGGGCGCCACCCGCAGCGCGGCCTCGCCCAGGCGCAGCGGCTTGTCCGGCTCGATCCACTCCGGGTGACCGACCATGGCGCACAGGTCGAACCACTGCTGGGCGGTGCCGCAGCCGATGGCGACGAGGCCGTCCTTGGCGGCCGAGACGCCTGGGAGGAACAGCGAGCGCTCGCTGCGCCAGGGCCGGCCGAGCATCTCGAAGAAGGTGACCGGGTAGTAGGTGAGGCCGAGCACGTCGACCTCGAGCATCGACAAGTCGACTAGCTGCCCCCGGCCGCCCGGCCGCGCCTGCCGCAGCGCGGTCAGGGCGCCGGCCGCGGCGTAGGCCCCGGCCAGCCACTCCCCGACCTGCCCGCCGACGTGCACCGGGGCCCGGTCGGGCGCCCCCCGGCCCAGTCCCACGATCCCGCCCGACCAGGCCTGCAAGGTGAACTCGGTGGCCGGCCGGCCGCACCACGGGCCGTCCAGGCCGAACGGGGTTATGGCGACGACAACCAGGTGCGGGTGCGCGGCCAGCAGCGACTGCGGGGTGCGGCCGGCGGCGGCGGCCGGGTCGCGGGACCAGATCACCAGCTGCGCGCGTCGCAGCAGGTCATCGAGGGCGGCCCCGGGCTGCTCGTCTTCCGGCCCGATGACCACGCTGCGCTTGCCTCCGGCGAGGAAGCTGAACAGCGGCGCGTCACGGCCGGCCGGGATGTCCGCGCCAGTGGCCGACCAGCGGCGCATGGGATCGCCCGCTGGCGGCTCGACCTTGACCACGTCGGCCCCGCCGTCGGCCAGCAGCCGGGTGCAGTAGGCGCCGGCGATACCGCTGCTCAGGTCGACTACCCGGCAGCCGCTCAGCGGCGCGGTGGCGGTGCTTTCCGGCATGGAACCTCCCTACTCGGGCTGACGGCGGCCGGAGCGGCTGAGCCGGAAGTCGGGCGGGAACTGCGCGTCGTTCTCCTTGACCGACTTGGCCAGTCCCTGGTCCAGTACGTCCCGGTTGAGCCCGAAGCCCGCGCCGTCGGGCTGGGCGTAGTGGCCGAGCGACTCGAACAGGCCGCTCAGTATCGAGCCGAACTGCTCACCCTGGAACTGCTTGTACAGCTCGAAGAAGAGCTTCTGCTGGAAGACGGTGTCGGTCGGGCGGTTGCGGGCGCAGGCGAGGGCGTACTTGGCGGTCTCGGCCTCGATCTGGTCCCGCGGCACGACCTTGTTGATGAAGTTGCAGTCGTACATCTCGGCCGCGGTGAAGGGCCGGCCGGTGAAGACCATCTCCTGGAACTTGCGCAGGCCCATGGTCTGCGCCCAGGTCCACATGCGCGGGCCCCAGCCCTGGTACCGGAACGAGGCGTGCCCGAACAGGGCGTCGTCGGCGGCGATCACCAGGTCGGCGTCGCCCGCCTGGTAGAAGTGCCAGCCGTAGCAGTAGCCCTGCACCTCGACGATGCTGACCTTCTTGAACTCCTGCAGGCTGCGGCAGCCGCCGCGCGGGCTGGCGAACCACTGGGTTAGCTGCGCGCCCGACCGGAACGAGGCCGCGGGCGGCAGCCGCACCCCGTCGTCGGGCTCCAGCTCGTACTCGGCCAGCCGGATGGCTTCGTCCTCGCTGTTCAGCTTGGCCATGAACTCGGGCAGGTCCACCCCGCTGCCGAAGTCGCGGCCGAGGCCGCGGACCACCAGCACCTTCACCTCGTCGTCGATGTTGGCGCGGTGCAGCAGCTCGGCGTAGTACCGCCGGGCCGCGGCGGTCGGCGCGTTCAGCCGCTCCGGCCGGCTCAACGTGATGGTGGCGATCCTGGTCTCGGGGTCCTTCTGGTACCGGACGATCTCTTCCGGCTTCGGGTCAGTCTCAGTCACGGGCACTCCTCAGATCGAGTCGGCGGAGAGCGGCTCCGGGCCGTCGTCGGTGATCAGGACCGTGTCGCGCCGGAAGACAGCGCCGGCCCCCGCCTCCCAGACGTAGCCGGTCAGCGCGAGCACCATGCCCGGCTCGATCCGCTCCTGGTACGCGGTGGCCGGCAGCCCGGCGGTCACCACCGGCGGGTCGAAGCCGAGGCCGAGCCCGCGCGCGACCGGCATCGGCGGCAGTTCCTCCCCCGCGTCCCGGTAGGCGTCGAGCAGGGCGCTGGCCCGGGCGCCGGGGCGGCAGGCCGCCGTCAGCCGGTCCCAGAGCCGGTCGCAGCGGCTGGTCAGCCCGGCGGCGCGGGTTCCGTCACCGCCGGCCGTGTACGTCCGGCCGACCTCGGCGATGTAGCCGTGGGCGACTACCCCGGCCATGAACGCGACCAGGTCGCCGGTCGCGACCCGACCGCCGCCGACGCGCCGCCAGGGGTGGTTGCGGTTGGTGATCCAGGCCGCGTCCTGCACCGCCGGGGTGGTCACCCCGGCCACCGCGGCCGCCTCCAGCAGCGCCCCGGCCAGCGCCTTCTCGGTCACCCCGGGCCGCAGGTCCGCCACCGCCCGGGCCAGGCTGGCCTCGGCCACGGCGACCGCCTGGCGCAGCGGCAGCAGCTCTTCCGGCGTCTTGATCCGGCGGGCGGCCCGCATCGCCTCCTCGCCGTCGACCAGCTCGGCGGCGGGGAAGGCGAGCGGCAGCAGCTCGGCGAAGCCGGGTGACATGGCGTCCGTGCCGACCCGGCGGGCGTCGGCGGTCCCCTCGATGCGCCGCAGCACCTCGATGGTGTTCATCGGGTTCCAGGTCAGGCCGAACAGGTTCTCCCGGGGAATGTCCTCCGGTACCCCCTCGTCCCAGGTGCTCAGCAGGTGGATGGCCCCGGTCGAGCGGACCAGGATGCAGGACGGGCCGAACGAGCTGGTGCCGGCCGTCCACAGGGTGGTCGCGCCGGTCACGTAGCGCACGTTGGCGGTGCGGCCGAGCACGAGGACGTCGAGGTCGTGGGCCTTCATCTGGGCCAGTGCCCGCTCCCGCCGACCCAAGCGGAGCGCGGTGCTGTCGGCCAGGACTTCAGTCGCCATAGGGGGCGTAGGGGTAGTCGGTGAACTGGGCGTAGCCGTCATCGGTGATCAGCATTACTTCCTCACTGCGGTAGCCGCCGGTCCCGTCTTCCCAGGCGATCGGTTCAAGGACGAGGACCATGCCGGACTCAAGTACCACGGACTGGTCGAACTGGTCGCCGAGATCAGTGCCGACGAAGGGCATCTCGGCCGCGTCCACCCCGAGGCCGTGACCGAGGTAGAAGTGCTTGACCCAGGGCCTGGTGCCGTCGCCGTAGGCCTCGATCGCGGCCTTGGTCAGCTCGGCGCCGGTGGCACCGGGCCGGACGACCGCCCGGACCGCGTCGATTACCTCCTGCCAGCGGCGGAACTGCGACTGCTGGCGTGGCGACGGGTCCTGGCCGACGATCCAGGTGCGGCCGAAGTCGGAGCAGTATCCGCCCCAGCTGACGCTCACGTCGATCCAGAGCACGTCGCCCCGGGCCAGCTCACGCTCGGTGGTCAGCAGCGGCAGCGCCAGGTCGCCGTGGATGGTCCACGCCCCCTCGGCCCGGCTGGCGGGCATCACCTGCCAGATCGGGTCGAGGATGTTTGCGGTGGCCCCGAGCTCGAACGCGCGGCGCACGAACCGCCCGGACAGGTCGACCTGCCGGACACCGGGCGCGAGCGCGCTGCGGACGTCGTTGATCGCCTCCTCGGTGATCTTGATCGCCCGGCGCATGCAGGCCACTTCGTCCCTGGTCTTGAGCCGCTTGGCGCCGGCCACGATGCCGGCCGCGCCGGCCGGGCGCTCGGCGGGGAACAGCTTCGACTGCTGGCGGCGCATGGCGCCGGTGAGCTCGTCTACGGCGATCACCGCTCCGTCGTTCACCAGGTCGGCCAGCTTGGCGGCGAAGACCGACACGCCCTCGTCGTACTCAAGGTAGACCGGGCCGTGCAGGTGGTCCGCGGGCAGGTTCACGTCCGCCGCGGCCCCCTCGCGGAACGGCATGAACAGGTGCGGCACCGGGTCATCGGCCAGCACCACCGCGACCGGGCGGTCCACGTGCGCCAGCCCGGAGTCGCCCAGCGGCCAGCTCACGCCGGTGGCGTAGGCGACGTTGCTGTTGCCAAGCAACAGCAGCACGTCGGCGCCATTGCGGGCCATTGAGTCCCGCAGCCGCCGGCCGGTCTCGCGCCGCATGCGCGCGATGTCCGGCCGGTCGGGGATGTCCATTGCGGTCAGCGGCGACCGCACAGCGGTTGTCATGGGCTTGTCCTCTCGCCGAGTGCCCTAGATCCCGAGGAAGGTCTGCACGTTGGAGCTGACGATCTTCTCCGCCCGCTGCGGGCCGACCGCGTCGACCACCGATGCCAGCGACTTGGCTGAGTAGCCGAAGGTGCTCTCGTTGTGCGGGAAGTCGGAGGACCACATGACCCGGTCCGGGCCGATCTGGTCGATCAGCTCCAGCCCGAGCGGGTCGACCATGAACGACGCGTACATGTTGCTGTTCCAGTAATGCCTGGCGTCGCGCTCGACCGGCCGGGTCAGCATGTGCCGGTAGGACGCCATCAGGTGCTCGGCATCCTGCAGCGCGGAGGCCACCCAGTTGATCCCGCCCTCGAACCAGCCGATCCGCAGGCCCGGGTGCCGGTCGAGTATCCCGGCGAACACGTACTTGCCGAACATGTCACGGAACGAGGCGACCTGGACCAGCATCCCGACCAGGAGCGGGTTGACCTCGCAGGGCCCGGACACGACCTCGCCGATGTGGTGGGAGACGGCGACGCCGGCCTCCTCGATCGCGTCCCAGACACCGATCATCGCGGCGCTGGCGTAGTCGATCGGCTTGCCGTCGTCATCCTTGCCCGGCGACAGCGGCATCAGGAACGTCTTCAGCCCGAGCGACTTCAGCTCGGCCAGGGTACGCGCGGCCCCCGCGCTGTCCCACCAGTTGATCAGCCCGACCCCGTAGAAGCGGCCGTTGCCGCGCTCCTGCAGCTCGGCGATGTACTCGTTGTAGACACGGAAGCACGCCTCACGCATCTCCTTGTCCGGGTAATGCAGCAGCGCGAGCAGCGCGTTGGGAAAGGCAAGCTCCCGGGAGACGCCGTCCGCGGCGAGCTGGTCGAGCCGGGCGTCCAGGTCAGCCGTGCTCGACCCCGGTAGCGGGTCGTACTGCATCAGCACCTGGGTGAACGCGTCGGGCAGGAACGAGTTGCCCATCGCGCCCAGCTCGTAAGCGCCGTCCCGGTACCAGATACGCGGCGCCTTGTCTCGCATCGAGGCGGGCAGCCGCTCGTAGAAGATGTCGTCGGCCAGCGAGATGTGATCGTCGGCGGAGAACACCTGCGTGCCAGGCGGCAGCCCGACCGGGCCGGCCCCGGAGGCCTGGCGGTCTTTCGGCGCCGCGAACCCCTCGGGCGGGTAGAACGTGCTCGCTTCGGTCGAGATGGTCATGTCCTTCTCCTGCTCGGTGGGACGTGCCCAGCGGATACGAGGCGAGTGGACCACCAGACTCGGCCGATGTCAACCATGTGACTTAAGTCGATACGAGCACGGCCATGCCCGAGGACTTCGCCCGGTTGCCTCGAAAAGCGCTATCGGCCAGGTAATCCCAGGCCATACGGTCGGACAGCGCTCCCGGTAACGGTATTCGCGGCGGCGATAACACCCCCGGCCGACCGCTGCTTGATCAATCAGTTGACTTAACTGGCTGACCGCGTTACCGTCGCCACGGGCGACCGTCCTGGCACCGTCGGCATGAAGGAGAACCGTCCATGGAAGTCGTGATCGACCAGGAGAAGTGCATCGCGGCAGGTCAGTGTGTCGCAGCCGCTCCCGAGGTCTTCGACCAGCGCGACGAGGACGGCGTCGTCGTCCTGCTCAAAGACTCCCCCGACCCGGCCGACAAGGCAGGGGTACGGAACGCGGCCCGGGCCTGCCCCGCGCAGGCGATCGAGGTTCACGGCTGATGCCGGGAACGGATGCGAGCAGGAGCGACGTGACACATTCACTGGTGCCCGACCCGGCCGACGCCTCGGCCGCGCCGTTCTTCCCGATGGACCGGGCACCGGGGTGCCCGTTCGACCCGCCGCCCCCGCTGCGGGAGGCGGCCAAGCACCACCCGGTTTCCCGGGTGCGGATCTGGGACGGCAGCACGCCGTGGATCATCACCGGCAACGCCGAGCAGAAGGCCCTGCTGTCCGATCCCCGGGTCAGCGTCAACGACCGTCTGCCCGGTTTCCCGCACTGGCACGCGGGCATGGCGGCGATATCCGTGCACCGCCCCGACTCGGTGTTCAACACCGACCCGCCGGTACACACCCGGTTCCGCCGGATGATGACCGCGCCGTTCACCTTCAAGCGGGTCAACGGCATGCGCGCGGTCGTGCAGCAGATGACCGACGACCTGATCGACCAGATGCTGGCCGGCCCGAAGCCGGCCGACCTGGTCGAGGCCCTCGCCCTGCCGCTGCCCACCCTGATGATCAGCCACATCCTGGGCGTGCCGTATGAGGACCGCGACTTCTTCAAGGAGAACGCGGCGGCCGGCATGAAGCGGGACGCGACCGGCGAGGACGCGATGGCGGGCTACCGGCGGGAGGCCGAGTACCTCACCGGCCTGGTCCGTCGCCGGGCGGCCGAGCCCGAGGACGACGTCATCTCCGACCTGGCGAAGCGGGTCAACGACGGGGAGATCTCGGCCTCGGAAGCCTCCTCGATGGGCCAGGGCCTGCTCATCGCCGGCCATGAGACCAGCGCCAACATGATCGCGCTGGGCACCCTGGCGCTGCTCGAGCACCCCGACCAGCTCGCCATCCTGCAAGCGGCCGACGACCCCAAGGTGGTCGCCAACGCGGTGGAGGAGCTGCTGCGTTACCTCACCATCATCCACGGGGGCCAGCGGCGCATCGCCACCGCGGACATCGAGATCGCCGGCCAGACCATCCGGGCCGGCGAGGGCATCATCATCGAGCTCGCCTCGGCCGACCGGGACCCGCGGACCTTCCCCGACCCCGACGTCCTCGACCTGCACCGGCCCGCCCTGGACCACCACGCCTTCGGCTACGGCCTGCACCAGTGCATCGGCCAGCAGCTCGCCCGGGTCGAGCTGCAGGTGGTGTTCGGCACCCTGTACCGGCGGATTCCCACCCTCCGGCTGGCCACGACCATCGAAGAGGTCCAGTTCAAGTCGGACGGGCTGTCCTACGGGGTATACAGTCTGCCGGTCACCTGGTGACCGGGCGGCGGAAGGCAGGGCAATGAGCAGCAAGGAGCTGGACGGGCGGGTCGCCATCGTCACCGGCGGGGCCGCGGGCATCGGCCGCGCGATCGCCACCAGGTTCGTGGCCGAGGGCGCCCGCGTCGTCATCGCCGACCTGGACGCCGAGCGGGGCACCGAGCTGGCCCGCGGCCTCGGCCCGGCGGCGGTGTTCCAGCAGGTCGACGTGTCGGTGCCGGACAACCTGGGCGACCTCGTCGAGTCCACCGTCACCGCCCTCGGCGGGCTGCACGTGATGGTGAACAACGCCGGCATCTCCGGGCGGATGTTCACCCGGTTCCTCGACGACGACCTGGCCGACTTCAACCAGGTCCTGGCGGTCAACCTGCTCGCCCCGATGGCGGGGACGCAGCACGCGGGCCGCCACATGGCCGCCCACGGCGGCGGGTCGATCATCAACGTCAGCTCGCTCGGCGGCCTCCGGGCCGGCCGCTCTGTCATCCCCTACCGGGCGTCCAAGGCGGCCGTGATCCACATGAGCAAGTGCGCCGCCATCGACCTGGCCGAGTACAACGTCCGCGTCAACGTCATCGCGCCCGGCAACATCCCGACCCAGCTCCTGGCCAGCTCGATGACCGAAGACCCGGAGGCGGCGGCCAGGGTCGCCGCCACCCGGGCGCTGATGGCCGCCATCCGCCCGCTCAACCGTGACGGGACGGCTGAGGACGTCGCCGAGACGGCGTTGTACCTGGCGGGCGACCGGTCGGCCTACGTGACCGGGATCGTGCTCCCGGTCGACGGCGGCTCGGCGGCGGGCAGCCCGCCCGCCCGCGGGCCGGGGGCAGTTTCCTCTAGCCAGGGGGCGCCCGCACCCCAGGCGGCGCCGGCGTGACCGCCTCGACCCGCGAGCTGATCCTCGACACGGCCGAGCGGCTGTTCGCCGAGCAGGGCATCGCCGCCACCTCCAACCGCCGCATCGCCGAGGCGGCGGGCCAGGGCAACAACTGGGTCGCGGGCTACCACTTCGGCAGCAAGAACGATCTCGTCCGGGCGATCACCCGCCGCTTCACCACCGAGGTGGAGCGGTCCCGGGTGCGGATGCTGAGCGGGCTGGACGACTCGGCCGGCCTGCGGGACCTGCTGGCCTGCCTGGTGCTGCCGTGGACGGAGCGGTTCGCGGCCCTCGGCCCCCGGTCCTACTTCGCCCGGATGTGCGCCCAGGCCATGAACGACCCGGCGCTGCGGCCGATCGTCAAGGAGGAAGCCACCCAGTCCGACTCCCTCTGGCAGGCCATGAACGCGCTCGACAAGTACTTCCCCAGCCGGGCCGACCTGACCACCGAGCTCCGGTCCGACCTGATGCAGCACCTCATCGTCTTCGTCTGCGCCGAGCGCGAGGGAGCCCTCGCCGCGGGCCGGCCAACCGTCAGGCCCACCTGGGCCGACGAGGCGGCCGGCCTGATCGACGCCTTGCAGGGGATCATCACCGCGCCGGTCGGCAGCCTCACCCGCTGGCCGGTCCGGCGCAGGCCGGAGGACCGGGTCCGGTAGCTCCGCCCGGTCCGGGTCAGTTCACCAGCAGCACGATCTTGCCCCGCTGAATCGGCCCCGACCTCGTCCACGATCCCGGCCGCCTCGTAGCCCAGGGTCTGCGGCAGCTCCTGGTCCATCAGCCCCTGGCGCTTCTTCCAGTCGCTCTGGTTGACGCCGGCCGCGCACACCGCGATACGCACCTGCCCCGGCCGGGGTGCGGGTCGGGAAGGTCCGCGATCTCGAGGACCTCCGGGCCGCCGAAGCGGCTAAAGCGGACTGCCTTCATCGCTGCCTCCGATCTCGGCGGACGATACGCACACTGTTCTACCCGCACTGTTCTACCCGGCCGGGGCGATCGCCACCGCAGGGCGCTAAGCAGTGCCGCCCGGCCCGCGGGCCCGGCTCGGCGACCCCGCAGGTAGCCGGTCGCAAGCCGAGGAGGGGTTACTCCGGCCGGTCAGCCGCCTCCAGTCTGGATGCATCGTCTCTATCCGCGAATCCTGGCGAAGCGTAATGTTAAAACGAACCGGCTGCCTGTCACGTCAGCGCGGTCCGCAGCGCAGATCTCCGGAGTGGGCATGACCATCGGCACCGTGCTCGTCCTGCTGGTCACGGTGCTGGTCATCGTGCTGCTGCTGTCGCTGGTGCTACGCCGGCGGCGGCCACGGCTGGTGAACCGCGACCGCCGCGTCGGCGGTTACCGCCGGCGGCGCATGGACCGGATCAAGGCGGCCGCCGCGGCCGACATCGCCCTGATCCGGGGCGAGGACCCGGACCGCTAGCCGTAGACTGTCGTCCGTGAGGACGACGTGACCGGCCAGGCTGATCTCGCGGTAACCCGCCGGAGCTTGCACGGGGTGGCCGAGCTGCTGCTTGCGGGCCCCCAGTACCAGGCCACCGGCACGATGCGGCTAGCGGTGGTGCCCGGTGGCTTCGGGACCACCCGGGAACCCTGGCTGCTGGTGGACGGCGTCCGGGTCAGCGCGGGCGCCGGGGTGGTAATCGCCGATATCGACGGCCGCACCCCCCGCGAGCTGGGCGCGGAACTCGGGGTGCCGGCCGGCCCGCCCGCGGGCGCCTACGCCGACGGCTCCGGCGTCGGACTGGACGACACACTGACGGTAGACCCGGACGAGACCGCCGTGATCATGACGGCCCTCTCCCGCGGCCAGCAGGCACTGGGCGCCTTCGCGCCCGACCAGGTTCCGGTGCTCTGGCCCGAGCACTTCGACCTGGCCATCCGGGTGCAGGAGACCAACTTCGGGGTCTCGCCGGGCGACGGGTTCCTTGGCGAGCCCTACGCCTACATCGGGGTCGCGTCGGCTCCGGTCGGCGACGCGTTCTGGAACGCGCCGTTCGGTGCCGCCGTGCCGCTGCGCGAGCTGACGGACGGGCCGGCCGTGGCTGGCTTCTTCGCCGACGGCCGGGCGCGCCTGGGCGGCGGCCCGCGCTAGCGCCTCACTGCCAGGCCGGCCCGTGCGCTCCGGGTTCTGGGGCCGTGCGACCATGTGCAGGTCATTCGCTATCGAGGGGCCGGCCTGCGGCGGACCTCGATCAGCTCGAGTCCGAGCTCTTCGACCCGGGCGAGCGCGCCGGCAGTGCGGCCACGGGCCCGAGATGGCGACTGTCCTTGCGGGGTGTGAGCTGAACGGCAGCCGCGACGATCTGCCCCCATTCCTCGTCTGGGAGGCCGATCACGGCGACGTCCGCGACCGAGCGGTGGTTCATGATCCAGCCGAATGCGCGACGTGTCCGTCCTGCCGGACGCAGACTCGTCAGCCTGGCGGAAGACATAGCCCGCGATGCGCAGGGTCACGTGATCAGCGCGGTACTCGTGATCTTCCGGTCGACCACGTCGCGGGCGACGTCGGAGAGCTTGCGATTATGGCCACGCGCGTATGTCCGCAGCAGCGTGAAGGCGTCGCCCATCGATACCTTCAGGTACTCGGCGAGCATTCCCTTGGCCTGCTCGATGGTCACCCGGCTGTTCAGGGCGGCCTGGAGCTGCTCGGTCAGCAGGTTGTGTTCCCGGAGCGCCTTTTCCTGGATCAGCCCGATTGCCGCCAATTCCGCCATGGCCTGCGCTATGTCCATCTCGTCATGGGTGAACGGCTCGTCAGTGGCCCGAAACAGGTTCATCGCGCCGATGACGTTCGTTCGTACGCGCAGCGGGACCGCGCACATCATCTGGAAGCCCGAGTCGGATGACCGTTGCGCGAAGGCCGGCCAGCGAATGCGGCTGCTTTCCGCGTTCGCTTGCAGGGGCCGGCCGGTGGAGAACGCGTCCAGGCACGGGCCCTGCGCTCCCTGGAGCTCGAAGAGCTCAAGCAGCCGCATCCGCTGATCCGAGGATGCGATCAGCCGCAGGCCGCCGCGCGCGTCGGCCAGCATGACCCCGGCCGCCTCGGCCTCCAGGACCTCAACGGCGTCGGCGGACAGGCCGTGCAAGAAATCGACGATGTCGAAGTCGCTGGCCAGCGTGTCCGCCAAGCGCACGAAGACCCGGGCCAGCGTGGCCTCGCGGCTCCCGCGGTCAGACTGGCGACGGTCTCCGGGCCGGGAGGCTGTGCCGCCGCCGGTCTCATTCATCGAACCGCACCCGCCGTTCAACGACATCCTGGGCGATGTCGTACATCGGGCGCCCGCTCGCGAAAGCCGCAGCACGCAGCCGGGCGAGCGCGTTGGACGTGGTCTCATTCAGCTGCGCGGCGATCATCCCGGTCGCCTGATGAACCACGATCCGGTCTGAGTCGCCCGTATCAAGCAATTCCGCCAGGTTCCGCCCTCCCGGTGCGTACTGCTGGAACAGCACAGCGTCACGGGCGATGTCTGCGGCTACCAGGGCGTCCGCCAGGTGCTCATCGCTCAGCATCCCCGGCCGGTCCCGGCACAGGTCGAATGTGCCGATTCCGGCCCGCCCCGCGGTCAGCGGCAGGGAGAACTCGGCGTGCACGCCGGCCGCCAGGGCTGCTGCCGCGAACGCCGGCCAGCGGTTCGCGGTCTCCGCCGCCAGGTCCGGCAGCAGCACCGGAACCCCGGACGCGTATGCCTGCAGGCACGGGCCCTCACCCAGGTCCATCTGCAGCCCGGTAACCGTGGAGGCGTGCCGCCCGGCCCCGGCCAGCATGCCCGCCGACTCCGCCCCG
>Ga0265338_10005043_pt1 | contig 17434 bp, 9 predicted proteins | sample 42126metaG_FD_193579 | JGI IMG/M metagenome (GOLD analysis project Ga0265338, IMG submission 193579) | Rhizosphere microbial communities from Carex aquatilis grown in University of Washington, Seatle, WA, United States - 4-21-26 metaG | ecosystem: Host-associated > Plants > Roots > Rhizosphere >... | reverse complement strand
CGGCCGAAGTCATTGCGCGCGAATCCTCCCGTGTCATTAGCGTGGCAAGCGTTGCAGCTGACCCCTTTTCGGGCGGCGAAATAAGGCTCCGCCCAGCAGCAGGATGTCAGGAACAGCGTCGCGGCTCCAAAAAAGGCAATCCCTAGTCTCACGTTGGCTCCTTGGGTTTTATTCAGGCTTCGCGCCCTGATTGATCCAATCCTTGAATTGTTGTATTTCACCGGCGGACATATAGGGACCGACATAGGGCATTTGGGGGCTGCAAGTTCCCTCAAGACGCTTGATCAAAACACTATCCACCGCGTCCCCCTTCACGACCCTCGTCCCGGGACAGTCCGCGATAACAGCCGCCACTCCCACCCAGCTTTGGTAGCAATTTTGCGCCGTGGTCAGGTCTTCGAAGCTATAGGAACCAGGGGTGGGATTGTGGCAGCCGGCGCAGCCGTAGGATTGGACCAGCGCGAACAGATTCGCGGGAATGGCGGGATTTTTCGCGGCGGTGATAAATTGCGGGGCCAGCGTGTCCTTTTCGCAGCTCCATTGAAACCCAGCCGTGGCCGTCAAAAACAACAGGAGAAAAAGCTTATTGAATTTTTTCTTGATCAACCCCTCGCTCCATTCCAGCCGGATCTATCCCGGGCCTCTCCAGAAATGCATACACACCTTTTTCGGAACCAAGTTTACCACTTTTCACGGAAAAGGAAACCAACCCCTTAAACTTTCCCTTTGTCTTAATACCAGCGCCAAAGCCAAGGATACCAGGGTCAGCAGCGTTAAAAATAATCCCAGACGGAATGAAGGGGGCTCATAGCGGAAGCAAACCTGATGGGCTCCCGTTGCCGGGAGCAAAACGGCCATCCAAAGGCCGTCCGCCCGGAAAATAGGCTCGGGTTTTCCGTCCGCCCAGGCGTGCCAGCCGGGGGAAAAGCTCTCGTTGAACACCAGGAAACCTTTCTGGGAGGTCGCGATCTCAAACACCTGTTCGCAGGGCGAGATTCTCCGGTTTTGAATGAGGGTTTCATCCCTGAAAAGTTCCCTGCCCCAAGCCGCCAGCCGATCGGTAAAGGAAGGGCCGGAATAACCCGGAAGGTTTCGACTCACCGGCGGCAAGGTCACCGCCCTATCCCCCGGCCCTTTTTCCGTGTAGACCTCATTCTCCAAAAAAGCTCTGGGATTCAGGAGGGCCTCAAAGACTTCCCGCCGGCTTGGAAACTCCCGGACCCTGGCGGTTTCCCAGGCAGTCCCGAGGGCTCCGGCGTTTTTGATAAAAAGGGTGTGTCCGACCGGTTCTTGAACGCGGTATTTAAAATCCCGCAGGCTTTGGGGGAAAAGAATCAAATCCACTCCCGCCGCGTCCAAAACACGGCCATCGTAATTCCCGCCCATTTGAATATAGCGGTTCAGGTTTTGGAACCCGTCGGTGAAAATGGTGAGATAGCCCCTCGCCGACCTCAAACCCCAAACCACATTGGTATTGGGAATCAAGTTCGCGGCTGTCTCCCTAAAGGAATCATCCAAACTGTGGACATCGGCCGAATAATATTGGTTGGGGTCCCGCAAACTGATCATTCTCCCCTCTCCCGTCCATTGCTTGGCCTTCATGGCGGTTTGCCGGACCACCTCGTTGCGGTAGGGATCGGAGACCACATGGACGATCCTGGCCGGAACCCCTGCCAGATCCGCCATCCAAAGGGCCCCCAAAATCCAGGCCCCTTTCCGCCATTTATTTTTCCGTGAGGAATAATCCGCGATTTCCTGGAGGCTGATCCCCAGGGATGTGAAGACGCAAAAGACAAAAAGGAATGAGGCTTTCGAGGGTTCCACCCGGTCCAGCCACTGGCCCGGTAAAATCCTCCAGGGGAAAAAATGGACTCCGGCGAGCCAGAAAAGCCAAAAGAGGGCCGCCCCCTTCCAGAAATAATCCCGGGACTTCGCCGAAAAGTAACTGCCAACGAAGAAAAGGAGGGGAATGAGGCCCAAATATAAATTATTAAAAATAAAATTGGGATAGTCCCCTTGATAGCCGTCCGTCCCTGGTATTCCCAGAATTTGGGGTTGAAACAAGGTGAGGAAATTTATCCATTTTAAGCTGAAAAGATTTTCACCCCAGCCTTCGCGGTGCAGGTAACCCAAGAAATCCACAAAGGGCAGCCATTGGCAGGCGGTCAGCCCCAAGGCCCCGGCGAAGGCACTGCCATGGAGAAAATGCTTTTTGAGGCTCCGGGTATCCTTCACCCACATCCAAACGCCCATGAAAAGCGCGGAATAAAAGGTGAAAAAGGGATATCCCGCTAAAATCTGGAAGGACCAAATCAGAGCCGACAAAATCCATCGCCCAAAACTGGGCTTTAGGGTCAACCGGGACGCGGCCCAAAAGGCCCAAGGAACCCAGGCGATGGAGGCCAAATGGGTCGGGAAGCCCCAATAATTCACCATTAAAGCCGATCCCGCGAAACTGAAGGCGCAAAGGGTTGAAAGAACGGGAGAAACCTTATGGGATCGAATCCAAAGATAAAACCCAACCGCCGCCAGGACCACATGGAGGAGTGCCATCGTTACCAACCAATCGGATAACCCCGTGAAATTCCAAAGCCAAAAGAAGGGATAAAAGGCCGCCGATTGGAGATTCGCCACATGGGGCGTCCCGCAGGCGAGATCAGGATTCCAAAGGGGGATCCTCCCGTTTTGGAAGGACTCCACGTTAAACCACTTCTCCGGAAAGACATATTCCAGGGTATCCATGGTGGCGGGCAAGTGACCCCAAAACCGGACGATCCAGAAGAGGATCGAGAGCAGGAACCCCGCCCATAAAATTTTAAATATTGCTTTAGGACTCACGGCGCGATCCTTTTAAGGAAAAGACAGGCCCATAAAGCGCAAACCGCCAATGAACAGAAGAGGCCGAGTCGAAAGGCCGTCGGCTCATACTTAAACGTCGCCTGATTTTCTCCCTCCTCCAGGACCACCCCCCGGAAAGCGTGATTAATCAACTCGACGGCCTTCCTTTTTCCCCCGGCAAAAACCTTCCAACCGGGAGCACCGCATTCGGAGGAAATAACCAGGGCCCTTCCCTTTCCCGAAGGCCGGGTGGCGAAAGACGATTGGTTCGGCGGTTGAGGTTGAACCGTCACCTGACGCGGGCTGTAGCTTCCGGCTTTCGCGGGATCCTCGATAAAACATTCCTTTCCATAATCAACGGCTTCCCTGTCGGCTTTGGCGAAATCCTCTTCGACCGCCGGACCAGCGGGAACCGCCTTCTCAACCGTGAACCACTTCGGCAGGGGGCCCGGGTTCTCGTAAACTTCATCCCCATTCCCCGCCTCGATTTTTCCATAATTCCCAAATTGATTTTTGCCGAACAGGTACCGGACTCCCAAATAATCCAGGACATCGCGCGAATGTTGAAGCGAATATTGGAAGGCCTGGAATGTCCAGGCGAAGGATTTTTTCAGTTGGATCGTATTATATAGGGGGGCCGCTTCCCGGCCGAAGGCTAAAGGCCAATTGGGATAAAGCCTTTGTTTGGCCGTTTCATAGGCTTGGGCCATGGTCCCGCCCTGCAGCTTGCCGGCCTCCCTCATCAGGGGCGGGGTGAAAAAAAGTCTTCCCGGTTTGGGCAAGGCGGACAGGACGAAGGGAGGCTTTTCGTAATAGCTCCGGTCCAGCAATATATTCAAGCCGTCGGCGGCCGGACCCAGGGACAAAACCAAAGCCAAGCCGAGACAACCCCAACGCAAAACAACAGGCTTTAGGTACAAGGCCAGAATCAACAAGACCGCCGAAACCCAAAAATCACCGGGATAAAGGGGCGCTTGAAGAAATAGGGACGCGGCATAAATGAAAGCCACCCCTCCCGCCCAAACCCACTTTCCCCGGTTCAATGGCGGCTGGGACAGGAACGATTCCATCGATTCCATCGCCATCCATACGGCGAAAAGCAGCAGGATCGACAGCCAAAAGCCGGAATGGACGACCAGGGAATAGCCAGGCAGAATCGCCTTCAAGGCCTTTCCCGCCCCCAAAACGCCTAAACTCAAAACCAGAAAAATAAAAAAAAGGACCGGCGAGGTCTTTTGATAAACCCGGCGGAAGGCGCCCCATAACAGCAGGCAGAGAATCGGAAGGCCGATGTAGTAAGTGGAAACCCAATAGTGGGGGCCGTGATAATCGGCCTTCAAGGGATGGCCCTGAAGGAAAGGGCTCAAGGCCGTTCCCAGATCCATCCAATTGAGGTCGTGAAATTTCCCCGCGCCATTTTCATAATTGCTTAACCCGAGAACCTCCGCGAAGGGAAGTCCCCAGACCAGGTTATAAGCCGTAGCGGTCAATCCCGACAGCGCGAACCACCCTACCCAATTCAAATTTTTGAACCACCAGGGCGCCAAATTCGCCAAGGAACCCTTTTCAAGATGATCTGAAAGTCCCAGGGAATTCGTGCCTTTCTTGGGGCCCTTGGTGTCCTGGTGGTGAAATGGGTTCTTGGTTTTCCACCCGAAATGAAGCACCATCGCCAAACCCGTCAAATAGACCAGCACCGGATAACCCGCCGATAATTGCATGGCCCAGGCGAAGGAAAGGTAAAACAAGCCGCCCTTTTCCTTCCGGTAAACTTTTCCCGCCGCCGCGAAAACCCAAGGCAGCCAACTGATCGTCATCAAGGCCACCGGCGTCCAAGAGGAACAAACGACATGGAGTGAAAAACCAAAGGCCAAGCTCCCCAGGAACGAAACCTTCGGGGAGAAACCTTCCGACCGCGCGAAAAACCAAAATCCGATCAAGGCCCAAAGGTGATGGAGGATGATCAGGGCCGCGAAGGCGTTGATCGGGACCAGGAGGGAATAGAGGATCGGAACCGGGGGATAAGCGTAGGCCATCTGGGGATCGGCGAAATAAGGGGTTCCGAATTGGGCGTCCTGGTTCCACAGCGGGATCAGCCCTTGGGCCAGGACTCCCGCCCCCCATTTCCAAAGGGGATAGAAAAATCGCGAGGCGTCCACAAACACAAAAATGGAGCCCCCCCATAAAACCTTCCAATAAAAAATCGAAATGATCACCGGGAACAAAAACAAAACCAGAACATTCCGCCCCTCTTCCCCAGTGGAGGTTTTTTTATTTCGCAAGGGCCAGCTCTTTTTCCAAGAATTCAACCGCTTCAGGCGGAAGGGACACCAACCGCTTTTCCAAGGGATCGATGCGGCCCGCGCCTTTCCATTGGTCATAAACTCTCAAAGCCGATTGGAAAGCTTCCCTGGCCTCGGCCTTTTCCCCTTTTTCCTCCAAAATTTTCCCCTCCAAAAACCAAGCTGAGGCGAAGTTTGGCTCGCTAAACCTGGCATGGATAAATTCACGATAGGCCCATTCCGGACGGCCCCTTTTGAGCTCATATAGGCCGTTCTCAAAATTAAGGAAGGCGTTGAACGGCAATAAATACCTGGCTTCGTCCCAAGCCCTGTCCGTTTTCCGCGCCGCCTCCAGGGACGAATCCATGGGGAACCGGGCGGAAAGCCTTTCGGCATTTTTCAGGCGCCACTGTCCATCCCCCTTCTCCAACCCCAGTACCAGTTCAAATGCCGCGTCGGCTTTTTTGGCCCAAACGGGATCTTTCGTGGAAACATATAATTTCTCAAGATAGGCGGCTTTAGCGGCGGAGTAACGGGCATCCCAGGCGTTCAATCGCTCGGCCGTTTCTAGTTTTCGTAAATCCCCGGGATTGAATTGATTTTGTTCCAGCCGGGATTCGGCTTGATTTTTTAAGACCATGGAAAAAATAGGCGGCCCAAATAGGCCGGCCCCCAAGCCCAAAGCCAAAAAACCGCCCACATGGGAAACCACGGGATTTTTCCTGCTTCCATCCGTTAAAAGACCGGTGGCTTGGAGCGCCATTAAGGGCGTGTGAAGGCAAAAATCAACCAGCGACGCCGCCCCGAGGCCCGCCACGGCGGATCGGTTGGTCGAATCCTGGATTTGACGCCAGGCCAGCCGAAAGACCAACAGAACAAAGCAAAAACCGATCAAGCCAAAAGCGGTTAAAAGTTCTAAATACTCATTGTGCGCGTATTGCGGATCCATGAGATAACGGCTGACCCCGGTGGTTCTTGGGAAAGGATGAAGATGAAAATACCCGGCAAAACCACCGGGACCTATTCCGACCCAGGGACTCTGCTCCCAAATCAACCAAGCGGAATTCCAAATTCCCAACCGCTCCCACCTCGTCGCGCTTGGGTCCAGCGATCTCAGGTAAAGCAACCCGCCGGCCAGAGCCAAGGCCGCTAACCCCAGCCAAGTCCGGTTTCGCGGCTTGAGGGCCGCCAGGATCCCGGTTCCAACCCCAAGAAAGGCTCCGAACGCTTTCAAGCGGACCATGGTCAAAAGGGCGAAGGCTAAACCCAGAAGGCCCGTGAAACTCCTCGGGATTTTCCAAAGAATAAAAACCAGGGGAATTAAGAACAGCCCGACTTGCTTCGGGTTGGGGAAAATAATCCAGTCCTTCACGTCGGAATATTGGAAATGTACCCAGTTGTCCAGGCCTGGGCCTGCATAGTGAAAGGATTCCCACCAGATTTTCAAGGCCCAAACCAGCCCCCCGCCGGCGAAACAGTACATGAATTTTTGGGGATTGGAAAAACAAGGCAGCAGCAGGTAGAAAGCCAAAAGGAGCCCCGCCAATTCCAAAAACCAAACGGCTCCCATGGCGGAAGGCGAGACAAAAGCCCTCACTCCCAAATAGAGACCCCCAGCGAATATCCAAAGGGGGACCTTGTCGAACTTTTGCTGAAACAGCCCCACTAACAACCATAAGGCACAGGCCAAAAGCGCGAAATTCCAAGCGCGGAAAGGCGGCCAAAATCCAGAGACCCCGATAACCGCCAGCAATCCCATTTCCCACCATCGCGCCGAGAATCTTGGCAGCTTGAATTCCTCCCCCTGGCGCAGCTCCAATCGGGCCGCCACCACCGCAAAAAACCAGATAATTTCAGGCATCTGAAACGGCAAATCCAACAGGGAGAACCATAAAAAAGCCAGCACCCCGGTCATGACTCCCCAGCCTTCCCAAAGGGACGGAATTTTAAACCGGCGGGCCAAATCCACGATCATGAAACAGAAAATGGAAAGGCCGGCCAATCCCGTTTCCACCAAGATTTGAAGAAGGATATTGTGGGGAAAGCGGGCGCCCGTGACCAAGGGCAGGCCCGCTCCCTGGTAGACTTCGTCAAAAGTTCCAAGTCCCGTTCCCAACCAGGGATGGGCCGTGAAAAGAAAAAGAGCGGCCTTCCATAAGGCAAGCCTGGTTCCTAAAGCCGCGAGCAGCCAGCTTTGAAAGCCCCTGGCCGAGATGAGCAGGACGACGGAAAGGATCCCTGCCAATAGGACCCAGGCCGCTGAGGCCTTGGAGGACCTGCCAAAGACCGCGGCGAGGACCGCGAGGGTTAAACAAAGGAAAGCCCCGACGCTTTGGGTCGCTAAAAGACCCGCCACCATCACCAAGACCGCGAAGCCAAGCCCTTTCTTCTTAAACCCTGTCGCTGTTTTCATCAGGATGAAGCCCAGGGGAATAAATAGGATCAGGAACGCCGCCAAGGCCCCTTGGGTTACGAAAGGCCCGGAAGCCCTTTTATTGTGGATAGCGGCCTCAAGAATCTCCTCTTCGCCGCCCTGCAGCTGTGACAAGAGCGGGGAAAGTTTCTCAAACCCAAAAGCCCATTGGTAAACCGCCATGAGGGAAGCCAGGAAGGCCAGCGTCAAGCCGATCCCCTCGATCCGGCTTTGGCTTTCCCGTCCATTCGCCTTGGCCATGGAAAAAAGCAGGGTCCCCAAAAAAGCCAATCCCGCCGATTTCAAGGTAACCCCCGGAGAGACGGACCAAAGGGACGAAGCCAGAAGATAAGCTAAAAATAAAATCCAGGGTTTGCCCAGAATCCTTGTTGTTTCCGGAGGTATGGATTGAAAAAATAAAAGGGCCAACCCGCCCCCTAAAACGACGGCCAGGGAGGCCGGATAGGCCAGGACAGGATGGAAAAACAGATAAACGCCCAGGATGACGAAGGAAAATTCCCAAAGCCAGCCTGAGGTCAAGGGGGTTTGGAGAAAGGATTTCATGGGGTTATTTTAAGTGAAATTCAGCCGGCAGTCGTCAGCTATCCTCTGCCGGAAATCCTTGTTGTGGGCCGATAGCGGGAAACAGGAGCTTTTTATTATTTTTTCTTTTCGGCAAGGATAATCGAGGTGGCGGCCTTCAGGGCTAAAAGATAGCTGTTCTTGCCGAAACCAGCGATGACGCCGACCGCCACCGGGGAAACATGGGAAGCCTGGCGGAACCCCTCCCTGGCGTGAATATTGGAAAGATGAACCTCAATGCAGGGCACGTTCACGGCCGAAATCGCGTCCCGGATGGCCACGGAGGTGTGGGTATAGGCGGCTGGATTGATGATGATGACATCGGCCCAGTGGCGGGAATTCTGGATGGTTTCCACGATCTCGCCCTCGTGATTCGATTGAACAATCCTTAATTCAACCTGAAACTCCTTGGCCAGTTCCTGGAGTTCCTTGTTGATTTCTTCCAGGGTGACCTTGCCGTAAACATTGGGCTCCCTCTCCCCCAGAAGATTTAAATTGGGTCCATGAAGAACTAGCACTTTTCGCACAGGCGATCCCCGATCCGTTGATATTTGACCGCCTATGCTACCTATTCGCCAACCCGCGCGACAAGTAAAAACGGCCGACCGGCCGAAGAAAAAGTGATTTACATCGAAGTTGAAACCCATTGCCAGTTATAATTTTTTTAAATTAAGACCGGATTAGACCCCAAAACAGGACCGCCAATGCCCATTAGGCCAAAGCCCATCATTTTTCTCGCCGCTCCGGTCCCCCAGTTGCATTTTTTGGATTCCTACGGGTTTTCCCTGGCCGCTTTCCTGGCTTTGACCGCGGCCAATGCCTTTCTGGCCTACTGGGAGCCTTCCACGGTTGCCATCCTCTGGGCGGGTTTTTTAGACTTATCCGTCCTCGTTATGTACTTCTTGCTGGCGCGGGCGCCAGCATCCTCCGCCTTGGGCGCCGAAAGTCTGCCGCCCATATCAGCTTGGGTCGCGGCGCCGTTTCTGGGACTCGCGGTGTTCACCAGGTTTTTCCATCTCACCTCCCTTTCCAGCTGGCCTACGGTCGACGAAGGGATGTTCGGCTACCTCGCGATACAACAATCGGAGCGGTGGAATTGGAACCTATTCCACGGTCCCAGCACCGCGTCCGCCCTTTATTCCTGGCTTTTGAGTTTTTTGGGCGGCGCCTTTGGTTATTCCCTTTCGACGATCTGGTTTTTCCCCGCCCTTTTGTCACTGGCATGCGTCCTTTTGGTTTGGCTTGCCTGCCGCAGGCTTTTCACGCCCTCCTTGTCGGCCCTGGCCGCGGGCGGAATGGCCTTTAGTTTCTGGCCCGTTTACATGGGCCGGTTTTCCATTCCCTCCATTCTTATGCTCTTTTGGGAATGCCTTGTTTTTTTGATCCTCGCGGATTTTATCTTCTCCGTTAAAAAATTTCCCGGCACCCCCAAAATCTTTCTCCTGGCCGCAGCGACCGGAATCGGCTTTTACACTTATACCGCCTGGCCCCTGGTGGCAACCCTGGTTGGACTGACGATCGCCGCCAGCGCCGGCCCCGGAACCTCCGGCCGCCTCAAGGCCTTGGCGAAGTTCAGCCTTGTTCTCCTTCCCCTGCTCGCTCCCTTTTTCCTGGCCTATACCAGGAATTATCACGGTTATTTGTGGCACCTCTGGTCCTGGGGCACTCCCCGGGATCTTCGGACTTGGGCCCATGTTCCCTTGGCCTATCTCGAGGATTTCTTCTGGGGAAAGAATGGGGGGGCCTTTTGCTTCGGACCCGTCTGGGGAGGCTTGCTGAATCCCCTGTCAACCTCCCTGTTTTTTTTCGCGGTTCTTTTCCTTTTCCGCGCCTTCCGCCATCCCTTGAGCCGTTGGCTCGCCTTGGCCTTCGCGCTTTTCTGCCTTCCCATTTTCCTCACCAACAACCTGGAAATGATGAGACTCACGCCATTGGTGCCGCTTTTTGTCCTGATTTGCGCCCTTGGCCTCCATTACCTGCTGTTAACCTTTCCTTCCTCCAAACGATTATTGGTTTTTGCCGTCGTCATGGCGTCATCCTATGTCCTGGATGGCTACCATCTGTTCGTCCAATATCCGGGTCATTGGTCGAGGCATCCCGCCTATTACGACCACAACAAATCCCTGGAATATTACCGGGCCTATACCCTTTTGAAATCCCGATCCCTCTCCGGAAGCAAGGGGTTGATTTTGCTCAACGGTCTTCCGGATACTTTGGACCAATCGCTCTTCGTGGCGACCTACTCGTTCAACGCCGCGGCGAATCCCCGCCTCCAGGTCGAGGATGCCAGGTGGGCCGCCATCCTCACGAATATCCACGAGCGCTCTTATTTAACCAGGGATTTTCCCGGGGGTTCTTGGAGCTGGGTTTCGGAGGGATTAAACCGCGCGGACGGCGGCCTTCTTTTAGGCGTCATTCCCATCAACAGCGGCAACCGGGATCGTCTGCTGCGGTGGGTTCAGGCTGACCGATCCCTGGCGCCATTAACCAGGCTCAATGTGGAGTTGGGCGTGGATCCGGACCAGTCCTCCTTTCTGGAGGTCCTCCAAAAGGCCTATCCTTTCTTCGAGGGGGATCCCCTGCTGGAGTCCCGTTATTGGAGAATCGCGGCGCTTCACCAATGCGCGATGGGCGATTTAGCCGGGGGAATCGCCGATTATCAAAAGGCCATCCAGCCGGGATATCCCCAGGCTCAGCTTTTTAATGAATTGGGCTGTTTGTGGTACCAAAGGAAGGATTGGACCGAGGCGGGAAGGGCCTTTGAGCGGGCGGCTCGTTCGAATCCCAATTTTACCGGCGCGGAAGAAAATTTAAGAAACCTTCTTTTATTGAGGCAAGGGAAGCTTTCCGAAAAATAACCTAGTTCGCCTCAACTGGCACGGGGCCTGGGGCCGCGGGAACCTGCGTCGGCACAGCCGGCGGGGGCGCCGAGGCTTGGGACGATGGGGCTGGGGCCTGACTGGTGGAGCCGGAGGGGTTCGCGGGCGCGTTGGGCAGGGCCGGCAGGGGAGCCAACGGCGCCGTCCCATTCGAGGGGCTCAGGACCGGTTGGGGCGCAGGAGCGTATTGGTCAAGCCAAGTCTTCAGGGCCGTGTCCGTCGGGTTCCACTTGAGTGCTTTCCGATAGGAAGCGGCGGCTAGGTCTTTTCCGCCCAGCAGCAGGTAGCAATCCCCCGCCAAATGGTAGGCCTTGGCGTTGCGGCTATCGGCCTCAATGGCCTTCAAGAAACGGTCCAAGGCTTCCCTGGTGCGTTTATTCTTCATCATCATCAAACCCTCATCAATCATCTCATTCGTGGAAGCGTCCATCACGCCGGACACGACCAGCTCCACACGCCGGTTCTTCGCCCTGCCAGCCGGGGTCTTGTTATCCGCGATGGGCTTCGTGTCCCCATATCCGATGACGCTGAGCTTTTGGCTGTTCACGCCGTTTTTCACCAGGTAATCCATGACCGCCTGGGCCCGGGCCAGGGATAGCTTCTGGTTATCGGCGAACTTGGCGCCCTTGCCGAGTTTTTGGTCGTCCGTGTGGCCGGCGATGATGATCAAGCTGTCGGGATATTTGAGCTGGATGGCTGCGGCGGTTTTTTGGATCGCGTCATAACCCTTTTGGAGCAAAACATCCTTGCCCGAGTCGAACAAGAGATCCCCGGAGACGCCGAAGGTGTATTGGTAAGGAACCCTTTTGGGGACCCATTTGGCGAAGGTTTCGCGGGGCCGGGATTTACCGACGGATTCTTCCGTATCGGTCACTTCCAGGTTGAAGGTATAGTTGCCCTGCGGCACCAAGTCCCCCGCCTCGTTCTTTCCATCCCATGAAAACCGGGAGCTAGGAGCGCCTTTTCCCGACAAGGTTTTGACCAGCATCCCCGAGGAATCCGTTATCGTCATTTTCCACTTATCAATCGGCTCCTCGCTTTTGGTCGCGATGGCCACGTCCATCTTTTGCTGGCCCAGCACGAAGGCCGGCGTCACGTTGAGATAGGCCTCCGGGATAATCAAGGGCACGCCGATGATGACGTTTAAGGAAATCCGGTGGGTCTCGCCCAGGACCCCGTAAGGGACAAAAGCGTAATCCAACCCCGCCTCAAAATCATCAAACCGGTGGGAAATACCCACACCGCTGGTCAAGCCGGCCAGAGCGCCCAGGTCGCTTCCCGTCCGGTAGCCGGCCCGGAAGGCCACCGCGTTGCGGCCGAACGCCAAACGGTACTCATCCCCGATGTCAAACTTGAGGCCCGTGTCGATATGCCCGTCCGTTTCCATGGCGATGATGTTCCGGTCTTTTTTCATCAGCAGGTTGGTGAAACGGTAGGAGCCGCCGAACTTGAAGATGACCGGCTGGCTGTAATTTTGGACGACCGTCACGCCGTTCGCCACCACGGTGCCTTGAAACTGGGTGCCGATATTGGAAGCCACCGCCGCCAGATAAAAGGTTTTCCGGGAAACCTCATAAATGTACCCGGCGTCAAAGGCCAGTCCCGAGCTTCCCACGTTCACGATATTTTGGCCGACCGCCGTGGCCTTGATGCCGAGGATGGATTTCTGGAAAAAGCTGCTGCCGCCGATCCAATTGCCCAGCCTCTGGGCGTAAGCCAGGCTTCCGATGTAATCCGACGAGCTGATGTTGTCGCCAACGCCCCCGTAGCTGGATTCGATGGGAACCCCGGGGATTTCCAGGGCGCCGGGGAAGGATCCGGTTCCCATATAACCCAAGCTTCCCCCAAAGGCCCCGTCGTTATCCAGGTTTTGGCTGAAAGCGAAAAACTCGTGGGTCACGCCCAAAAGCCATTCCCCATGGGTCAGGTTGAATTGGGTTCCCTTGGCCAGGACCAGCCCGGCCGGGTTCCAGAACATGGCGGTGGCGTCATCGGAGACGGCGGTAAAGCTGTCGCCCATGGCGGAAGCCCTGGCGCCCATGCCGATTTTCTGGAAATTCGTGCTGGTGCTTCCGGCGCCGTTGGTTTGGGCGAAAGCCGAGAGGGGAAGGACGACTATTAGGATAGCGAGGCAGCCGGAAACCAGGTTGAGCCTGCGATAGGCCGCCGGAGGGAGAAGTTTCATTATTATTTCTGATTTCATATCTCGGAATTTCGCCTTATGCATAAGGTTACCGTCATCCACTCAACCGATTCAAACCACATAATAATAAGCCTCGGTCCAAACCACCATTTCATTCTCTCGGAGGTTGGCCCCCGATTCAAACCTATTTGAACGTTGAAAGCAGGGAAATGCAGCCTAATCGATTAATACCAAAACCTTTCCCGTCAGGAGGACCTTGTCCTTGTTTTTGATGACGTAATAATAGGTTCCAGTGGAAACCATGGTCCCAAAGTTATTCGTCCCATTCCACCCGATGAGGCCCCCGACTTCCACGACTGAGTTCACCAATTCCCCGGAAACGGTATAGAGGCTCATGACGGTTTGGGGCGGCACGATATAGGCCTTCAACAAGCCGCCGTTCGCGTAACGAGGGTTAAAGGGATTGGGCCAGACATGGAGCCCCACGGGAGTCGAGGTAAAGGTCGGTGTGATCGTGAAGGTCGGGGTGATGGTTCTTGTAGGAGTTCTGGTAGGGGTTGCCGTTACGGTCACGGTGGGTGTCTTTGTCGGAGATAAGGTCGGGGTCATTGTCAGGGACGGCGTTAAAGTGGGGGTTACCGTCGGTGTGTTGGTCGGGGTCAATGGATTACAAGAACCCGCCACCTGGAAATGCTGACGATACATATAGCCATCGCCTACGCCAACGGGATCCCAAACCGGCGCTCCCCAAGTCCAAGGAACATTCCCGCCGCTGGGATTCGGGATATGGTCGCAACCGCCGCAAATTCCCGGAGAAGGTCCCACCGTGGCTGGAGCTGTCCAAGCCGAGTCGTCAAAAGGCAAGGTATTCCAATTTGCCGGGAAGGAACCAGCGGACGGGAGGCTGAGCCCATTGGGATCAAACAAATACTGGGTCAGAACGCCCGGATCCCCCGTTTGCACATAGCTGTTCGGGTACCCGGAATAGGTCAAGGTAAGCTGCCAGGAGGATCCGCTAAAAGGAGTGTCCGTGGCATAGCCGTAGGCGGCGATGACGTTATCCCCCGCCGTATTAATCCATCCCAGTGGAATGGTGATGTTGTTCGTTCCGGTCCAGCAACCGTTCCCGCAGACATTCGCCAGGTTGCCGTTGATAAAGATTTCTCCCGCGTCATCGGAGGCCCAGCTCAAGGTGGCGCCAGTTAAAGCACAAGCGGCAGGGGTGGGGGTCGGCGTGATGCAAGAGCTTAGGGTCAGGTTGACACTGTTCGAGGTTGTCAAAGGGATTCCAGAGGCCGCCATGGTGAACTGGTTGGATATATTGGGTCCCGCGGAACAATCGACAGTTCCATACCAGCTCAGCGGTCCAGGATCCCCAAACATGGTCACGAAGCTAGACCAGCTCAAAGTCGATGTTCCCGCGTTATAAACGGAGGCATTGTAGGTCGAGGGAACCGGCCCAAATCCCACGAAGCTTACGCCGGGGGGAATGACATCCGTGACAGCCGCGTTGATCACGGGCCCGGACGAAAAAACTTTCAAATTGTCATATTGGTCGATTTTCTCGTCCGCCTGCCAACCCACGAAAACCGAAACGGGGTTACAGGGAGGAGGAGTAGGATCGATGTAAGTGAAATTCACCGCGCCCGGTTCCGCCGTTCCCCTGGGCCAGGCTTTCACCGCGAGACTTTTACTGGTTCCAACGGTAGTCACTTGGACTTTAACCGTGTACCAAGCGTTCAACTGTACATTGAAGGAACCGTCTCCCATGGGCCAACTAGGGGTACCGAAATAGGATTTTTGCAGGAAAAGGTGGAAGGGTCCCGAGTCCTGCGAGATGCCGACCATATAGCCCTGGCCATTGACCGCTTGGCCGTCGTAGCCGATCACCATGGTGGCGTCCACATTGGGGGTATTGTTGGAATCGATATAGAGGTCTCCCTCGACTGTGTAATCGGAACAGGTATTCAAGGGCGTGGATCGCAATAGCTCCGGGTATTTTCCACCGCCCCCACCATTGGCGACAATGTATTGTCCCCCGCTGGGATCCGAGGCCAAGGTCCAGGAACCGCCGACCGGCGTGTTCATGTAGGTGGTTCCGTCAAAACCATTAGGCGTGCCCGAACTGCTGTCGTAAGGGTCGTACCATTGAAGGCTTTGACCATCCGCTTTCCAATCCAGGGTATAAGTGATGGTACCGCCGGAAGGGAGGGAAGATGCGGATTCACTTTTGGCGAGAGTTAAGTGCGGGACCGCGACCGTTGTGAAAGCCGTGCTGTTGGTGACAGGCGCGCCTGCCGCGGTGGCGGTCGCCGTATTGCTGATGACCGTTCCATCGGGAGTGGCGGGGTTCACTTGGGCCAAAAACCATACCGTACCGCTTTGCTGGGGCCCCCCAGCGCCGCTGTAAATATTCCAGGTCAAATTACTTCCGGCCTGCACGCCTCCGCCGCTGATGGAGGACACGGTCGTGTTGGCCGGTACCGTATCGGTGATCACGAAGCTGGTGGTGTTCACGAAAGAGTAATCCATGCTGAAAAGGACCATGCTCCCCGGGGCTGTCGTGGCAGCCTCCGCCCGTTTGAGGAGTGTGCAAGCCGGCGGGGGGAGGGGTAAATTGAGGACCGTGGAGACCTGTTGGACGATTCCATTATTGCATTGGACGAAATAATCCCCCGCCGCGACGATTAAATTGATTGGGCCGGGAGGGGAGCTGGCGGGAATGGTCACGTTGAAGATTTGGGTATAGGGACAAGGAGGAGGGCTGTTGGGAACAGCGACACCGGCCCATCCGTTTCCCCCACAAGTGTCCGAACTGTCCTGCCGCGCGGAACTCACCGGGCTGGTCCCCGTACTACCCGTGCAACCGTCCACCAGCAAAACTTGATTCGCGGCCGGGCAGCTCTGCATGGTGGAGGATCCGGGATTAAGTGCCACCAGGAAATAAGGCGTGGTATTGGCCGATTCACAATAAACAATGGTCACGCCGATAACGGAGCCGGGGGAAGGCGCGTTGTCGGAAACCGTCAGGCTGGTGATGGATACACCGGCAAGCACCTTGATCGGCAGGAACAACAGGACCATGCCGATGGTCGACGCCAGATTTTTAATTGTTTTTAGGTAGGGCTTCATTCACTCACCATGGGTTAAAAACGTTTTACGAACATTGCCCTGCAAATAAAAATATCGCAAATATCCCTGAACTCATTCCAAATATATCATTTTTTTATTGGTTTCACCTAAAACTAACGGGAAAAAACATCTTTTTTACCCTTTCGATCGGATAAATATCCTGTTAAAAAAACGCTTTATTTAATGGTTATTGATCACCAGGATTTTATCCATCTTGAGGACCTTACTATTTAATCGAATCACGTAAAAATAAACCCCGGGAGAAACCTGTATCCCCTGCCCATTTTGTCCGTTCCAAAGGGCCATTCCCCTGGCTTCCTGAACCAGCGCCACCCATTCCCCCGACAACGTATAGAAGACCACTTCCGCCCGGTCCGGCAAACATGAAAATTTCAAAACGCCGCCTAAAGCCAAAGCCGGATTAAAGGGATTGGGCCAAACATGCATCTCACAAGGTTCGCCCGGCAAAGGCGTTGGAGAAAAACTTACTGTGGGCGTTGCCGGCACCGTGGGAGTCAAGGTCACCGTCGGCGTCGGACTGTTGGTGGCGGTCTTTGAAGGCGTGGCGGTTAATGTAACCGTCGGGGTTTTAGTAGAAGTGAAAGTGGTGGAAGGAGTTGCCGTCCAAGTCGGAGTATTCGTGGGTGGCAGAGTTCCAGTCGGCGTTATCGTCAGGGTTGGCGTCGGGGTCAATGTCGGGCTGGGAGTCGCTGTATCAGTATTGGTTTTAGTCGGAGTGGATGTAGGCGTTAATGTCGCCGTGTTCGTCCAGGTTGGGGTGGGTGTGGCCGTTGGCGATAACGTCGGGGTCTGGGTCGGCGTGACCGTGGGCGTCAAGGATGGGGTCGCTGTCCAGCTCGGAGTATTCGACGGGGTCCTGGTCGGAGTTGGCGTTTCGCTGTTCGTCAAGGTAGCTGTGGGAGTTTTGGTCGGAGTTGCGGTAGGCGTGCCGGTCGGACTGTTGGTGGCGCTTGGCGTTGGCGTGGGTGGAAAGGGAGGCGTGGCCGTGGGGGTGGGGGTCTTCGTGGGAGTGGCGGTAGGCGTGGGGGTTCGGGTGTTCGTGGGCGTTCGGGTCGGAGTTAAGGTGCGGGTGTTGGTGGGGGATTTGGTGGGCGTCACCGTAGGGCTATTCGTCGGGGTCAGGGTAAAACAGGGACCACCTGGC
>Ga0265338_10005042_pt1 | contig 17435 bp, 18 predicted proteins | sample 42126metaG_FD_193579 | JGI IMG/M metagenome (GOLD analysis project Ga0265338, IMG submission 193579) | Rhizosphere microbial communities from Carex aquatilis grown in University of Washington, Seatle, WA, United States - 4-21-26 metaG | ecosystem: Host-associated > Plants > Roots > Rhizosphere... | reverse complement strand
CTATCCGATGCTGATGGGCGACGACAGCGTGGACCGCCTGGTGGCGGGCTTCGGCGGGAACCTGATCGGCCTGCCTTTCAGCGTGCTCCTGGACCGCAACGGCCACGTGCTGAAGGTGAGCGCCGGACAACTGGACGCGAAGGACGCGGATGCCATGGTGAAGGACGCCCTGGCCGGTATCCCGGCGGCGACCCCCGCCAGCAAGGCCCCACCGGCCCCGGCCATGGTGCCGGGGAAGCCCAAGACGAGAATAACGGGTAAATAACGCCTATCGTCTGGGAACTTGCTTGAGTCCACCGGTCCTCGGGTGGACAAATCCCAATTCCTGACCCACAATTAGTCCCACCCTGCGGTAGGGGGCGGCCTTCGGGCCGCGGCACACTTGAACCCGGAACAATATCGGGCAAACGTGCGAGTACTGCAGGGTATCGTCGGATAACCTCCGAGATCGCGTAGGAAGGCCTTAAGCCTTACAGGCAGGCCTCTAGGGACCGTCTCCCCAAAAAAGACGGCCGGTTTGCTGGAATTGAGGTGCATGTGGCTCAGATCCTGCTGCTGAACGGACCCAACCTGAACCTGCTGGGCAAGCGGGAGCCGCACCTCTACGGGCCGGATACCCTGGCCGCCATCGAGAAGCACCTGAAGACCCTGGCCCAGGGCGCCGGCCACGAGCTGGATGCCTTCCAGAGCAACCACGAGGGCGAGCTGATCGACCGCATCCAGAAGACGGCTTCGGATGGCACGGCCATCATCCTCTTCAACCCGGGCGGCTATACCCACACCAGCATCTCGCTCAGGGATGCGCTCCTGGCCGTCGCCCTGCCCTTCATCGAAGTGCACATCAGCAACCCTTACCGGCGCGAACACTTCCGCCGCCATTCCTATTTCACCGACATCGCCGTGGGCGCGATCGTGGGCTGCGGCGCCGTCGGCTATGAGCTCGCGCTCACCGCCGCGGTGCGCCGCCTGCAGCAGATGCCGGCCGCGCCGCAAGGCAAGAACTGAACCCCTTTATCTAGAAGACCCTTCCCGGAGCGAACCATGGATATCCGCAAGGTCAAGAAGCTCATCGAACTGCTGGAGGAATCCGGCATCGCCGAGATCGAGATCACCGAAGGCGAGGAGTCGGTGCGCATCAGCCGCTACAACGGCCCCGCGCCCCAGCAGATGATGATGCAGGCAGCGCCCATGGCGATGCCCGCTGCCGCCCCCGCGGCGGCTCCGGCCGCCGCGGCCCCTGCCGCTGCCGCCGCCCCCGCCCTGCCGCCGGGCCATGCGGTGAAGTCGCCCATGGTGGGCACCTTCTACCGCGCCGCTTCGCCGGGCGCCAAGTCCTTCGCGGACGTGGGCCAGAGCGTGAAGGAAGGCGATGTGCTGTGCATCATCGAGGCCATGAAGATGATGAACCAGATCGAGTCCGACAAGGCCGGCGTGGTCAAAGCCATATTGGCTAACAATGGTGACCCCGTAGAGTTCGGGCAACCACTGTTCATTATTGAATAAGGCACGACGATGCTAGAAAAAGTCGTCATCGCGAACCGCGGCGAGATCGCGCTGCGCATCCTGCGCGCCTGCAAGGAATTGGGCATCCGCACCGTTGCGGTCCACTCCACCGTGGACAAGGACCTGAAGCACGTGCTGCTGGCGGACGAGTCCGTCTGCATCGGCCCGCCGCCCTCCGCCGAGAGCTACCTGAACATGCCGGCCATCATCAGCGCCGCCGAGGTGACGGACGCGGTGGCCATCCACCCCGGCTACGGCTTCCTGGCCGAGAACGCCGACTTCGCCGAGCGCGTGGAGCAGAGCGGCTTCATCTTCATCGGCCCCCGCGCCGACACCATCCGCCTGATGGGCGACAAGGTGTCCGCCAAAAATGCCATGAAGAAAGCCGGCGTGCCGACGGTGCCGGGCTCGGACGGCGCGCTGCCGGACGACCCGAAAGAGATGCTGAAGATGGGCCGGGAAGTCGGCTATCCGGTGATCATCAAGGCCGCCGGCGGCGGCGGCGGACGCGGCATGCGCGTGGTGCACAGCGAGGCCGCGCTGGTGGCGGCGGTGGGCATGACCAAGGCCGAGGCCAAGGCGGCTTTCGGCAACGACATGGTCTACATGGAGAAGTTCCTGGAGCACCCGCGCCACATCGAGTTCCAGGTGATGGCGGACGGCCAGGGCAACGCGGTGCACCTGGGCGAGCGCGACTGCTCCATGCAGCGCCGCCACCAGAAGGTGATCGAGGAGGCCCCGGCCCCGGGCATCACCGACAAGCAGCGCCGCACCATGGGCGAGCGCGTGGCGGAAGCCTGCAAGAACATCAAGTACCGCGGCGCGGGGACCTTCGAGTTCCTGTTCCAGGACGGCAACTTCTACTTCATCGAGATGAACACCCGCGTGCAGGTGGAGCATCCGGTGACGGAGATGATCACCGGCATCGACATCGTGAAGTGGCAGCTGATGATCGCGGCGGGCATGCCCTTCACGCTGAAGCAGAAGGACATCGAGTTCCGCGGCCACGCCTTCGAGTGCCGCATCAACGCCGAGGACCCGCGCAAGTTCACGCCCTCGCCGGGCCTCATCACCCGCTGGCACCCGCCGGGCGGCCCCGGCATCCGCGTGGATTCCCACGCCTATACCGGCTACACCGTGCCGCCCAACTACGACTCGCTGATCGGCAAGCTCATCGCCTACGGCGACACCCGCGCCTCGGCGCTGGCCCGCATGCGCACGGCGCTGCAGGAGATCGCGGTGGAGGGCATCGTGACGAACATCCCGCTGCACCGCGACCTGTTCGCGGATTCCGCCTTCATCAACGGCGGGACGAACATCCACTATCTCGAAAAGAAACTGGGGCTGTAAGGGCGATACGGCAGAGGCGGCATGAGACGCACTTGGACCATCATCGGGGTGCGCGATGTGCCGCTGAGTTTCCGGTGGTATCAGTCGCTGTTCGGCCAGCCGCTGACGGCGCCGGCCCATCCTTACTTCGGCCAGATCCTCGACTCGGACGGAACCGTGCTGCTCTGCCTGCACGAGTGGGGCGCCCACGAACACCCAAGCCTCACCAGCCCGGACACGGCGACGCCCGGCAACGGGCTATTGCTGTTCTTCCGCGTGGACGACTTCGAGCAGTCGCTCGCGCGGGCGCGCGGATTGTCGCCGCTCGAGGAGGAACCGCGACTGAACCCCGCCACGGGGACCCAGGAGTTCGCGCTGCGGGATCCGGACGGCTATTACGTGATGCTGAGCGCGCTGGAAGGTTGAATAAGCCATGGCGTGGCTGGAACTGAAGCTTGCGTTGGGAGGCCTCGACGCCGAGAGGGTGGAAGAAGCCCTTGAGGAAGTCGGCGCCCTGTCGGTGACGCTGGAAGATGCGGGCGACGAGCCCATCTACGAGCCTGACGCCGACAAGCCTTCCCTCTGGTCCGACACGCGCCTGACGGCGCTCTTCCCAGCTGAGGCGCACATGGACTCCGTGCTGCTGCGCTTGAGATCGGACTTGGGGCTGGAGGCACTGCCGCCCTACCGCATCGAGCCCTTGGAAGACCGGGACTGGGTGCGGGAGTGGCTGAAGGACTTCAAGCCCATGCGCTTCGGCAAGCACCTGTGGATCTGCCCCACCGCCTACACGCCGCCGGACCCTGAGGCCGTGAACCTGATCCTGGACCCGGGCCTGGCCTTCGGCACCGGCACCCATCCCACCACGGCGCTGTGTCTCGAGTGGCTGGATGGCGCGGACCTGGCCGGGAAGGAAGTGGTGGACTACGGCTGCGGCTCCGGCATCCTGGCCATCGCCGCAGCACGCCTCGGCGCCCGGCACCTGTGGGCCGTGGACAACGATCCCCAGGCCCTGGTGGCGACCCGCGACAATGCCGCGCGCAACGGCGTGACGGACCGGCTTTCGGTGTGCCTGCCGCCGGCTTTCCCTGCGCTGAAGGCCGACCTGCTGCTGGCCAATATCCTGGCGGGGCCGCTGGTGTCCCTGGCGCCGCTCTTTGCGGCGCACCTCAAGTCCGGCGCGCCCTTGGTGCTCTCCGGTATCCTTAAGACCCAGGAACCGGATATCCGCCGCGCCTATGAGGCGGATTTCGCGGGACTTGAGACCCAGGCGAAAGACGATTGGATCAGGATCACAGGAATTCGGCGCTAGATGTTTACGACATGTACTGAATGTGGCTCGCGTTTTCGTCTAACTCTGGCGCAGCTCACGGCGGCGCAGGGCAGTGTGCGCTGCGGCCAGTGCCACGAGGTCTTCGACGCCTACGAGAACCTGGAAGGCGCGGAAGTCGCGCCGCAGATGCCACCCCAGCCTGAACCGGGACTGCCTGTACCGCAGGAAGAGCGGCAAGAGCCCATGGCCGCCGAGGCACCCGACGCGGATACGCCGGATGTGGCCCTGCACATCGCGGATGAGCTCTTGCCCGAACTCGAGATGCCCATGGCGGTGGAGGACGAGCCCATCACCACCGCGCCGGCCCTGAGGGCCACGCGCAAATCCAGACTCCCCATCGACGACATGTTCGCGGGCCTGCCGGACGAGACTGAGTCTGAGCCGGAACGGATGTCTGCCCTGCCGCTGCATGCGGATGCGGTGGAGTCGGTGGCCGTGGACGTGCCGCGCGGCGAAGGACCGCCGGGCTCCTACGCGCACGTGGACGTGCTGCATGCACCGCCTGCACCGAAGCCGCGACGGCCCCTGGCGAGCGCGGGCCTGTGGATACTGGCGATAGCGCTGGCCTTGGGCCTGGCCGTGCAGCTCATCGACCTGGATCGCGGGGCCCTGAGCCAGAACGCGGTCATCGGGCCCTCCCTGCAGGCCCTGTATGCGGCCCTGGGGCGCCCCATCAACAAAGCTTCATCCGTGGGGGACTGGAACGTGGGCGCCCTTAACGTGACCACGGACCCGGACAGCAACGGCGCCCTCTCCATCACCGGCTCCCTGGCGAACCAGGCGGGCTTCGCCCAGCCCTGGCCGTTCCTGCGGGTGGTGCTGACGGACCGCTTCGGCGAGACGTTGCGTTCCCGCGACTTCAAGCCCGCCGACTACCTGCCGCAGGGCCAGGCGGGCGGCACGCTGGGGGCCGGTCTCGCGGCCCGCTTCCGCCTGGACATCGTCGATCCAGGCGCAGATGCCGTCGGCTTCAGCCTGACACCCTGCCTGGACGTGCCGGCCGGGCGCGTATGTGCAGTAGCTAACGCGAGCGATTGATTCCACTGGAAGTTTTGCGTCGCGCTGTGTTAAGGCACGCGGCGTGCCGGGACATTTTTCCGAAAGGCATCGCGCGTTGCAGAAAAATTTCAAGCTTTGACAGCCCGAAGATTCTGGCTATTATTTCGCCTCGTTCCTAACCGAAGATTTTTGCGCACCCGCCATGCGTATAGGGCCGTATTCTCTCCGCAACAGGCTGGTGCTGGCGCCCATGGCGGGCGTCACGGACCGGCCGTTCCGCCAGCTCTGCAAGAGCCTGGGGGCGGGCATGGCGGTGTCGGAGATGGTGACCTCGCGGGCGGACCTCAGGGACAGCCTGAAGACCCGCCGGCGCCGGGACCATGAGGGCGAGGTGGAACCCCGCATCGTGCAGATCGCGGGGGCGGAGCCGGAGATGATGGCGGAGGCGGCGGCCTACAACGTGGCCGAGGGCGCCCAGATCATCGACATCAACATGGGCTGCCCGGCCAAGAAGGTGTGCAACAAGGCGGCAGGGTCCGCGCTGTTGCAGGACGAGGATTTGGTGAAGCGCATCCTGGAGGCGGTGGTGGCCGCGGTGGATGTGCCGGTGACCTTGAAGATCCGCACCGGCTGGGACCGGGAGCACCGGAACGGCGTGCGGATCGCCGAGATCGCGGAGCAGGCGGGGATCCAGGCCCTGGCGGTGCATGGCCGCACCCGGGCCGATCTCTACAAGGGTGAGGCGGAGTACGCCACCCTGCGCGCCATCAAGGCGGCGGTGAAGCTGCCGGTGATGGCCAACGGCGACGTGGATTCGCCGGAGAAGGCAGAGGCCGTGCTGGCCTCAACCCAAGCAGATGCGGTGATGATCGGCCGCGCGGCACAGGGAAGGCCGTGGATATTCAGGGAAGTGGAGCATTTCCTGGCGACGGGACAGCATTTGGCTGCACCGGAGCCGGCCGAGGTGTGCAGCATCATGCTGGGCCACCTCGACAACTTGTATTCGTTCTACGGGGAATTCAGCGGCGTGCGCGTCGCCCGCAAGCACATCACCTGGTACCTCAAGACCCTCGAAGGGGCACAAGGTTTCCGGGAGCGCGTGATGCGGGCCGAGACGGCGCTGGAACAACAGACACTCATCCGCGGTTTCTTCGCGGACCAAGACATCGGGGAGCTGGCGGCATGAACAAGACTGGGGCGCAACGGGTCAATCTCGAGGTGGTGGACAGCAACGGCAGCCATGCGGCGCCGGCGGCGGCTTCCGCGCATTCGCTGCGCGAGCACGCGGAGAAGAACCTGCGACGCTACTTCGCGGACCTGAAGGGCCATGATCCTTCCGACCTCTACGACATGGTGCTGGGCGAGATCGAAGCGCCGCTGCTCACCACGCTCATGGAATACACCCGCGGCAACCAGTCGCGGGCGGCAGCCATCCTCGGGCTGAACCGCAGCACGCTGCGGAAGAAGCTCAGAAAGTACAAGATCAACGCCTGATCGAAGATGCCGCCTTCGGGCGGCGTCTTGTTTTACACGTCAGAAAAACAGGGAACTCCCGTGCCGGTGAAGCGCGCTCTGATCAGTGTCTCCGACAAGAACGGCATCGTGGACTTCGCGAAAGCCCTGGCGGCCATGGGTGTGGAACTGCTCTCCACCGGTGGCACGGCCAAGCTCTTGCGTGACGGCGGCCTGAAAGTGAAGGACGTGTCCGAGCACACGGGTTTCCCGGAGATGATGGACGGCCGCGTGAAGACCCTGCACCCCAAGGTGCATGGCGGTTTGCTGGGCCGGCGCGGGGTGGACGACGCGGTGATGACCGAACACGGCATCGCGCCCATCGACATCCTGGTGGTGAACCTCTATCCCTTCGAGGCCACGGTGGCCAAGCCCGGCGTCAGCTTCGAGGATGCCATCGAGAACATCGACGTGGGCGGCCCGGCCATGCTGCGCGCCGCGGCCAAGAACCACGCTGCCGTGGCGGTGCTGGTGGACAGTGCCGACTACGGGCGCGTGCTGGAAGACCTGAAGGTCAACGGCGGCGCCGTGAGCGACGCGCTGCGCGCGGAGCTGGCGGCCAAGGCCTTCGCCCACACCGCGGCTTACGACGGCGCCATCGCCAACTACCTGACCAGCCTGGATGCCAAGCATGAGCGGGCGCCCTTCCCCGCCACGTTCACCACCCAGTTCCACAAGCTCTATGACCTGCGCTACGGCGAGAACCCGCACCAGAAGGCGGCCTTCTACGCGGAGCGGCACCCCGCCTCCGGCACCCTGGCCTCGGCCAAGCAGCTGCAGGGCAAGGAACTCTCCTTCAACAACATCGCCGACGCGGACGCGGCGCTCAACTGCGTGCTGAGCTTCGATAGCTGCGCCTGCGTGATCGTGAAGCATGCCAACCCCTGCGGCGTGGCGCTGGGCAAGACGGCCCTGGAGGCCTACGAGCGGGCCTACAGCGTGGACCGGGATTCCGCCTTCGGCGGCATCATCGCCTTCAACCGCCCGGTGGATGCGGCGACGGTCGCCAAGATCCTGGACAACCAGTTCGTGGAAGTGATCGTGGCGCCGGAGATCGACGCCGCGGCGCTGAAGGCGCTCTCGGCCAAGCCCAACGTGCGGGCGCTCGCCACCGGCAGCGCCACGACCCGCCAGCCGAGCCTGGACTACAAGCGCGTGGGCGGCGGCCTGCTGCTGCAGGACGCGGACCTAGGCAGCCTGGGCGAGCTCAAGGTGGTGACCAGCATCGCCCCGACACCGGAGCAACTGAAGGACATGACCTTCGCCTGGCGGGTGGTGAAGCACGTGAAGTCCAACGCCATCGTGTATGCCCGTGACGGCATCACGCTCGGCATCGGCGCGGGCCAGCCCAGCCGCATCATGAGCGCGCGCATCGCGGGCCTGAAGGCCGGCGAAGCCCACTTCGAGGTGAAGGGCTGCGTGATGGCGTCCGACGCCTTCCTGCCCTTCCGCGACAGCGTGGGCGCCGCGGCCCATACCGGCGTCTCCGCCATCATCCAGCCGGGCGGCTCCATGCGCGACAAGGAAGTGATCGCAGCGGCGGAAGATGCGGGGATCGCGATGGTCTTTACCGGTCTCAGACACTTCAGACACTGACATGAAAGTACTCGTCATCGGCGGCGGCGGCCGCGAACATGCCCTGGCCTGGAAGCTGGCCCAATCCAATCAGGTGGAGAAGGTCTACGTGGCGCCGGGCAACGCCGGCACCGCCCACGAGAAGAAGTGCGAGAACGTGCGCATCAAGGCCGACGACCTGCGCGGTCTCCTGGACTTCGCCCTGGGACAGGGCGTGGAGCTGACGGTGGTGGGCCCCGAGGGTCCGCTGGTGCTGGGCGTAGTGGACGTGTTCACCCAGGCGGGGCTCAAGTGCTTCGGCCCCACCCGCCTCGCGGCGCAGCTGGAAGGCTCCAAGGTCTTCAGCAAGGACTTCCTGAAGCGCCATCACATCCCCACCGCCGAGTACCAGAGCTTCACCCAGGTGGAGCCGGCCATCGAATACCTGAGATCGAAGGCCGCGCCCATCGTGGTGAAGGCCGATGGCCTGGCCGCCGGCAAGGGCGTGGTGGTGGCCGAGACCCTGGAACAAGCCGAGGCCGCGGTGCACGACATGCTGGGAGGCAACGCCTTCGGCACCGCCGGCAGCCGCGTGGTGATCGAGGAGTTCCTGCAAGGCGAAGAAGCGAGCTTCATCGTGATGGCCGACGGCGAGAACGCGCTGGCGCTGGCCACCTCCCAGGACCACAAGCGCGTGGGCGACGGCGACACCGGCCCCAACACCGGCGGCATGGGCGCCTACTCCCCCGCCGCGGTGGTCTCTGGCCCCGTGCACGAGCGCATCATGCGCGAGGTGATCCGCCCCACCATCAAGGGCATGGCCGCCGAGGGCATGCCTTACACCGGCTTCCTGTACGCGGGCGTGATGATCGACAAGGAAGGCACGCCCAAGGTGCTGGAGTTCAACTGCCGCTTCGGCGACCCGGAGACCCAGCCCATCATGATGCGGCTGAAGTCCGACCTGGTGACGCTGTGCGAGGCAGCGCTGGACCAGCAGCTCAACAAGACGAGCGCCGAGTGGGACGGCCGTTCCGCGGTGGGCGTGGTGCTGGCGGCGGAAGGCTATCCCGGCGACTACCGCAAGGGCGACACGGTGCTGGGGCTGCCCCAGTTCCCCAACGACCACGTGAAGGTGTTCCACGCCGGCACCGAGGAGAAGGACGGCAAGGTGCTCACTACCGGTGGCCGGGTGATGACGGTGACGGCGCTGGGGGATTCGGTGGCGGATGCGCGCCTGCGCGCTTACCACATCGCCGAAAGCATCCGCTGGCCGGGCCGCTTCTTCCGCAAGGATATCGGCTGGCGCGCGGTCCAAAGAGAAGAGCGCGGTGAGAGCCCCCGCCTAGGTGTGCACTTCGACAGCAGTTGGCCGAAGAGACACTGAAAAGTTCTGATGAGCACCGCGCTACGCATCCAGCTCCGCTTGTGGGTCCAGGGCGCACTTCCTGTGCGCCCGTCCGCCGCATGCGGCGGACCCTCGTTCCTTCGGAACGCTTACCTTCCAGCGTAGAGCGCGTCCGAGGGGATGTCCGTGATGGTCCAAGCAGACCGCACGGCACGTTAAGACAAAAAGCCCGGAATCCCAGTCCTGACTCAGTGGGACTTGGCGTAGAGGCCGTCGAAAGCAACAGCCCAGGTCTTGCCGCCGTCCGCAGAGGTCTCCCAGAGTTGGCGTACCTTCCTGTCCCCACCTACCTGGATCGGTGTCCAGGTGATGCGGTTGAGAAGGTCCTTGCCATCCGCCTGTACCTGTTCGCCACTCAGGACCATGCTGCCGTCCTTGAGGCCGCCTTCCAATTCCAGCAGCGTACCGGTGTTGTCGACCCAGGTCTGGTGCCAGACCTTGCGCACCGGATCATAGATGTTGAAGCTGGAGCCGAGGCTGCCGCCAGTGCCGGCCCAGTGCTCTTGCAGCACGCAGCCGCCATATTCCCGGGTGACGTGGTTGTGCCCGGCTACTTTACCGGCGGGGTTGGTGACCTCCCAATCCCCCAGCCAGAAGTCGAACTGGCGATATTCAGGCGCGCTGCAGGGCGTGGCTCGTGCAGATGCGGCATGTGACAGGATGGAAGCGAATGTGGAAGTGATGAGAATCAGCAATCGCAAATATCGCATGACATCACCTCAGCTAGAACGATGGATTTTGGCCGCGGGCTAGGCGTGCAAGGTGAGCAGGAGGGAGTGCACTCTTATGTGCATGACCGACTGCGAGCCCGAAGCACAACGACGCCCCCGGCCAAAAGACGCGTTCTAGCCCTTTGAATAATAGACGTCGAAGATGGTGCGCCAGGTCTTTCCATTGTCTTCGGATGTCTCCCAGAGCTGGCGGATCTTGCCGTCCTGGGACGTCCAGCTCATGCGGTCCTGCACGCGCTTGCCGGCTTGGGTCATCTCGCCGGTCATGACCATGCGCCCGTCCTTGAGGCCGCCTTCCAGCACCACCAGGGTGCCGGTGGAGTCCACCCAGGTCTGGTGCCAGAGCTTGCGGCTGGCGTCATACATGGACACGCTGCCGCCGGTGCCGCCGTCCACGCTGGTCCAGTGTTCCTGCACCACGCAGGCGCCGTAGGTCTTCTCGATGTGGTCGCGGCCCACCAGCTTGCCCTCGGTGGTGGCCACGTTCCAGTCGCCCAACATGAAATCGAACTGGCGGTAGCTGAGGTCGGCGCAGGCGGCATGGGCCAGCGAGGGCAGCCACAGGGCGACGAGTATGGGCAGTGTCCTAAGCATCATCTGAGGGGTTCCGGGTCGAGCTTGATAGCTGAGACCCTAAAGACCGGGGGCAAGTTCCGATTATTTCCGGGGCACCAAATGAAGGGGCGGGCCTCTAAGCCCGCCCCTCCTGTTTCTTACCGTTTCATCGAGTCGAAGAACTCGGAGTTAGTCTTCGTTTCCTTCAGTTTATCGAGGATGAACTCGCTGGCGGCCAACTCGTCCATGGGATGCAAGAGCTTGCGCAGGATCCACATCTTCTGCAGCTCGTCCTGCGGCACCAACAGCTCCTCACGGCGCGTGCCGGACTTGTTGATGTTGATGGCCGGGAACACGCGGCGCTCGGCGATGCGGCGGTCCATGTGGATCTCGGAGTTGCCGGTGCCCTTGAACTCCTCGTAGATCACGTCGTCCATGCGCGAGCCGGTCTCGACCAGGGCGGTGGCGAGGATGGTGAGCGAGCCGCCCTCCTCGATGTTGCGCGCGGCGCCGAAGAAGCGCTTGGGGCGCTGCAGGGCGTTGGCATCCACGCCGCCGGTGAGCACCTTGCCGGAGGCCGGTACCACGGTGTTGTAGGCTCGCCCTAAGCGCGTGATGGAATCCAGCAGGATCACCACGTCGCGCTTGTGCTCGACCAGGCGCTTGGCCTTCTCGATGACCATCTCCGCGACCTGCACGTGGCGGGTGGCGGGCTCGTCGAAGGTGGAGGACACGACCTCGCCCTTCACGGAACGCTGCATCTCGGTCACTTCCTCGGGCCGCTCGTCGATGAGCAGCACGATGAGGTAGACGTCGGGATAGTTGGCGGCGATGGACTGGGCGATGTTCTGCAGCATCATGGTCTTGCCGGCCTTGGGCGGCGAGACGATGAGACCGCGCTGGCCCATGCCGACCGGCGCCACCATGTCGATGATGCGGGCGGTGATGTCCTCGGTGGAGCCGTTGCCGCGCTCCATCTTGAGGCGGCGCTTGGGGAACAGGGGCGTGAGGTTCTCGAACAGCACCTTGTTCTTGGCGTTCTCGGGCGGATCGAAGTTGATGTGGTCAACCTTGAGCAGCGCGAAGTAGCGCTCGCCTTCCTTGGGCGGACGGATCTTGCCGGCCACGGAGTCGCCGGTGCGCAGGTTGAAACGCCGGATCTGGCTGGGCGAGACGTAGATGTCGTCCGGGCCGGCCAGGTAGGAGCCCTCGGCGGAGCGCAGGAAGCCGAAGCCGTCCTGCAGGATCTCGAGGACCCCGTCCCCGGAGATCTCCTCGCCGTTGCGCGCGTGGGCCTTGAGGATGGAGAAGATCACGTCCTGCTTGCGCGAACGTGCCATGCCTTCCAGGCCCATGGACTCGGCCAGCTCGATGATGGCTTCGGCAGGCCGGCGTTTGAGTTCAGTGAGGTTCATAGGGTGTGAGTCTCTGCTCTTGTTTTCTGTGTCCGCGGGGATGCGGACGGGGGTGGGTGTAGACATGGGTGTTATAGGTTCGTCTCGATGAAGGCCGCCAGCTGCGACTTGGACATGGCGCCGACCTTCTGGGCCTGCACCGAGCCGCCCTTGAAGATCATCAGGGTCGGGATGCTGCGGATGCCGTATTTCTGGGTGACCTGCTGGTTCTCGTCGACGTTGACCTTGGCGATCTTGAGCTTGCCCTTATAGTCCCCGGCGATCTCGTCCAGGATCGGGGCGATCATCTTGCAGGGACCGCACCACTCGGCCCAGTAGTCCACCAGCACGGGGACCTCGGAGTTGAGTACATCCTTCTGGAAGTCGGCATCGCTGGTATAGACGATTTGGTCGCTCACGGTTTAAAAGCCTCCTTAAGGGCTCATATCTGCTGTTTGGGGCGTCGCGGGCGGGCGGTGATATTCCGACGGGTTCGGCGGGACTGACGTACGGTGCCGGTTTAAGGCACAATATCGCAGCTTGCTCGCGGCGCTTGGGTGATGAAAGTATTGAGTTCTTTCTGAAAACAGCCCGCGCGGGGCGCAGGCATCACAAGGCATTTCGGCTATTTTGAGCCCATCCCTCCGGAGAATGCAAGCCCCGCCGGACCCTACTGGACCACACATTGAGCGACCTTAAATTCGAGACCTTAGGACTGGCCGAACCCCTGCTGCAGAGCATCCGGGAAGCCGGTTTCAAGGGATGCACCCCGATCCAAGCCGAGACCTTGCCCATCGCCCTGGCGGGACGCGACGTCGCCGGCCAGGCGCAGACCGGCACCGGCAAGACTGCGGCTTTTTTACTCGCCCTCTTCAACCGCCTGCTGACCCGCCCCACGCCGGCTGACCGCCGGCAGAACCAGCCCCGCGCCCTCGTCATCGCGCCCACGCGCGAGCTGGCGGTGCAGATCCACAAGGACGCCATGCTGCTGGGCGCCCACACCGGCCTCTCCATGGCGGTGGTCTACGGCGGCGAAGATTATGAGAAGCAGCGCAACCGCGTGGCCGAAGGCGTGGACGTGCTCATCGGCACCCCGGGCCGGCTCATCGACTACATGAAGCAGCACGTGTTCGACCTGCACAACGCCGAGGTGCTGGTGCTGGACGAGGCCGACCGCATGTTCGACATGGGCTTCATCGCCGACGTGCGCTTCCTCTTGCGGCGCCTGCCGCACCCGACGCAGCGCCTGTCCATGCTGTTCTCGGCCACGCTCTCGCACCGCGTGCTGGAGCTCTCCTACGAGCACATGAACAACGCCGAGTTCGTGCGCATCGAGCCGGACAAGGTCACCGCCGACAACGTGCGCCAGAGCCTGTACTTCCCCGGCGGCGACGAGAAGCTGCCGCTCTTGGTGGGCCTGTTGCGCAAGATCGACCCGCAACGCTCCATGGTGTTCGTGAACACCAAGCGCGTGGCGGAAGACGTGGTGGCGATGCTCTACGGCAACGGCTACAAGAGCGAGGTGCTCTCCGGCGACGTGCCGCAGAACAAGCGCCTGCGCCTGCTGCGTGAGTTCACCGAAGGCGTGCTGCCGGTGCTGGTGACCACCGACGTGGCCTCGCGCGGCCTGCACATCCCGGACGTGAGCCACGTGTTCAACTACGACCTGCCGCAGGACGCGGAGGACTACGTGCACCGCATCGGCCGCACCGCCCGGGCCGGCGCCTTCGGCGATGCCATCAGCTTCGCCTGCGAGGAATACTCCTTCTCGCTGCCGGACATCGAGCGCTACATCGGCCATTCCATCCCGCGCGGCGCCATGAGCGCCGACATGATGCCGGAGCTGGGGCCGCCCGAGCAGCGCGAACGCCATTACCCCATCCAGCATGGCGGTGGCCGAGGCGGTGGTGGTGGGCGCCGTGGCGGCGGAGGTGGTGGCCGAGGTGGCCCGCGTCGTAGTGGCGGTGGTGGGCGCCCCGGCGGCGGTGGACGCGGCCGACGCTGATAAAAGCTGCTGCGACGCTTTTATTGAGAACTAGGCATTAATTCAGCAAAAGTTTCTATAGACGGGAAGTCTGAAATCTCCCGCGCGGGACGCTGGGAATCGGGCCGGCGCATGGCCACCAGATGCTTGATGCCGTAGTCCCGCGCCGCGCGCAATACCGGCAGGCTGTCATCGGCGAACAGGGTGCGGGCCGGGTCGAAGGGCTCAACCTGCTGCAGGCTGTGCCAGAACTCCGCCGTCTCCTTCGGATTCCCCAGGTCGTGGGAGGACACCACGTTGTCGAAGTGCCGGTCCAGGCGCGTATGTTCCATCTTGAGTTCCAACACCGGCGCATGGGCGTTGGTCACCAGCACCAGCCGCTTACGCTTGGCGCGCACGGCGGCCAGGAAAGCTTCGGCATGGGGCAACACGCGGATCAAGTGCTTCAGTTCGCGCTTCAGGGCCGGGATGTCCATGTCCAATTCCCGTGACCAGTGATCCAGGGAATACCAGGCCAGCGTGCCCTCCACTGCCCGGAAGCGCGGCGTGAGCGCCTCCAGCGCGGCCTGCTTGCTCATGCCTTCGCGTTCGCCATAGCGCAGCGGGATGTGCTCCAGCCAGAAGTGGTTGTCGAAATGCAGGTCCAGCAGCGTGCCGTCCATGTCCAGGAACACGCTGTCCACGTCCTGCCAATCCGGTAACTCGTGCGCGGAGGGCTGCATAGAGCCGGTATCATATACCGGCCTTCACCCACGTGAGATCGAACATGCCCTCCGACGAGAAGCTGCTGGCTCCCCTGCTCGACATCGCGCGCGCCGCGGGCCAGGAGATCATGCGTGTCTATGCCACCGAGTTCACGGTGGAGATGAAGGAGGACAAGTCGCCGGTGACGGACGCGGACTACGCTGCCCACAAACTCATCGTGGCAGACCTGAAGCGCATCACCCCGGACCTGCCGGTGCTCTCGGAGGAATCCGCCGACATCCCCTTCGCGGAACGGCGTCGCTGGGACAGCTACTGGCTGGTGGACCCGCTGGACGGCACCAAGGAGTTCATCAGCAAGAACGGCGACTTCACGGTGAACATCGCCTTGATCCAGAACGGCACGCCCATCGTGGGCGTGGTGCACGTGCCGGTGACGGGCATGAGCTACTACGGCAGCGTGGGCGTGGGCGCCTTCAAGCGCGACCAGGATGGCCAGGCTTCCGCCATCAAGGTGCGCAAGCTCATCGAGGGCAAGCCGGTGAAGGTGGTGGCGAGCCGCTCCCATCGAGGCGAGCTGCTGGACGGCTACCTCGCGAAACTAGGTCCCCACGAGACCGTGTCGCGGGGCAGTTCCCTCAAGTTCTGCCTGGTGGCGGAAGGCTCCGCGGACGTGTATCCGCGCTTAGGGCCGACGTCGGAGTGGGACACGGGCGCAGGGCACGCGGTGGTGCTCGCCGCTGGCGGCCAGGTGATCGGCATGGACGGCGCGCCACTCATCTATAACGCGAAAGAGTCTCTACTTAACTCACACTTCATTGCATACGCTGATTCTTCCCGCGACTGGCGCGCCTACCTTTAAAGCTGCTGCGCCTCGCATAGCGTCGTTGCACTTCGGACTCGCAGTCGGTCATGCACTTAAGAGTGCACTCCTCCTGCTCGCCTCGTGCGCCTCGCTCTGCTTCGGCTCGCGACGCTTTAAAGCCTAGCGACTTCAACTGAAGAACTTGGAAAGCTAGCGATCCACCATGGATTGAGGGCCCGGTGCATAGCGCGGGCCGGAGATCTTGTCCGGTGCCAGCGCCGCGTCCAGGCGCTTCATGTCGCCCGCATCGAGCTTGATGTCCGCTGAGCCTAAGTTCTCTTCCAGATACTTGCGGCGCTTGGTGCCGGGGATGGGCACCAGGTCCTCGCCCCGATGCAGCACCCAGGCCAGCGCGATCTGCCCGGGCTTGGCGCCCTTGGCCTCGCCCACTTCACGCACTATCTTCGCAGCCGCCATGTTGGCATCGAAGTTGGCGCCCTGGTAACGCGGATCGCCACGCCGGAAATCGCCTTCCGGGTAATCCTCGGCTCGCTTCACCTCGCCGGTGAGGAAGCCTCGCCCGAGCGGGCTGAAGGGCACGAGGCCGATGCCCAGTTCCCGCAACGCCGGGATGACGTCCTGCTCCAGGTTGCGCTCCCACAGGGAGTATTCGCTCTGCACCGCCGTGACCGGCAGCACCTTGTGGGCGCGGCGGATGTTGGTCACGCCCACCTCGGAGAGGCCGAAGTACTTCACCTTGCCCTGCCGCACCAGGTCCGCCACGGCGCCGGCCATGTCCTCCATGGGCACGGCTGGATCCACGCGATGCTGGTACAGGAGGTCGATGTGATCGGTACCCAGGCGGCGCAGGGAACCCTCCACCGCTTCGCGGATGTGCCCGGGTCGGCTGTCCCGCTCCGTGCCCACCTGCTTGCCGTCCACGATCTTGAAGCCGAACTTGGTGGCGATGATCACTTCCTGGCGCCGGCCCTTGAAGGCGCGTCCCAGCAGCTCCTCGTTGCGCAAAGGCCCGTACACCTCGGCGGTGTCGAAGAAGTTGCAGCCTAGCTCGATGGCACGGTGCAGCGTGGCCAGGGACTCGGTGTCGCCCGGCTGCCCATAGGCATGGCTCATGCCCATGCAGCCCAGGCCTATGGCCGGGACCACGAGTCCCTGCTTACCCAGTTTGCGCTTGGCGAGACCCATGCTCAGCTCTTGCCCAACATGCCGTCTTTGAGAGAAGACGTGGGCGGATTCGGACCCATGTAGATGTTCAGGAGTGCCTTGTGGAAGGCCTCGCCGGGGATGGTGCCGCGCGGCTCGCCGTTCCAGGAGACCTGGGTGCCGGTGCCGGGCACGTAGTCCATGGTGATCACGTCGTCCTTCTTGGAGTCGCCGAAGAAGGTGATGAACTGTTCGATCTGGTCATGCAGCGCGGCATAGTCCGCCGGGTTGTTGGCCTTGAAATCGTCGTGCCAGGCGTCGGCGAACTGGCTCTTGCTCACGCCGTCATAGACCATGTGCATGAGGATGCGGTCGGGACCGGTGCCGGCCAGGATGGCCGCCGGATCCGAGCTCTTGGCGGCCAAGTACAGACCGCCCACGTAGATCTTGAAGAAGAACTTCACG
>Ga0265338_10005041_pt1 | contig 17437 bp, 14 predicted proteins | sample 42126metaG_FD_193579 | JGI IMG/M metagenome (GOLD analysis project Ga0265338, IMG submission 193579) | Rhizosphere microbial communities from Carex aquatilis grown in University of Washington, Seatle, WA, United States - 4-21-26 metaG | ecosystem: Host-associated > Plants > Roots > Rhizosphere... | reverse complement strand
ATGGGTGGAGCTGCCCTTGGTTGAAAATGAAAGCATCGCCACGCGGGGCCGCACGCCAAGAATGTGCCGCGCAAGCCAGGCGGTGCTCACGGCGATGTCAGCCAGTTGATCCGCGGTCGGATCAGGAATGACGCCGCAATCCGCCATGAACAGCACGCCGTTTTCGCCGATGCGCGTGTCCTCGACCTCCATGACCATGCAGCTCGACGCCGCGGTGATGTCCGGCACCGTTTTGATGATTTGGAAGAGCGGCCGCAACAAGCTGCTGGTGATGTGCGAGGCGCCGGAAACCACGCCGTCGGCCTGATGCATCGCCAGCATCATCGTGCCGTAATAATTCGGTTGCAACATCGCCTCGCGCGCCTCGGTGGCGCGCAGCCCCTTTTCGCGGCGCAACGAATGAAAGCGCTTGGCGAAATTCTCCAAATCCTCGCTCTCGGCGGGATTGATGACGCGGATGCCGTCGAGCGAAACGTTCAGGCCCTGCGCGACGGCCTTCACCTTGGCCGCGTCGCCGAGCAGAATGGGCGCGCCCAGCTTCAGCGCGGAAAACTGCCGCGCGGCTTGCAAAACGCGCGGCTCCTCGCCCTCGGGGAACACGACCCGTTTCGGATGCCGCTGCAATTTTTCGATGACGTTGCCGATGAAACGCATGGCGACAAGTTAGCTGGCAAACGGCAAAGTGCAAAATGAATTTGCCGGGCGCAATTGTCGCGCGAAGGACGCGAGGAAAAACGAAGGTGAAGATATATTTCCCTCCGCAAACTTCGCGGTCTTCGCGCGATTTGCTTTCCGCGCATTGACTTGGGTTGAAACGGCGGCTAGACTCCGCGGTTCAATGCAGGAGACGATTGAGAAACTTTTGATTTTGCAGGATCGCGACCGGAAAATTCTCCGCGTCGAGCAGGAACTCGCCCACATCGCGCCCGAACGCGAAACCCTCCGCGCCCGGGCCGCCGCGACGCAGGCGCAGCTCGAAGCCGCCAAAAATCTCGGCAAACATACCGAGTCCGAACGCAAACGCCTCGAACTCGACGTCGAGACGAAAAAGAACCAGATTGAGAAATACGCCAACCAGCAGTTGCAGACGCGCAAGAACGAGGAATACCGCGCCCTCACGCATGAAATTGACGGATGCAAGGCCGAAATCAGCAAAATCGAGGACCAGGAAATCGAGTTGATGGAGCAGGCCGAGGCCGCGCAAAAGGAGGTCGTCCGCGCCACGCAGGAGGCTGCCGCCGCGAAGAAGCTGGAGGACGAGCAGGTCGCGCAATTGAACCAGCGCGAGGAAAATTTGAAGAAGGAACTGGCGGAATTGCAAACCGGGCGCGCGGAACTTGCATCGGCGGTGGACGAAATGGCTCGGGCGCGCTACGAGCGGCTGTTGAAAAGCAAGGGCGACAACGTCATCGTGGGCGTGCACAACGGCGTCTGCGGCGGCTGCCACATGAAATTGCCGGCGCAGATTCTGGTCAGTTGCCAGGCGCACAAGGAACTCGTCTCGTGCATCAACTGCGGCCGGATTCTTTATTACACCCGCGACATGGCCTTGGCCGCGGCGGAGTAAAAAATCTTGTTGGCCGCGCAGGCAAACAGGACTACTTTGCCTCTGCTATGAAAAGGTTCGACCCAAATCCCGGGCGCGGCGGACTTACCTTGATTGAACTGCTTGTTGTCATATTCGTTGTTGCCGTTCTCGCCGCATTATTACTGCCATCCTTAGCCGGATCAAGAAAAGCGAAGGGCGCTGTTTGTGTGAGCAATCTCCATCAAATTGAAATTGGTTTCCTTCTATTCGCCAACGACAATCACGGCCTGTTTCCGATGGAAATTCCTGTCACAAATGGTGGAACGATGGAGTTTATTTACAGCGGCCACACATTCCCGCATTTCGAAAAACTTAAGCATTACCAAATCCAACCGCGACCTTTTATCTGCCCCTTTGAGACGAACAGACTAGCCGCCGCCAGCTATGAAGCGTTGAACGATTTGAATTTGAGCTATTTCATCAACGCCGATGCGATCCCCAATGACCCTGGCCATACCATTCTGGCTGGCGACCGGTTTTTGCAGGTCAACGGTCATCCAGTTTCTCCGGGGTTGCTCGCCGTCACTACAAATCTAAATTTGAGTTGGACTCCCAATTTTCACATTGGTGGAGGCAACTTCGCTTTTGCCGATGGTCGCGTGGAATTTACACAAGGTCACGAACTGGATTCGTTTATCTCCGATCAGCCCCTTGTAACAAACAGATTTAGCATTCCTTGAATTCTGTCTCGCGTCAGTTTGACTTGTTAAAACGACTTTTTGGGCTATGATTTAGCTGGTTTTGGAAGGGCGGAGAATCGCTTTTGGCGTGAGCCGGAAGAGGAAAGTCCGAACACCAAAGGGCGCGATGCCGCGTAACCCAAGTCCGTATCGATTGGGATACACGCGGGCGGAAAGTTGAAAGGCTTTCCGACGGACAGTGCCACAGAAAATTAAACCGCCGGTGTTTCGCAAGAGCCATCGGTAAGGGTGAAAAGGTGGTGTAAGAGACCACCGCGTCACGCGTGAGCGGGACGGCACGGAAAACCCCATCGGGTGCAAGGCCAAATAGGAAACCCCGGAGCGGCCCGCTCCAAGTTTCGCGAAAGTGAAACGGGTTTCGGGTATCGGCTGCAGAGACAAATGATTCTCTCTCCCGCATCTGCGGGACAGACAGAATTCGGCTTACAGCCCTTCCAAAACCATTCTCGATTTACGAATGACGATTTACGAATCCCCCTGCAAATTCAAGCCGCGCGTAAATCGTATATCGTAAATTGAAAATCTGGATGCGCTAATCGTAAATGATTTGCTTGCCATACCGGTGGATTCTCGGCGCGGGCTTCTGCGGTGGTGTCGAAGATGGTGGTGTCCACGTCGGTATCGGCGGTGGCGTTGTTTTCTCAATGGCGGCTGGCGGACTGATATTTCCAAAGCGATTGACGGCACTGATTGAAATCTCATCCGGCGCTGACCTGGCAAAGATGCATCCGGTTTGATTTGCCGGCAGAACCTGCGTCGTCCAAACACCGTTTGTGCCCCGATATTGCAGAACCCATGATTTGGCAAATTCATTGGTCGCCATTTCCCAGCGCACGATCAGATTGGTGCCCGCAGAGGTTGTGACGGAAATTTTCGGTTTGCCGGGTGGAATTGAATTAAGCCACGGCGTCGCCGGCACGAGCGCGACTTGGACATATTGGGCGCGGACAACGCCGGCCAGCGCTGGATTTTCCGTGAGATTGCGCAAATGGAAGAAAATCTCCCCGCTTGCGCCCGGTTGCCGCCGGGTGATTGCGATTTGCCGCGTAATTTCATCCGGATTCCATTTCTCGCCGACATCGGACGCATTCAGTCCCGGCCAGAGGTTGCGGCCTTTCACGTTTTGCGTCGCCCACCAATTGAGCAGGACGGGAAAACTTTGCTGCGGCGAGTCCACCGGCCAGTAAAGTTGCGGCGCGAAATAATCGAGCCAGCCGCTGGCGAGCCACAGGCGCGAGTCGGCGTAGAGTCGGCTGTAAGCGTCGAGCGCCTTGGGGTTGATACCCGCCGGCACGCCGGGCCGCCAGATGCCGAACGGGCTGATGCCGAATTTCACCCACGGCTTCGTGGTCTTGATGCCTTGATAAACGCGGTAAATGAATGAATTGACGTTCGCGCGACGCCAGTCTTCACGGGTCTGTCCGCTGGGCAAACCGAATTTCTGCCAGCCCGCGTAATCGGGAAATTCCAGCTCGCGCCCGGCGTAATCCTTTTGCGGGTAGGGATAAAAATAATCGTCGAATTGCACGCCGTCCACGTCGTAGCGTTGCACCACATCCATGACCACGCGCAGAACATATTCGCGCACGGCCGGTTCGCCGGGGTCGAGCCAGAGTTGTTCGCCGAATTTGCGGACGAGTTCCGGGTGCGTTCTGGTGATGTGATTTGGCGCGACGGGCGATTTCGACAGCAGGTGCCAGGCGCGAAACGGGTTGAACCACGCGTGCAGTTCAAGGCCGCGCTTGTGCGCTTCCTTGATTGCAAAGGCCAGCGGATCGTAAAACGGTTCGGGCGCTTTTCCCTGCGTGCCGGTCAAATAGGCCGACCACGGCTCAATCGGGGAGGCATACATCGCATCGCACGCGGGGCGAACCTGGAAGATGACGGCGTTGAGGTGCAATTGCGCCGCGCGGTCGAGCAATGAAATCAATTCCGCCTTTTGCTGCTCGACGGTCATGCCGGGCTTTGAAGGCCAGTCTTGATTGCTGGCCACGACCGTGATCCATGCGCCGCGAAATTCGCGCGGAGGTTCCGGTGGCGTGGCGACAGTTGGCCGATAAATTTCGCCCGCCGCAAAAAGCATTGCGGGCGTCAGCCAGACGAGCACGGACAAGGTTTTTTTGCGAGCGATCATTGAATTGCGCGTGAATTTAGACGCGGTTGCGGGGCAATTGGCAAAACAAATTTGCCATAAAGTCGGAAAGACCCGAAGCCTTGAAATCAATTGATCTTCTCCGCGACCCCGTGACTCTGCGGCTGATTTCGTCGGAGATTTGACAAAACGCAGCTTCATTTTTATTCCATTGCGCATCAATCGCTTACACTGCTGATTTTGTTGGAGATTTGACAAGGCGGGACAAAAATGATTTCTTCCCGCCGTTGCAGCCGAAGTCCGGCTTCCTTCCTGAAGCCGGGCGCGGGAGACCCAAACTCCTCAAAGTGATTTGAGGACGGGGCGAACGAAGCCGGGCAACCGGTTTCAAGGCCACTTTCAAGGCCAAGCCCGACAGCTAATCTCGCAGGCAATTGGAAGGGCGATCCTCTGGGCCGCGAAGTTCGCGGCTTTCAAGTTCACCCGGATTGAATAAAATTGGCGCGTTGTTGCGCGCTTTTTCGTGATGCCGTTTGCCTGTTTGAAGGAAATTATGCTGGACGTGATTTACATCGGAATTGTGGTCGCATTTTTCGCGGCGTTTTTGTTTTACGCGCGCGGCTGTGAGAAACTTTGATTTTATGGAAAACCTCATCCTCGGAATCGTTTCCATCGCGCTCTGCGCGTATCTCATCATGGCCATGCTCCGGCCTGAAAAATTTTAATCAACTGCCATGAACTCCCATCAATGGTTGGAACTTGCGCTTTACATCGGCGCGCTCGTCCTCGTCACCAAACCGCTCGGTTTGTATATCAACCGCGTGCTCGATGCCGACGGTCGCACCTGGCTCGATCCTGTGTTGCGCCCACCGGAAAAACTCACCTACCGCGTGCTCGGCGTGGACCCGCAGAAGGAGCAGGGCTGGAAGCAATACGCGTTTGCGATGCTGCTCTTTAGCCTCGTGAGCTGCCTGTTCACCTACGTGATTTTGCGGTTGCAGCAATACTTGCCTCTGAATCCGCAACATCTTGTCGCGTTGTCGCCGCATCTGGCGTTTAACACCGCCATCAGCTTCACGACAAACACGAACTGGCAGAGTTACGGCGGTGAAAGCACGATGTCGTATCTCTCGCAGATGGTCGCCCTGACTATTCACAATTTTCTTTCGGCTGCTGCCGGCATTTCCATCGCAGGCGCGCTCGTGCGCGGCATTGCCCGGCACACAGCCACGACCATCGGCAATTTCTGGGTGGACCTGACGCGTGTCACTTATTATTTGCTGCTGCCAATCTGCCTGGTGCTGGCCCTGTTTTTCGTGTCGCAGGGCATGATTCAAAATTTCAAGCCTTACACGATGGCCAAGCTCATCGAGCCGCAGACCATTTCTGTCCAGAAGATCGACGCTAACGATAAGCCGGTGGTGGATGCCAAGGGCAATCCGGTGATGGAGAGCCAGACGCTTGATACACAGACCATCGTGCAGGGGCCGATGGCGTCACAGATCGCCATCAAGATGCTCGGCACCAATGGCGGCGGTTACACGAATGCCAATGCCGCGCATCCGTTTGAAAACCCCACGCCGCTCTCGAACTTTCTGCAGATGCTCGCGCTGTTGTGCATCGGCAGCGCGCTGACGTATCACCTCGGCCGTGAGACGAAAAATCAAAAGCACGGCTGGACGGTCTGGTCGGCGATGTTCGCTATGTTTCTGGCCGGGGTTTTGCTCTGCTGGTGGGCGGAGGCGCGCGGCAATCCGATGCATCAACAGCTCGGCGTCGCCGTCGCCGATGGCAACATGGAAGGCAAGGAAGTCCGCTTCGGGATTTTGGATTCCGCGCTTTTTGCGACGGTGACGACCGACGCCTCGTGCGGTGCGGTCAATTCCATGCACGATTCCTTCACGCCGCTCGGCGGGCTGGTGCCGCTCTTCAACATCCAGACCGGCGAGGTGATTTTCGGCGGCGTGGGCGCGGGGCTTTACGGGATGTTGATTTTTGTCATCCTTGCCGTGTTCATCGCCGGTCTGATGGTCGGGCGCACGCCGGAGTATCTCGGCAAAAAGATCGAGGCTTATGACGTGAAGATGGCGCTGCTGGCATTCGTCATTCTCGCGTTCATCATCCTCGGTTTCACGGCTTGGGCGTCGGTGAGCAACTGGGGCATATCCAGTCTGGCGAACCAGGGCCCGCACGGCTTGAGCGAAATGCTGTATGCCTACACTTCCGGCGCGGGCAACAACGGCAGCGCCTTCGCCGGCCTCAACGCCAACACGCCGTGGTATGACACGACGCTCGGCATTGACATGCTGCTCGGCCGCTTCGGCATGATTGTGCCGCTGCTCGCGCTCGCGGGTTCGCTCGCGCGTAAAAAAATCGTTCCCGCCAGCGCCGGCACATTTCCGGTGAGCGGCTTCACATTCGTCGCGCTTCTCGTCGGCACGGTCGTGCTCGTCGGTGCGCTGACATTCCTGCCCGCGCTCGCGCTCGGCCCGATTGTCGAACATTTCCTGATGCTGAAAGGCAACCTGTTTTAACTTGAATTTTTTATGACGCAAAAATCCGTTTCCATTTTTGACACGAAGATTCTCATCCCGGCCATCGGCGACGCCTTCAAAAAGCTCAACCCGCGGCTGATGGTGAAAAATCCCGTCATGTTCGTCACGCTGGTCGGCGCGGTTATCAGCACCGTGGACGCCTTCCGCTCACCCGGCCAGACGCTGTTCGTCGCGCAAATCGCCGTGTGGCTCTGGTTCACCGTGCTGTTCGCGAACTTCGCCGAGGCTGTCGCGGAGGGCCGCGGCAAGGCGCAGGCCAAGGCGCTTCGCGCCACACGCACGCGCACCAGCGCGAACAAGGTTCGTGACAATGGCTCAATTGAAACAGTGGATGCCGATTCGCTTCGCAAAGGCGACATGATTTTGGTTCGCACCAATGAAATCATTCCTGCCGACGGCGAAGTCATCCTCGGTGCGGCGACAGTGGACGAATCGGCCATCACCGGCGAATCCGCGCCGGTTATCCGCGAGGCCGGCGGCGACCGCAGCGCCGTCACCGGCGGCACTCGCGTCCTCTCGGACGAAATCAAAATCCGCATCACGGCCAATCCCGGCGAAGGTTTTCTGGATCGCATGATTTCCCTCGTCGAAGGCGCGAGCCGCCAGAAGACGCCGAACGAAATCGCGCTCACGATTCTACTCGCCGCGCTCACGGTCGTGTTTCTGCTCGCCGTCATCACATTGAAGCCGTTTGGCCTTTACGCCGGCGTGAATTTTTCAGATGTCGTGCTCATCGCGCTTCTGGTTTGTCTGATTCCGACGACCATCGGCGGTCTGTTGAGCGCCATCGGCATTGCTGGCATGGACCGTTTGCTTCAACGCAACGTCCTCGCAATGAGCGGACGCGCGGTCGAGGCGGCGGGCGATGTGGATGTGCTGCTGCTCGACAAGACCGGCACCATCACGCTCGGCAACCGCCAGGCCACGGCATTTTTGCCCGCGCCCGGCGTTACGGAACAGGAACTCGCCGACGCCGCGCAGCTTGCGTCATTGGCCGATGAAACACCCGAAGGCCGCAGCATTGTCGTGCTGGCGAAGCAATTCGGCATTCGCGCACGGACGATTCACGAATTGCCCGGCGCTCAATTCGTTCCGTTCACGGCACAAACGCGCATGAGCGGCGTGGATTTTGAGGGCAAACAAATCCGCAAAGGCGCTTCAGAATCGGTCAGAAAATTTCTTGGCGGAACCTTGCCGCCGGAAGTCGAGAGCGCGGTCGAAAACATTTCCCGTTCCGGCGGCACGCCGCTGGTCGTTGCCACAAAGGACCGCGCGCTCGGCGTGGTTCAATTGAAGGACATCGTGAAGGGCGGGCTGGCCGACCGTTTCAAACGCTTTCGCGCCATGGGCATTCGCACCGTGATGATCACCGGCGACAACAAGCTGACCGCCGCCGCCATCGCGCAGGAGGCGGGCGTGGATGATTTTCTCGCCGAGGCGAAACCGGAGGACAAGCTCAAGCTCATCCGCCACGAACAGCAGGGCGGCCGCCTCGTAGCAATGATTGGCGACGGCACGAACGACGCGCCCGCGCTGGCGCAGGCCGACGTCGGCGTGGCCATGAACACCGGCACGCAGGCCGCCAAGGAAGCCGGCAACATGGTGGATCTCGACTCGAACCCGACGAAGCTGCTCGAAATCATCGAAATCGGGAAGCAACTGCTCATCACACGCGGCGCGCTCACGACGTTCAGCATCGCCAACGACGTGGCGAAATATTTTGCCATCATCCCGGCGATGCTCATGGCGACGTTCCCCGTCATCGCGCCACTGAACATCATGCGCCTGCACAGCCCGGGCAGCGCGATTTTGAGTGCCGTGATCTTCAACGCGCTCATCATCATCGCGCTGATTCCGCTGGCGTTGCGCGGCGTGAAATTCCGTCCGCGCGGCGCGGCGGATATTCTCCGGCGCAATCTCATGATTTATGGAGTCGGCGGAGTCATCCTGCCGTTCATCGGCATCAAATTCATCGACCTCATCGTCGCCGGTTTGCATCTCGCGTAACTCAACACTCGAAATTTATGAAAAATATTTTTGCTGAATTCGGCCGCTCGATTGTGGCCACAATTTTCTTCGCCGTCATCCTGTGCGGCTTGTATCCGCTCATCGTCTATGGCGCGGCGCGAGTGCTCTTCCCACATCAGGCCAACGGTAGCCTGCTCGTGGACAAATCCGGCGCGGTGCGCGGCTCGGCGTTGCTCGCGCAAAATTTCACCGGCGTGCAATATTTCCATCCGCGCCCGTCAGCGGCGGGTGCGAACGGCTTTGACGCCACCAGTTCGAGCGGCAGCAACCTCGGCCCGACTTCGACAAATCTATTCGCGGCGGTTGCACAACGCATTTCCGATTACCGCGCGGAAAACAATCTAGCAACCAACACGCCGGTCCCCGCCGATGCCGTGACGGCTTCCGGCAGTGGTCTCGACCCGCACATCAGCGTGGCGAACGCGGGATTGCAGATACCGCGCGTGGTGAAGGCGCGCGGGATTTCCGAGGACAGCTTGCGCGCGCTGGTGAAACAAAATACGACTGGCCGCGACCTCGGCGTTTTCGGCGAGCCGCGCGTGAACGTGATTACGCTGAACTTCGCGCTCGACCAGTTGCCGCAAAAATAGTTTCTTTGCGGCATGGAACCGCCTGCCATTGAACGATTGAAGCCGGAAGATTTTCTCCGGCTCATCGAAAAAAGCCGCCAGGGCAAGCTGAAAATTTATCTCGGCCACGCGGCGGGCGTCGGCAAAACTTTTGCAATGCTGGAGGAGGCGCATCGCCTCAAAAATGCGGGTGTGGACGTTGTCCTCGGCTGGATTGAGCCGCACGGACGCAAGGAAACCGCCGATCTCATCGGCGACATGGAAATCATCCCGCGCAAAAAAGTTCCGCACGCCGGCAGCACGGTGGAAATTCTCGACGTTCCGAAAATTCTCGAACGCAAGCCGACGGTTTGCATCGTGGACGAATTGCCGTTCACGAACGTCGCCGGCTCGCATAATCCCAAGCGTTACCTCGATGTGCAGGAGTTGCTGCTCGCCGGCATCAACGTCATCACCACGCTGAACATCCAGCATCTCGAAAGCCTCCACGACACCGTGTTGCGCGCGACGGGTGTGGACGTGCGCGAGCGCGTGCCCGATCCATTTGTGCTCGAAGCGGATCAAATCGTGAACATTGATTTGACCGCCGAGGAATTGCGCGAGCGACTACGAATGGGGAAAATTTATCCCGCCGACCGCGCCGCCGCCGCGCTGGAAAATTTTTTCACAGAGAACAATTTGAACGAACTGCGCGAGCTGGCCCTGCGCGAAACCGCCGCCGCGCTCGACCAGCGCCCGCGCCCCGGCGCAACGTCGCCGACGGATGTCAGCGAAAAAATCGCCGTTTTCATCAGCACGAATCCCGTGACGACCGCGAGGTTGTTGCGCGCGGCATCGCGAATGGCGGGGCGGTTGAACCGCGAATGGATGGCGGTTTATGTGCGGCGCAAGAAGGAGGATCCCCTGCGGATTCCTTCGGATTTGCAGCGGCAATTCATGCAAAACGTCCAACTGGCGACCGAACTCGGCGGCAGCGTCACGGTGCTGGAAAGCGAAGATGTCTGCCAGGCGCTGCTCAAGTATTGCCGTGAAAATGATGTCAATCTTGTCGTGCTCGGCACGACGGAACGACATTGGTGGCAGTTCACGCGTCCGAACGTCCTTGAGTTTTTCATGCACCACGCGCCGGGCATTGACATCCACATCGTGGACCCGAACAACTGACGCAATCAAAAATTGTGCGTTTCGCCGGGACGCAGCAGATGCAATTCCTTGCCTGCGGCACGGAATTTTTCCTTCGCGGTCACATGGTCAATTTTTATCGGCGGGAAGGTGTCGTAATGGACACCGAGGATTTCGTTGCAACGGACGAACTCGGCGGCCTTCACCGCGTCGTCCGGTCCCATCGTGAAATTGTCGCCCACGCACAGCACGGCAAATTTCAGCTTGGTGGATTCGCCGATGAGTTTCATGTCCAGCGTCAGCGCGGTGTCGCCGGAGTAATAAAAATTGCCATCCGCGCTTTCGACGACGAAGCCGCCGGGATTTCCGCCGTTGGAACCATCAGGCAGGGTGCTGGAATGAATGGCATTCACGAATTTGGCACGGCCAAAATCGAATTGGAATCCGCCGCCATGGTTCATTGGATGGATTTTCGGCGCGCCTTTTTGATTGAGCCAGATGGCAACCTCGAAGTTGGCAATCACCAGCGCGCCGCTGCGTCTGGCAATTTCCACCGCGTCGGCCAGATGATCCTCGTGCCCGTGGGAAACGAGGATGAAATCCGCCGGCACTTTTTTTACGTCAATGTTTTTGGCGAGCGGATTGCCCGAAATGAACGGGTCGAACAGCAAGGTTTTACCGCCGACTACGACCGAGAAACAGGCGTGACCGTAGCAAGTGACCTTCATGCCGTCGTGGCGATTTCCACCGGCTCGGGCGTGTCGAGGAAGCCCTGCAAATGCCGGACGCGCGTCGGGTGCCGCAGCTTGCGGAGCGCCTTGGCCTCGATCTGGCGGATGCGTTCGCGCGTGACATTATACATCTTGCCGATTTCTTCGAGCGTGCGTTCGTAGCCGTCGAGCAGGCCGAATCGCATTTCGAGAATTTTCCGTTCACGCTCGGTCAGCGTCGTCAGCACGTCGCTTAATTTTTCGCGGAGCAAACTGTAGCTGGTGACTTCCGACGGGTTTTCCGCCGATTTGTCCTCGATGAAATCGCCGACGCTCACGTCGCCGTCGTCGCCGACGGGCGCATGGAGCGACACCGGCTGCTGCGCCATTTTGAGCAGCGCGTGGATGCGCGACACCGGCATGTGCATTTCATCGGCGATTTCCTCCGGCGTGGGTTCGCGGCCCAGCTCCTGCGTGAGCTGCTTTTGCGCGCGCCAGAGCTTGTTCATGATTTCGATCATGTGCACCGGGATGCGGATGGTGCGCGCCTGATCCGCAATCGAGCGCGTGATGGCCTGGCGGATCCACCAGATGGCGTAGGTGGAAAACTTGTAGCCGCGGCGATACTCGAATTTCTCGACTCCCTTCATCAAGCCGATGTTGCCTTCCTGGATCAAGTCGAGGAACGACTGGCCGCGGTTGGTGTATTTTTTGGCGACGGAGACGACGAGGCGCAAGTTGGCCTCGGCCATGTGTGTCTTGGCCTTCAAGCCGCGGTCGGCGGCGGCCTTCAATTCCTTGAACACCCTGGCAAATTCCTCGCGCGGCATCCGCACGAATTGTTCGAGGGTCTGGGTTTTGGCGCGCTCGGCGTCCAGCGTCGCACGCCGTTCGGCGGTGGTGCGCTGCGACTCCAGCTCCTGGATGTGGCGCTGGCTCGCCTGGAATTTTTCATGGACATTGCCGGCCACGACAATCATTTCCTCGACGACCTTTTGCTTGTAGAAAAATTTCAGGAAAAGTTCCTGCAACTTCACGCTCATCTTTTTCAATTCGCGCTGCAGCTTTTCCTTGCGGCCCTTCTGGAGGGCTTTTTGCCAGTTGAAATACTTCACGTCCACTTTCTGGTCGAGCGCGTGGACTTTTTTGATGAGCTTGCGCACGTCGCGCAGATGGCCTTCGCGATTGGCGATTTTCTTGTCCACGATGACGCGGTCAAAGCGTTCCTTGGGCGGCTCGGACAGCAGTTTTTCCGCGATGGCGATGTGTTCCTTCGCCGTGAAACCGAGGCTATAGACGATGCGCTTCATCTCGATTTCCGCTTCCTCGATTTTTTTGCAAATCTCGACTTCCTGTTCACGCGTGAGCAGCGGGACCTTGCCCATCTGGTTCATATACATCCGGACCGGGTCGTCCAGAATTTCCAGGCGCGCGTCCTCATCGGCTTCTTCAGGCTGGGCCTGTTCCGGCTGCTTGGTGCGTTCGGCGCGTTCGGCCTCGGCCTGGTCCATGACGATTTCCACGTCCAAGGCGCGCAGCTTGCTCAACAACACGTCGAGGTCATCGGGGCTTAAATTTTCCGGCAGGACGTCGTTGATGTCATCGTAGGTGACATACCCGTGTTCCTGGGCGAGATGAAGCAGCGTCTTGACCGTCTCGGTCAAATCCACGGTTGATTGCGCGGATGCGGGAGCTGCGGTCTTTGCCTGGCCGTTGGGCGGCAATTTTCCCGCAGCGACGGAAATGGCGTGCGTTTTGGATTTTCCAGTTGCATCCGCCATCTTGGCCGCATTCCGCCGCGCGCTGCTGGTGATGACGAAGCGCCGCCGCATTGGAGCGGTTTTCGCCTTCGCGTGCTGCCCGCCGCCACGCTGGCGGCTGCGCGCCGTGCTCGACGCCGTTGTTTTTCGATTTGACATAAATTATGAGACCCGAACAATCCGCTTCGGTTCAGAGAAATTCATGGGCGCTCTCTCTTTTACATTGCGGCGGCCCTGAATTGTTCACCCGACCGCTCGCCCGTGAGTCATGGAGACTGCGAACACCGGAAGACCGACGCGGCTTGATACTAGCCGCTTTTGCCCGTAAATCAAGCATAATCGTCACATTATCGCTACTTTGGGGATTAATTGGCAAACCGCTGGAATAACGGCCTGATTTCAGTTTAATAAACTGGAAACCAGCAGGTTGTGAATCAAAATCATGCCCGTTCACGCACAGCGGCAATATCGCGGGCGATTTGCGCCCGCAATTCCGCCGCTGAGGCAAATTTTCTCTCGTCCCGGAGCTTTTCGCCGATTTCAATCTCCAATTCCGAGCCGTAAAGCCCGCCGCTGAAATCCAGCAGATGCGCCTCCACGCGAAGTTCCGGTTTGGACGAAACCATCGTCGGACGAAGGCCGATGTTCAATGCGACACAATGGGATTTCTTTTTTACGGTCGTCAAGCCGGCATAAACGCCGTTCGACGGCAGAACCAAACCGGTCACGTCAAGGTTCGCCGTCGGGAAACCGAGCTGGCGGCCCAATTTGTCACCTTCAATCACGCGTCCGGCAATCGCATAAGGCCGACCCAGCATCTGGCTCGCGCCGTCGAGATCTCCGGCGCGAATCGTTTCGCGAATGCGTGTGCTGCTGACAGTCCGGCCATCGAGTGAAACCGCGGCAAGCCCGTGAACGGAAAAACCGGTTTCGCTGCCGAGTTTTTTCAAAAGCGCGACGTCGCCGCTGCGTTTGTGGCCAAAAACAAAATCCGCGCCGACGCAGATGCTCTGGATTGAACCGAGGTCGCGGGCCAAACCGCGCACGAAAACTTCGCCGGACTGCTCGCTGAATTTTTTATCAAAGCAAACCAGCAGCAACTTGTCCACGCCGAGCGACTCAATTGCGCGCAGTTTTTGCGGCAGCGAATAAATCAGCGGCGGCACGCGGCCGGGCGCGACGATTGAATTCGGATGCCGGTCAAATGTCAGCACGAGAGCGATGGCGTTATGCTGGTGCGCGTCGGCGATGGTCTGCCGGATGATTTGCTGGTGGCCGAGATGCACGCCGTCGAAAAAGCCGATAGCCAGGCAGACTTTTTTGCCATTGGCTTTCAGCTCATTTGCGGCGTGGATGATTTTCATGACAGCGACAGCTTCAAAAACGGGATCACTCTTTTCTCCAGCTCGGCGGTCGTCAAATTCAAAACCGCGTCCAGCGGTGCCGCGTCCGCCACGTCAAACTTGCCGGAAACACTGCGGCGTAATGTCGCCAGATGCGCGCCGCAGCCGAGTTTCTGGCCAAGATCGTGCGCGATGCTGCGCACATAAGTGCCCTTGGTGCAGGCGATTTTGAACGAGCCGAGAGGCGGTTCGTAGCTGGTGAACCGGAAATTGTAAATGTGGACAAGGCGCGGCTCGCGGACGATTTCGATGCCTTTGCGCGCCATTTTGTAAAGCGGCACCCCTTTTACCTTGATGGCCGAAACCATCGGTGGAATCTGCATCAGGTCACCGACGAACTTCGCCGCTTCCTCGTTCAACTGGTCCAGCGTCATCGGCGGAACGGGCAGCGAACCGGTCAGTTCGCCGTCGCAATCGTAGCTGTCCGTCGTCTCGCCGAATTTGATGGCGCCTTCATAAACCTTGTCGTCGCCCATCAATTTTTCCGACAGCTTCGTGCCGCGGCCAAGCACGATGATGAGCAGGCCGGTGGCGTTCGGGTCAAGCGTGCCGCAATGGCCGACCTTTTTGATTTGAAAGCGGCGGCGAATTGCGTCCACCACGTCGTGCGAGGTCGGGCCTGCGGGCTTGTCAATGAGAATGGCCCCGTCGAGTGCGGAAAATTCTTGCATGAAAACTACCTTGCTGCGTTCAACGCCCGTTTTACCGCCGCAATCACCTTGCGCTGCACGGAAAGCGGCTTGCCGGAAATTTTCGCGCCCGCCGCCGCCGGATGGCCGCCACCGCCGAATTGCGCGGCAATTTCGTTCACGTTCACCTTGTCGCTTTTGGAGCGAAGGCTGATGCGAATCATATCGGGTTCGATTTCTTCAAAAACGCAGGCGACAACGACCGGCTCAATGTTGCGGATGTGGTCAATGAGTCCTTCAGTGTCCTCGCTTTCGACACCGGTGCGCGCGAAATCAGCCTGCTTCAGCCAGAACCAAGCGATCTGGTCGTGATGCGCCAGGCGGAAGCGGCTGTAAATGTGTTTCAGCAGCCGCGCGCGCGAAACTGGATACGATTGATAAACTTCGTTGCAGATTGTGGCGAGGTTCGCGCCGCGCCCGACGAGTTCGCCGGCGATGTGAAACGTGCCGGGCCGGGCGCTCGGATAGCGAAACGAGCCGGTGTCGGTCGAAACGGCGGTGAACAGGCAGTCGGCAATCGGGCGGCTGATGGGCCAGCGCGCGACCTTGAGCAACCGGTAAATCAACTCGCCGCAGGAAGGCTCTCGTGCGGAAACCCAGTTGATGTCAGCGTAGCGCGTGTTGCTTTCGTGATGGTCTATGTTGATGAAAACTTTCCGGTCGGCGATGCACTTGCCGGCTTTGCCCAGCCGCTCGAAGCTCGCGCAGTCCGTGGCGATGACGCAGTCAAACTTCCGGCCGCGTTTCGGCTTTTGGAACAGGCCGTCGGGATTGAGGAATTTATATTTTTGCGGAACGATGTCCTCATTCCAGCAGGAAACTTTTTTGCCTTCGCTTCGCAGCGCCAGCGCGAGGCCTAGTTGCGAGCCGATGCAATCGCCGTCGGGCCGGACATGGCCGACGATGCAGAAGGTTTTGCCCTCGCGGATGACCTCGATGATGCGGTCAATTATTTTCGGGTAGCTTTTCAATCGGGACTTTCAGTGTCGCCAGCGGGCGCGGATTTTTCCAATTCCTCGATGATTTGCAGCACCTTGTTGCCGCGCACGATGGAATCGTCAAAGACAAATTTCAGCGTCGGCGTGAATTTCAGGACGACGGACTTGCCGACAAGCCCCTGGATGCGGATGCGATGCTCGTTGAGTGCCTGGATGCCGCGCTTCTGCTGGTCGGCGTTGCCGAAGATGCTGATGAAAACAACGGCGGACTTGAGGTCGCCGGACACGTCCACGTCATTGACGGAAATCAGGCCGCATTCGTTGACGTGAAATTCGCGGCGGACGGCCTCGCCGATTTCGCGCTTCAACAATTCGCGCACCCGTTCATGCCGCAGATTGTTCATAAAAATTTAGCGTTCGGGATTTTCCCAGGAACCCGGGCCCAAGAGCCGGGACCCTATTTCATAGCTTCGCAGCCACTTTTTCAATCACGTAACATTCGATGGCGTCACCGACCTGGAATTCGCTGTAGCCCTCGATGCGGATGCCGCATTCCATGCCGGCGCGGACTTCGTTGACCTCGTCCTGGAACCGGCGCAGCGATTGCAGAATGCCCTCGTAAATCACGTCCTTCCGGCGGCGCACGCGCACCTTGCCCTTGACGATGCGGCCGCTGGAGACCATGCAGCCGGCGACCGGCGTGCCCTTGGACACTTCAAAAATCTGACGCACTTCCGCCGAGCCGACGACGTTTTCCTTCATGTCCGGTTCGAGCAACCCGGCCATCGAGTCCTTCACCTGGTCAATCAACTCGTAAATGATCGCGTAAAGCTTGATCTGCACGCTTTCGTGTTTCGCCTTTTCGGCGGCGGTGCTATCCAGCCGCGTGTGAAAACCGAGGATGACGGCGTCAGACGCCGACGCCAGCGCCACGTCGTTTTCGGTGATCGTGCCGACGTCGCTATGGATGATTTCGAGCGAAATCTTGTCCGACTCGATTTTCTTGAGCGCCTCGACAATGGCCTCGACCGAACCTTGTGTGTCGGCCTTGACGACGACCTTGAGCCCCTTGCTTTGCGCGGCATCGAGCGACGCAAACAAATTTTCGAGCGTGACCTTGGAACGATTTTCCAGGTCATGGCTTTTCGCATCCATCGCGCGCTGCTCGGCCAGATCGCGCGCCGCCTTTTCGTCCTCGACCACGCTGAACTCCAGCCCGGCATCCGGCACGCCGTTCAGGCCGAGCACCTTCACCGCGACCGATGGCCCGGCTTCCTTGAGC
>Ga0265338_10005039_pt1 | contig 17440 bp, 10 predicted proteins | sample 42126metaG_FD_193579 | JGI IMG/M metagenome (GOLD analysis project Ga0265338, IMG submission 193579) | Rhizosphere microbial communities from Carex aquatilis grown in University of Washington, Seatle, WA, United States - 4-21-26 metaG | ecosystem: Host-associated > Plants > Roots > Rhizosphere... | reverse complement strand
CCGGCGAGGCAAAGGTGGTTGAGGCCGGTGACCTGGCGGGCATGGCGGGCCAGGCGCACCATGATTTCCTCCGTAACCAACTGGACGGAGCGGGCGACGTCCATGTGCCGCGAGTTGATGGGGTCTTCGGATCCGCGCGGCGGCCCGCCGAAGAGCTGGTGGAATTTTTCGTTGGTCATGGTGGTGCCGCGGAGGAAGTTGAAGTAATCGAGGTTCAACCAGAACGAGCCGTCGGGTTTCAGATCGAGCAACTCCCGGCGGATGGCATCGGCATATCTCGGTTCGCCATAGGGGGCCAATCCCATTAATTTGTATTCGCCCGAGTTGATGCGGAAGCCGCAGTAATCGGTGAACGCCGAGTAGAGGAGGCCCAGTGAATGCGGAAAGCGCAACTCTTCCAGCAACCGGATTTCATGCCCACGCCCGCGTCCGATGGTCGTCGTGGCCCATTCGCCCACGCCGTCAATGGTGAGGATGGCCGCCTCGGCGAACGGCGAAGGGTAAAACGCGCTGGCGGCGTGGGCCTGATGATGGGCGGTGAAGAGGATGGGGCAGTCGGGGCGCAGGCCGGGCAGCTCTTCACGGATCGTCTTGCGCAAGTCGAGCCTTTCGCCGAGCCAGTTGGAGAGCACGGCGGGAAACGTGCGCCAGCCGTCCGGTGCGACGGCGAGGTACGTTTCGAGCAGGCGGGTGAATTTGAGCACCGGCTTGTCGTAAAAGACGACCGCGTCCAGTTGTGCAGCGGCCAACCCGGAGTATTGCAGACAGAATCGGCTGGCCTGGCGCGGGAAATCCGGGTCGTTCTTCTTGCGCGTGAAGCGTTCTTCCTGCGCGGCGGCGGCGATGTTGCCGTCGCGGAGCAGGGCGGCGGCGGTATCATGGTAATAGGCGGAAATGCCGAGAATATTCCGCGACGCGAGCATAGGTCACATGAACGGATACAACGCCCACGCAATGCCGGAACTGGCGCTAAAAATAAGAATGACCCCCAACAGAAGCAACACGACGATCAGGGGGATCAGCCACCACTTCTTTTCTCGAGCGCAAAAGCGGAGGAATTCTTTGAACACCTGCCATATAAGCCATTCAGTGTAGCCATCCGGTCGAACCGTGGCAACCGCCATGAACTTCCGGTAATGGTACGTTTAGGTTTGGCAGGGACGCCGCGCTGCGGCGTCACCATCCGCGTTCAGCGGATGGTCATGAATATGCCTTTGATGGTCGGTAGTAGGTGGCGCCGCTGAACGCGGCGCGGACAGCGCAGCGCGCTGTCCCCACCCGACTGGCCCAAAACATGCCACCACCGAACTTTCACCGGGCACCGGCATTAAAAGGCAACCACCACACCTGACGTCAAAAAAGAAACGGCGCCGGTTAGGGCGCCGTTTCAGTTTTCATAACCCCACCCCAAATCAAAATCCTCTTCCGGGCCAAAGCTTCCAGGCAAGCCACAATCTCATTCAAGCCGTGGGTATTTTCAGTTTGGCCCCGACCACAATGCGGTCGTTATCCAGACTGTTGGCGGCTTTGAGGGCTTTGACCGTTGTTCCGTGAGTCTTGGCAATGCGGGTCAAGCTATCACCGGGTTTAACGACGTAAAGCGTCTCCGCATGATTGGCAACCGCCGCATCCCCATTGGCAACGAACGCCGCTGGCTGACGGGGTTCAACCGGATTCAACTGTGAATTTAAATCCGGCTTCTGCGCCGCCGACACCGGCTGGCTCTGACGGGGTGTCGGTAAATCAGTCACTTTGGGACTCGGGGCCAGGTTGGCGGCTTTCTCGGTCATGCAGCCTTCAATCAACAGCCCAACCAGAAGAACCACGATGGCAGCCACCACAGCAATAAATCCCTTTTTAAAACGTTCCCGGCGACGCTGCTCGGAATCCGCCCTTTGCAAGCAAACCGGGATCTGAAAGGGGTTGGAGGTGTTCATAATATTCATGTTCTTAATACTGAGTTTGCAAGCATAGGCAATGCCAAGGTGTGGACAAAAAAATGTCGGGGGAACCATCAAGCTGCGGCAACCAAACCGTCGTGCCTTGCCCCAAGACAGATTGTCCAATTCTCGAATGAAGACACCGGCAGCAGCCCGGTTCAGTTCTGATCTTTCACAAACCCCTGCTGCTTAAGCCAGAACAGGCAGTCGCCCGCCCACGGATGCGGATGGGCAAATGGCGGTTTGTCGGCCAAACCCATGCCGTGACCGCCCTTCTGGTAAACATGAAGATCAAAAGGAACATGACTCTTTCGCAACGCGGCGGCGAACAAGAGGCTGTTCTCAATCGGCACGGTCTTGTCCTCAAACGTCGTCCAAAGGAAACACGGCGGTGTGTTCGTCGTGACCTGCAGTTCGTTGGAAAGCAATGCCACCAGCGCCGGTGGCGGGTTGGTGCCCAGCAAATTGTTTTTCGAACCTTTATGGGCGTACTCCCCCAGCGAGATGACCGGATAGCAAAGAATCCCGATGTCCGGCCGCGAACTTTGCCGCTCAACCGGGTCGACGGCATCCGGCTGGCCGGAATCAAAATGTGTCATCAGGGTCGAAGCCAGATGTCCGCCTGCCGACGAACCCATGATGCCCACGCGCTTGGGATCAATTCTAAAATCGCCGGCGCGCGCCCGCACCCAGCGCACCGCGCGGGCAGCGTCGTTGAGCATTGCCGGATGCCGGTAACCGTACGCGCCAAGGCGATATTTCAGCACGAAGCAGGTGACCCCATGCTGGTTCAGCCATAACGCATAATCATTTCCCTCGTGCGGCGCGAGGTGCGCGTAACCGCCGCCCGGGCAAATCACCATCGCCGCGCCCGTGATCCCGCCCGGCGGGACCGGGTCAGGCAGATACGGCGTGAGCGTAGGGATGTCGTTGGTGGTGCCACCCAGCGTGCCGGGCGCGCCATCCGGCCAGAGCGGAACGGGCGCCTGAATCTCGGCGGGCGACCGCATTGAAAGTAAAAGAACAACGGCCAGCGCAAAAATAGTTTTCATGGTTAGCTGCCGAAGGAACTTACGAAAATTCGCGGCGGTTTCAACGCAAAAGCCCGCGCGGAAACGTACTCGGGGGCCGGAGCAGTTCTGCGTGAACTTCATGCATAATGCGTAAAATTTTTGCGCGGTTGTCGGTTGGGCATGGCAAGACTCTCCGCCAAGGCTTCCCGCCTCATAATAATGCAGCCGTCCGTTTTATTTTCAAAAGCGCAATGAACTGAGATGGTTACCGGGAAAATACATAAGTAAAAACCCGCATAATTAAACGCTGGGAGGGGCTGATTCCGGCCGGTCAGAAGTGCTTGGCAGACCTTATGCTCGGCAAAAAAACGTGAACGCATACCCTGAGCGGCACCTGTGCCTTAAGACGCACAGTTCCCAAAACCGGCCGCATCGGATATAAAGCCCGTGTCACACTTGGGTTCAACTTTATGAATACAACATCTGTTCTTCCCCGTCGGTTTTACTCAATCCAGCGTATTTTGATCGCCGGGTGCCTTGCCCTGGTCTTCGTCCGTCTGCCGGCGGCCGCAACCACTTTCACCAACGACACGATGATCCATGTCAACGACACGAATTATGAAGGAGCGGACATCGTGATCACCAACTGCACCTTGACGGTGGATGGCCCGCACGCCTTTTCCAGCCTGCGCGTGGTCGGCGGCGGCGCGCTCACCCACGCGTTTCATAACAGCGATTCCTTCGCCAACATACTCTCGGTGACAAACGAACCCCAGGTGTTGAACAACACCAATCCAGCAACCCTTCTCAACTCCAACATCCTGACCGATACCGTGCTGGTGACCGATTCCGGAGGCACCTTTGTTTACGCCAACGAGTTGGATTATCTATTGACCAGCCCGGACGGCATTCTGATCCAGTTGCAGCGGACGACAAACTCCACCATCCCGGACGGCGCGAATGTCCTGGTAAGTTACGACATGCTCCTGGGCGTGCTGCATGCCGGGCTCAATTTAACGGTGACGGGAGACGTGGAGGTGGCCGTGGGCGGGTTCATCAGGGCGAATGGCTTGGGCTACGGCGGCGGTGCCGGCCCCGGGACAGGCCATGCTGCCGGAAGTCCTGCGGACGGCAGCGGCGCCGGTTACGGCGGGAATGGCGGAATGAGTTCCAGCAATGCGGTGAGCGGCGCCACCTACGGCTCCTTCCTTCAGCCCACGAATTTGGGCAGCGGAGGCGGCGCCGGCTACGCTGGCATTGGGGGTGCCGGGGGCGGAGCCATTCAAATCACCGCCGGCGGAACCTTTCTCATCAACGGCACCATTTCAGCCGATGGCGCCCATGGCACCAACAGCCGCTCCGGCGGCGGGTCAGGCGGCAGCATCTGGATTACCGCGCACCTGGTGTCCGGTTTCGGCGCCATCAGCGCGCAAGGCGGCGCGGGTGAACCGACCCACGGCGGCGGCGGCGGCGGCGGACGGGTGGCGATTCAATGTGATGCGAACACGTTTTCCGGCTCGATGGCCGCCTACGGGGGAGTTGGGGCGATGACCGGCGGCGCGGGAACCGTTTATACCAAACTGACAGGACAGAACGGGCTGCTGACGCTGGACAATGGCGGACAGGCGGGAAGAAACTCATTGGCGGCTGTCACCAGCGGGGCCGATGTGCTCATTCGCGGCCATGCCGGCATGATCCCGGTCGGGACGTGTAACATTGGAAATCTGACGATTGCTTCCAACAGCCTGCTCCTGGTCTCCTCCGTTTTATCATCGCTCAATCTGACCGCCAGCGGCAACGTTACGATTCAATCCGGAGGGAGCCTGCTCGCCGACGGCGCAGGTTATGAGGGAGGTGTCGGCAGCGGCGCGGGTCATTCTTATTATGGCACTGGTTATCCCTGCGGCGGCGGCGCCCATGGCGGCAACGGGGCATCCGGTTCCATATCGAATGCCTACGGCGGCCTGGCTTATGGTTCGCAAACATCCCCGACAACCTATGGCAGCGGGGGTGGGACGTATTCGCCCAGTTCCATTGGCGGAACGGGCGGGGGCGTCATTCGTCTCAGTGTTGCCGGTATTTTACAGGTGGACGGACGCCTCTCCGCAAATGGTGGCAACGGTTCTGGCACCGGTGGTGGCGGCGGCTCTGGCGGCAGCATCTGGGTGACCTCCGGAATTCTGGCCGGCTCCGGCACCATCGCGGCCAATGGCGGGAATGGCGTCGACTCGATGGGCGGCGGCGGCGGCGGCGGACGCATTGCCATCTATCCCGCGGCGAATCTGTTTGGCGGAACGGTTTCCGCCTATGGTGGCGGCGGCGCGAATTGGGGCGGAGCGGGAACCATCTTCCTCCAACTCACCGGGCAGAATGGCCAGCTCATCCTGGACAACGGCGGACACCTTGGAACCAACACGCTGGTGCAATCCGCGGGTTCCGCGGATTTGACATTGCGCAACGGGGCGGTTGGAACGGCGTCCAGCTCGGTGAACTTCGCCAATCTGTTCATGAGTTCCAATACCTGGCTGGCCGCCTACCCCTACAACTCGAGCAGCCCGGCCAATACCGTTTATTTCTCCTTTTCGGGAAACGCCATCCTTCAGGCTGGCAGCGGCATTCTCACGGACGCCGCAGGCTACCCCGGTGGCCAGGGATCCGGCCCGGGGCAATACTACAGCAGCAGCCCATACACTTATCCCTGCAGCGGCGCGGGCCACGCGGGCCGTGGCGCCAGCAGCATTGGGAATTACGCCGCCGGGGGAAACACTTATGATTATCCCACATCCCCCACTGGCTACGGCAGCGGCGGCGGAAATTATTCCCCCTATTCCTTCGGCGGTTACGGTGGCGGCGCGGTTCATCTCAATGTGACTGGCACCCTTCAAATGGACGGAGCCATTGCCGCCAATGGCGGCAATGGCTCCGGTTCGGGCGGCGGTGGCGGTTCCGGCGGGAGCATCTGGCTCGCCGTCGGCACGCTGTCCGGTGCCGGCTCCATCACGGCCAATGGCGGCAACGGGGCGGATTCCGTCGGCGGCGGCGGCGGCGGCGGGATTATTTACATCACCTGCAACAACAATTACTTCACCGGAAATGCTACAGCCTACGGCGGCGGCGGCGCCAATTGGGGCGGAGCCGGAACCGTGCTCATCCAGCCCTACGGACAAAGCGGCCAGCTCATCCTGGACAACGGCGGACATTCCGGAACCAATACGCCATTGCAGTCCGTGAGTTCCGCGGATTTGACCCTGCGCAATGGCGCCGTCGGGTTTATTTCCGGCTCGATGACCTTCGGCAATCTGCTTGTAAGTTCAAACACCTGGCTGCTGATGACCAACGCCAGCTACACGGTGAATTTGTCAAGTGCGACCATTCAAGCCGGAGGCGGCATCATCGCCGATGCTTTTGGCTATGCGGCAGGCCAGGGATCCGGCGCGGGACAATACGGTTACTACAGCCCCTATCCGGGCGGCGGCGCGGGCCATGGAGGCTATGGCGCAAATAGCGCCGGCAACACCGCCTTGGGAGGGAACACCTATGACTCCATAACCTCCCCGACCGGCCCTGGCAGCGGCGGCGGTTCTTATTCCCCTTCCGTCGGCGGCGCGGGCGGCGGAGCGATCTGGCTTAGCATGAAAGGCACGCTGCAAGTGGCGGGGGTGATTTCCGCCAACGGCGGCAACGGCTCCGGTTCCGGCGGCGGCGGCGGCTCCGGCGGGAGCATCTTTCTTTCCGTGGGCACCCTGGCCGGCTCCGGCGCCATCACGGCCAACGGCGGCAGCGGAGCAGGCGCCATCGGTGGCGGAGGAGGAGGAGGACGGATCTATATCCCCTGCAGTATCAACACATTTACGGGAACCATTTCTGCGTATGGCGGGAGCGGAGCCAATTGGGGCGGAGCCGGAACCGTGCTCATCAAGGCCGGAACACAGAATTACCAGCTGGTTTTGGACAACGGCGGACACCCGGGAAGCAAGACGCCGCTGCAATCCGTAAGTCCCACGGATTTGACGCTGCGCAACGGAGCGATTGGGTTGACCACCAGCTCGTTGAGCTTCGTCAATCTGCTCGTAAGTTCAAACGCCTGGGTGCAGATGACCAACGCCAATTACACCATGACTTCGTCGAGCGCGACCGTTCAGGCGGGTGGTGGCATTATCGCCGATGCCTCGGGTTCCGCGGCGGGCCAGGGATCCGGCGCAGGACAAACTTATATCTACAATTCCACCTACCTGTGCGGCGGCGCGGGTCACGGAGGCTACGGTGCAAGCAGCACCGGGAATTTTGCCCTGGGGGGTAATGCCTATGACTCCACCACCTCACCCACCACGTCCGGCAGTGGCGGCGGACAATTGTCGCCATATTCCATCGGCGGAGCCGGCGGTGGCGTGATTCCACTTAATGTCAGCGGCACTTTGCAGGTGGACGGACTCATCTCGGCCAACGGCGGCAACGGCTCTGGTTCGGGCGGCGGCGGCGGCTCCGGCGGCAGCATCGCGCTGAGCGTGGGCACCCTGACCGGGGCCGGTTCCATCACGGCCAATGGCGGTAATGGAGCCGATGTCATTGGCGGCGGCGGCGGCGGCGGACGCATTGCCATTACCTTCAACAATAATTCATTTTCGGGACCAGTTTGCGCTTATGGCGGCGGCGGCGCCGGTTGGGGCGGGGCGGGAACGATTTATGTCCGGACAAACACGCAGAGTTATGGCCAGTTGACCTTGGACAATGGCGGAAACGCCGGAACCAACACCACGTTCAGCCTCAGTTCCTTCGACTTGCTGGTGGCCGGCAGGGCCGTCGGACAAGGCCCCTCCGGCAGTTGGAGTGTGCGAAACCTTCAAATCCGCACCAACGGCGTGCTGACGGCCATTGCCTCCACCTCATCCCAAACGGTCAACGTGACCGGCAACGCCATCATCGATGCCGGCGGCGCCATTTCGGTTGACGGCACCGGGAACGGAGCCTCATCCGGGACCGGTTTGGGCGCCACTTATTCCGGCAACCTCAAAGGCGGCGGCGGCCACGGCGGTTATGGCGCGGCCAATCCTTCCGGATATGGCGGCGCTTACGGCTCGCTCCAATCGCCAATCACCGCCGGCAGCGGTGGCGGCAATGGCAGTGGCAGCAGCACTGCTCCGCGAGGCGGCGCAGGTGGCGGCGCGCTCCGGCTCGCCGTCAACGGCACCCTGGCCATCAACGGCAGAGTTTCGGCCAACGGCAAAAATGGCGACGTCAACAGTGGCGGCGGGTCGGGCGGCAGCCTGTGGATCACCGCCGGCACCCTGGCCGGCTCAGGAACGATTTCCGCCAACGGCGGCGCCGGCAACGGGCTCGGCGGCGGCGGCGGCGGCGGACGCATTTCCCTGGGATACACAACCAGCGTCTTTACCGGCCCGGTCACGGCGGGCGGCAGCGCCGGATATGCGGGCGGCGGCGCCGGAACGGTTTACACCAAGGCCAACAACCAGTCCGTCGGGCAGTTGCTGGTGGACAACGGAGGCCTGGCCGGCACCAACACACCGCTGTCGGCAGCTTATGGCACACCGGCTTCGCCTTTTAACCTTACGGTCGGCGGTGGCGCGGCGGTTGGTTCGCAATCTTCCCTCCTGACGCTGAGCAACCTGAACATCGCCGCCGGCGGCCTGTTGACCAGCTTGTCCAGCCAGCCAAACCTGGAGCTGATGGTCCTGCGCGATGTGAATATCGCGGCTGGCGGAGCCATTGCCGTGGACGCAGAAGGCTTTGCCCAAGCCAACGGTCCAGGCGCCGGGTTATCCGTCGGCGGATCCGGAAGCGGTGCGGGCTATGGCGGTCCGGGCGGAGCTTCCGCTACCGCGCCGGGCGGCATCAGCTACGGCTCGGCCCAGCAACCCGTCGACCGGGGCAGCGGGGGCGGATTTGGATCCGGAGCCCTTTACGGCGGTTCGGAGGGTGGCGGCGCAATCCGTTTGAACGTGGGTGGCGTTCTCACCGTAAACGGCCAGCTCAGCGCCAACGGGAATTGGGGCCTCCAGGACAATTCCGGCGGCGGCGCCGGCGGCAGCATCTGGGTGAACGCCGGCACGCTGGCCGGAAACGGCCAAATCACCGCGAATGGCGGCGAAGGCGAACTGTATGGCGGCGGCGGCGGCGCCGGCGGACGCATCGCACTCTTTTCGCATGCCAATGTCTTCGCCGGCCTGGCTTCCGTCTTCGGCGGTGAAGGCGATTTCCCGGGTGCCGACGGCTCGATTTTCTATTCCACCAATCTCTCCTTGCAGGTTCTTTCGCAAACACCCGTTGGTCTGGTCGGCAGTGGGGTAAGCTTTGTGGATCTGGTCTTCAACGAGGCGCCGGATCCGGCTTCATTCTCCGGAACCGATGTGGCCCTCACCACCCCCAACGGGCCGCTGGACCAGGGCCTGTTCGGCATTTCCATGCTGAGCCCCTCCAGCTACCATGTCACTTTCCCGCAGCAGACCGCAGTGGGCAATTACACCTTGACGGTTGGAACCAACATCAACGACCTGTATGGCCAGTCGATGTCACAGGTTTACACGGGCACATTCACCATCTCGTTGCCCGTCATTCAAGGGACGATCACCGATACCAATGGACAACCAGTGCCCGGCGTCCTGATCCAACCAGACGGCGGATTGTCTGTCACCACCACCGATACCAACGGTAACTACGCGCTGGGAATCCTGCCCGGCTGGAGCGGCACTATTGTCGCGTCGGGAGGCGGCTTCGTGTACGTCCCCGGCTCCCGGACCTACACCAACGTGACCACCGCCGTCTCAAATCAAAACTACCTGGCGGTTACCACGATTGCACCCGACTTGTCCAGCGGACTTCAGGCCACCAACCTCACGATGAACTGGTTTGGCCTCTCCGGGGTGACCTATCAATTGTATTCCTCCACCAATCTGGTGGACTGGCTGCCCTATGGCGATGCCTTCCCGGGTACCAACGGGCCGGTGATTATGCCTGTGCCGATAGAGGGCGACCCGACGCGGTTCTTCCGTGTGCAAGCCAGCAACTGAACACCCGGCTTGTTCGGCGTGGAACGATGGCAGACCAAAGCCGGATCGCGTCTGGGTTTTTGGTGCGCGATCCGGCTGGTATTAAAACCATTTTTTTCTTTTGAAATACCAGTAAGTCAAGGCCGTGGAAAGGATCATGGTCACCCCAGCCACCCAGTAACCATGTTGCCAGCTCAATTCGGGCATATGCTGGAAGTTCATGCCATACCACGTGCCGATCATCATCAAGGGGGTGGTGATGACCGTGATCAACGTAAGCAACTTGACGACTTCACCGGTTTGGTTGGACGACATGTTCAGGTAGACCTGCAAAATACCCGTCAGCGAATCCGTGTAGCTCTGGGCGAGTTCGCTGATGTGGAAGAGCGCGTCATAGACGTCGCGAAAATACGGCACCATGTGGGCGCGAATCAGCTTGAACTCGCCCGCGGCGAACCGCGCCAGCACTTCCCGTTGTGGTCCGATGATCTGGCGCAGGTGTAGCACTTCCTTTTTGATCTGAAGAATTTTGTTCAACGTCTTCTGCGTCGGATGCTGCAGGGCTTGTTGCTCCAGTTCGGCGATTTCCAGGGAAAGTTCATCCAGCGCGGGTTTATAATTGTCCACGAGCGCATCCAGCAGCGCGTGAGCCAGCCGGTCGGGTGCGCGGGCAATCAACACCGTGCTCTTGACACAGCGATCCTCCACCAGAACCACGTTGCGAAGTGATTCCTGGTGATAGGTCACAAGAAAATTTTTGCCGAGGAAGAAATCCAGTTCGCTGGTGGCAAATTGCCCGTTTTGCCGGCTGTAATCCACCGCATGAATGACCATGAACAGATAGGGAGTGAACAAATCTCCTTCCTTGGGCGAGTATTCCTCCACCTTGGGTGACGGACTGGCTTTGACGCAATCTTCGATGGACAGCGGATGAAAATGGAAGATATTTGCCAAAATCATCCGGACCTCTTCCTCCGTCGGCGCCTCGAGGTCCACCCAAAGGAACAGGTTGGTATCCGCCAGCAGCGTCGGCATCAGGAACAGGTCAATGTCCCCGGTGTGCAGCCGACCCTGCGTGGTGAAGGCAAAGGAACGAATCATAACCAGAACCGGTTTGGTAAGAACCGGGCGCACCCCAGCATTGCCGTTGTCAAAAGGGTCTTCAAGGCTTATTAACCACGAAGCTTGCGCAAACCAGCCACCGTTTCAATCTTGAAGCCCGCGTTGACACCCGGCAATTCCGCTCCTACTTTCGCAGGGCATGTTCGAACTCGTCGCGCCCTACGAGCCCGCCGGAGACCAGCCGCAGGCCATTGCGAAGCTGACCGCCGGCATTTTGTCCGGCGCGCCGCACCAGACGCTCCTCGGCGTCACCGGCTCGGGCAAAACCTTCGCCGTGGCCAACGTCATCCGGAACGTGGACAAGCCGACGCTCGTCATTTCGCACAACAAAACGCTGGCCGCCCAGCTTTATGCCGAATTCAAAAGTTTTTTTCCGAAGAATGCCGTCGAATATTTCGTCAGTTACTTCGATTATTACCAGCCGGAAGCCTACATCCCGCGCACCGACACGTTCATCGAGAAGGACTCGAGCCGGAACGAGGAGATCGAGCGCCTGCGGCTTTCCGCGATGAGTTCGCTGTTCTCGCGCCGCGATGTGATTGTCGTCGCCAGCGTGTCGTGCATCTACGGCACCGGCAGCAAGGAGGATTACGAGGCGATGATCATTCCGCTCCGCACCGGCCTGGAGCTGTCGCGCGAACAGTTCCTCACCCGCCTGGTGGACCTGCTGTACGACCGGAACGACATCGAATTTGCCCGCGGCCAGTTCCGCGTGCGCGGCGACACGGTCGAGCTTCGCCCGGCCGGGCGCGAAGACGGTCTGCGCGTGGAGTTTTTCGGCGAGGAAATCGAGCGCCTGACCCGTTTCGAGCCGTTGACCGGGAACAAAATTGAAACGCTCGACGCCGTCACCATCTTCCCGGCGAAACAGTTTGTCACCACTGGCGACAAGATGAAACGCGCCATCCTCGCCATCCGCGAGGAACTCGGCGGGCGCATTGCCTGGTTCGAAAAGCACGGCAAGCTGCTCGAAGCCCAGCGGATCAAGCAACGGACGGAGTATGATCTGGAGATGATGGAGGAAATGGGCGTCTGCTCCGGCATCGAGAATTATTCACGCCATATTTCCGGGCGCGCGCCCGGCTCGCAGCCCGGTACGCTGTTTGACTTTTTTCCACCGGATTATCTGCTCGTCATTGATGAATCGCACGTCACCGTGCCGCAAATCGGCGGCATGTATGAAGGCGACCGCTCGCGCAAAACGGTCCTGGTCGATCACGGCTTCCGCCTGCCGAGCGCGCTGGACAACCGGCCCATGAATTTTCTGGAGTTCCAATCCATGCAGAACCAGACGATCTACGCCAGCGCCACGCCGGCCCCGCGCGAAATCGGCTGGTCACAAGGCCGGGTCGTCGAACTCGTCGTGCGCCCGACCGGCCTCATTGACCCGAAGGTCACGGTGAAACCGCTCCAGGGCCAGATCGATGACCTCATCGAGGAGGCGCGCAAGCGCGCCGACACGAAGGAACGCGTGCTGGTCACCACGCTCACCAAACGCACCGCCGAGGAACTGACCGATTATCTGCGAACCATTGGCGTGAACGTGCGCTACCTGCATAGCGAGATTGACGCCATCGAGCGCGTCGAAATTTTGCGCGCGCTGCGCAAGGGCGAATTTGACGTGCTCGTCGGCATCAACCTGCTCCGCGAAGGGCTGGACCTGCCGGAGGTTTCGCTCGTGGCGATTCTCGACGCCGACAAGGAAGGGTTTTTGCGCAGCGAGACCAGCCTGATCCAGACCGCCGGTCGCGCGGCGCGGCATCTCAACGGCGAGGTGATCCTTTACGCCGATGTGATGACCAACAGCATTAAAAAGTTTCTGGCCGTCACCGCATACCGCCGTCAAAAGCAGATTGAATACAACCGCGAACACCACATCACGCCGCGCAGCGTGAGCCGGGCGGTCGAGGAAAGCCTCGCCACCTATGAATCCACCCGCCAAGCGGCCGGCGCGGTGCTGAAGGAATCCGGCCTGGACGTTGACCTCACCGAAACCCTCAGCGAACTGGAAAGCGAAATGCTTGCCGCCGCCGAGGAACTGCAATTTGAAAAGGCCGCCCTGTTCCGCGACCAGATCAGGGAACTCAAACGCATGAGGGATGGCGGCGACCCGGCAAAAGCAGCGAAACCGGTGAGCTATCGGAGGAAAAAAAGTGCCCGCCAGGCTTGAGAGGAGTCTTTCAGGACCGACCATTGGGTGGTTGAAAATCGGCCGGCATGCCTTACTTTACCGATGTTGGTTTGAACATCAGCGCGGATAACGAGTATGACTGTTTAACCGGAAAGGCAATGGTCTGATAATGATGACTCCAGGTTTACTGGCTGGGATAAATGATATCAATGGGAGGAATTCGCTCCGGGAACTGATTCCCTCCGGATCCACTGTTTCGGAAGTCCTGGTCTATTTTGGCGCTTTTTTGCTGGTTGCGCTGATAGCCTTCATTTGGGCGATGATTTTTCGCCGGCAGCGCCGCAATCGGCATTCGCCTCATCGCCGTTCAAAGCCGGCGCTCAAACAGCCGCCGCAGTCGGTAAATCTCCCGCGTCCGCGAACGCTGGCGGAAGCCGGCGGCCTGCCGCCCATTCGCCACGAACAACCACCCCCTCCCCCGGTCTGATCGGGAACGCTTCATTGGCGGCAGCCGGCCGGTGAAGAAAGTGAAACGTCCGACGGCCGGTTGTCGGAAAGCGGATCAACGGCGAGAGTGGAAGTGAACCCACACTCACCGCATCATCCCGGTCGGCCCTTGACCCGCAGGAAAACCGGTGGAAGATTGCCATGGTTTCTTATGTTTGGAGCGAGCGACCCAAATCAAACGGTGGCCGGGCTGGGCATGGGGTTTTTGTTCCTGGCCGGGCTGTGGCGGCTTATCGGCTGGATCCGCGAAGCACCCCAAAAACCCGATCCGTGGGGTGCCGAGGTCGAACAAAAATTGGCGGACCCGGAAACCAAGGAGGCTTGTCACCATTGTTCAACTCCGCAGGAACCGGGCGCGTGGTTTTGCGAACATTGCGGCAGCGCCGTTGGTCCCTATAACAACCTGATGCCCTACTTGAATGTCTTCTCCGAAGGCGAGGTGTTTAGAAATGGCACCACCGGACGGTTTTACAACCAGCCGGTTGTTTTGATCGGTTATTTCCTGATCTCACTGGGAAGCTATGCCCTCTTCGCACCCGTTTACTGGTTCTTCCTTCTGTCCCGCCTGAAGCACCCGCCGAAGGAGGCCGGATCGGCGGAGGACCGGGTCATCCATTCCTGAAATGGTGCGGCGCTCCGGCTCAGGAAACCGCGCAGCTGATTCCCAGCCGTGAACCGGCGAGGACGGTTTCATGCCACAGGCTGATGAGTGCGCTCAGATTTTGCAGCCAGGGCAGCACGCGATTCTCCAGCGCGTCGGAGAGCGGTATGGCATCCTTCGAGTAACAGACCGCATCCACGTCACGGATGATGACGGCGATTTGCTCCAGCTGCCACTTGCGGAGCTGAGTGGGTGAGACCTGGCCATCGGGCGCACCGCAGGCATTGTCCGGCAACAGGCTCAGCGTCAGCACCGGCTCTTTGAGAATCAACGCCAGATTCCACCAGACTTCGCGCGCCACCTGGCCGCCGTTGATCAGCACCAGGGTCAGGGCGGTTTCAACACACTCCCGGGCATAATCGGTCTGCTGAAATGCCTTCTTGAGCAACAGGAGCGACGTCTCTTCCAAGGCGACCGTCCCGGCTTCGACGTGGTAAATAGCTCCCTGACCCTTTAACGGCAAGGCAAGGTTCACCGGCTGGCCGTCGATGCTCAAGGAATACAAAATGCGCTGTTTTTCCAGGGCGAGCGCTTCAAGCTGGCAGCGGATGGCACACAGGGAATGGTGCCCGGACGGCAGCTCCACCGGCAGACCGTCAAGGATGACTTCAATCTCATCACCGGTTTCGGAGGCATCGAAAGAGTTACCGTGCATAATACCGAAAAGCCGCAAACCTTGTGCCCCGGACCAGGACGTTCTTGAAAAGTTATTGACAACTCATTCACAGATTATTCACAAAATGCTTCGGGAGACCGTTCTGGATGGATTCATTGGTCGGCTGATAATCGTCAGTTGCCCTGGTTGGGCCCGTCGCCGGCTTGGTATCGCACTCGACGCTCAAACTGAGCCGCCGGCCCGGCGGCAGGCATTGGTCGGCGCCATTTTGCCAAACCGGTTGCCCGCGCCCTGCCAGCCAACGCCGGTCCCGCCAAAAAAATCGGTTCCAACCACTAAGACTTCTGAAGCGACTTCGGAACCAGCCACTCGAGAAAACCGCCAGCCCACTGATCATCCCGCAGGTAATGCGTATAGCGAATGCCAATATCCGCCATTAGCGCCAGACCCAGCAGGATATCCAAGATGACCACGGGAATGCTCAGGGAACCGATGTGAAGGTAATTTTGGTTCACCATGGCCCGGAGCATTCCACCAATCATCACGTTCCCGCTCCGGGCGCTGGCCTGAAGCGTCAGGGCGATGAGCGCACCTTGTGTCAGCATCAGGCCGAAGACCGTGAAAATGGAAATCCCCGTGATCGTCCGGGGCAGGTAACTAAACCGGTGGAGTCGCTGCTGGACGCCGGACCAGAACAGGCCCAGGAAAGGATAAAACGGCAGCAGGCATATCCACATCACCTCATTGAAGGCTTCACCGCGGCGGGACGCATCCCGCTCCGCCACGGTCTCGGCGCTGTACGTGTGAAACAATTTGGCGTTCGCAACCTTGCCCTCGGGCCACGGCCGAAGGACGTAGCGGATCGAATAGGGAGGCCGGGCTTCGCCCTTCTCCACCAGAAGATACTTCCTCTCTTCAAAGTAAATGGCCGGCGCCTGAAAAGTGCGGACTTCCCAGTCCGACAGTTCGTGTTTGGTTTCGATGACTACTTCGTTGTCCGTAATGGTCACCTGATCCGGCCCGATCCGGAGGCATCGCTCTTTTTTTGTCTCCATTTGTGCCTGCATAAATTTATGTTACTGCGGCTTTCTGAGCGGTTAAATAAAGGCCGCCCCTGACGAGTCTGGTGCTGCCGCGAAATAACCGGATCTGATTGCCGCCGCTGATGCATTAGCAGGCATTGTGCCAAAAACGAGGGTTTCCCGTCCGAAAGCCTTTGGCCGTCCGAAACGCGGGAACAAACCAAGACCGCATCATTCTGACCCATGAGTTTGCCCCTTGTTTTTCCCGGGCGGCTGCCGCATTTTGAAGACGCTGATTTTTATCGTGTGAACATGCAGCCGGGAACAAGACAATTTCTACGTTTTTTGGGAAGCTGGGCCATCAACACCTTGGCGGTGGCGCTGACCGTGATCATTTTGCGCAAACACATCAGTTACGACGACAAGGTCGGCAATTTGCTGATGGTGTCGTTCCTGTTGGGCATCCTCAACGCCTTTGTCCGGCCGATCCTGATCCTCATCGCGCTGCCGCTGTTGATTGTTACGCTCGGCCTGTTCACGCTGGTCATAAACGCCCTGCTGCTCCGCCTGATCAGCCTGCTGCTGCCGTTCTTCCATGTGGACGGCTTCGGTTACGCCTTTGCCGGAGCAGCCCTCATTAGCATCCTGTCCATGGCCCTGAATGCCCTGACGGGCATGAGCAGCGCCCGGGTCACCATTCAACACCGCCCGCGCCCGCCCAGATCCGACAAGGATGACGGCCCGGTGATTGATGTTTGAAGTTCACCCTCGCGACCGGTAAGCCGCGCTCAAGGTGGGAATGCCGCGCGCATTGAATTCCCGCTCGAAATCCGTGGGCAAGGCCAATAGTTCCCCCGCCGTCTCAATCGGTTCAAATTCCCGGCTCGCGCCAAACACTTCGGCCATCTGCCCGAAGTAATCCCGGTCATCGGTCCGCAGGTACACCAGCCCGCCGGGAACGAGTGCCACGCAGGCCAGCGGCGGAAACGATTCGTTGATGAGACGGTTTTTGCGGTGCCTTTTCTTTGGCCAGGGGTCGGGAAAATAAATATGCAGCACAGACGCCGAATGGGGCGGCAACAGATATTGCAGAAAATAAGACGATTCAATCTGCACGCCGCGCAGATTCGTCAGCCCGGCCTGACGGCCTTTGCGGTCCAGTTTGCGGAGGCGGCCCAGCAACCGTTCCACCCCGATGAAATTCCGGTCCGGATGCCGCCGGGCATATTCCGCGAGAAAGGAAGCGTCGCCGCAGCCCAGTTCCACTTCGAGCGGCTGGGGTCCGGGGAAATATTCCGCCAGGTGGAGCGGCTTGACGATGGAGCCCAGTTCCACCACCAGATTCTCCAGCACGCCGGTTTGAGTTTTCAAATTGGAAATGGGCAATGGTAAATTGAAAGATGGTCGGGGCGGTGAGATTCGAA
>Ga0265338_10005038_pt1 | contig 17442 bp, 12 predicted proteins | sample 42126metaG_FD_193579 | JGI IMG/M metagenome (GOLD analysis project Ga0265338, IMG submission 193579) | Rhizosphere microbial communities from Carex aquatilis grown in University of Washington, Seatle, WA, United States - 4-21-26 metaG | ecosystem: Host-associated > Plants > Roots > Rhizosphere... | reverse complement strand
AAGAAGTAGGGGTAGGGGTAGGGGTAGGGGTAGGGGTAGGGGTAGGGGTAGGGGAGGAAGTAGGGGTAGAGGAAGGGGTAGTGGAAGGGGTAGTGGAGGAAGTAGGGGCAGGGGCAGGGGATATAGTGCGCAGGGGGTCTATCACACATGCCATTGTGGCCGGCGGCCGTCGGCGCCTGCGGAGTCAGGCGCGTAACGAACTTACACAGTCCCTCGCAAGCAAAGTGCGTATGCGAAGACGCCTGCTCGATGCGTGATCCGCCAAACAAAATTAGTGGTGAAAGGCGACAGCAACAGCAGATCTCGGAATTCCATTAGGAGTTAGGCCGAAATACCGGACGGTTGCTGAGCGACAACCCACCTTCAATAAGGCCCCTGCGAAAGACCGTCAGCATTTCAAGGCAGCTATAAAGGTGCGGCCATCCGACAGCCGGAGAATTGCTCGCTGGGCAAATCCCGAGAGGTTACCTCGGACCTCGTTGAAACCGATGACCTCAAACTCGTCGTCATCAAAAGGTTTCAGCTTGATCAGATTGTCCGATCGCCCGGACATAGGGGTGTCGGTCCGGATCATCACACCCTCATACCCGTTGGAGAGAGCGGTTTTGAGTTGGCGATCCAATTCGTGTCGACTCGAACCGGCGGTAGTCTCGACCACCTGAACAATGCTCTGGGGCCTACGATCCGCTGCCGTAATGCGATCGAGAATCGCCATACGATGCGAGAACGGAGTGACCAACGAGGGTATGTCGAATATATGGGATTGGATCGGCGGAATATGATTCCGGTTGCAAGCGGCCTGTCTGTTCACCGCGGATATGATGGAGATTAGGTCGCTGCGCAGGTCATGATGATATAGCTCGCCATCTAGGATGAGATCGGAATTGGCATCAAAAATCTCCTTGAGCTCGCGCTCAATATGCGGGCACGAAGTAATCCGGCGTCCGGAGCGCGACCAGATCCCGTCGGCGGCAGCGATTGCGCGCACGCCGTCCAACTTGCGTTGCAGGAAGAACCGCTCGGGAAGCTTGCCGCAAAACCGGGCGGCGAGCATGGGCCTAACGAAGGGCATCGTGAGCAACCTCTGATCGCGTATGCGCAGGCGCTAGGATTCAGAGGTGCCGGGTAGGTATTGACCTCCATCGGTGCCTTTGCTCCGCTCCTCCGTCGCCTGGCACCACCAGGTGCCGGTCTTTTTTCGCCGAAAGCCCGCACTGCCCACGAGCTAGAATGAAAAGTTTCATGTTTTCATTATGATATCGGCGCGCCCCTCCTCCGCGAATATGGCCCTTACCCGAAATATCGGGCCGCTGTTTCCGAAAAACAGGGTGCTTGATTAATCGATCGAAATTTCGGGAACGTAAACGGACACGATGGTGTCCTGCTGGGTCGCCGTCATCTTCAATATCGCACCGTGCTTTAATAAGGCCCATTCCACGCCAGTGCGATGGTCCGCGAACGCGGCCGCCGTGAGCCAAGCGCGGCCGCTAAGCCGAATTGACCTGTGGGTATCGACCGGCTCCCGCGGCCACGCGGAGAGCGTCGATCTGCATGCGTTTGGGTCGCCCGGCGTCGCCGCGCAGATGGCGACCTTGATCGGCTCGCCATTTTGGCACTGATCGCTCTTGCGACCGACAAAATCGAGAGTGACGTAGCGGGGGCGCACGATGGTTGCGAGGGTTCCGAATTTCCAAAGTTCTTCGGCAACCAGCGAAAATGAAGCATCGGGTCGCGCGGCTTGAATCTCTGCGACCGGGAGGTCGGGACCGTTCGCTTTGTTGACGCGGCACTTTATAAGGCTGTCCTCGAACACGTAGCCTTGGCAATCCGACCAGACAGATGCTTCGCCATTCCGCATCCGGCCAAGTACCCGAGCCAGAAGGCGGGCGTCCATGGCGTTGATGTCAAGCTCGACGCCATTTAGGCCCTCGTCCTCGACGGTGATGACGGCGTCCGATCCACCGGCGTAAGTCAGCCCATTGCGAGTCCGGATGATCTGCGACTTTGCCGAGCCGGAGATCAAGGTCAGCGCATGCCGCAATGAGCGCTGAAGGCGCTGCGGGTCAAATTTGGTGCTCTTAGTGTCCACTGCTGCAGTCGCAAGCTCGGGGAAGCTCTCGATTGGTTCAGGTGTTAATCTCAGCCGGGCTGACCCAAGGCGCGCCTTCAGCATGTCGCGACCCAAACCACGGGGCCCCTGAACGATCTGGCCGTCCAACTCGCCTACGGCAACGTCGGCGAGGCGTTTCAGCAAAGGCCTCGAGAGGCCGAAGTTGAATATCCGATTGGGGACGTCCGGCTGTGCCCTCGACAGCGAGATCCAGAGCTGCACGCCCTCGCCAGAGGCAAACAGGCGAATGGACTTTTCACCGAGGCAGACGTGAAAATCGCCGTCGTGAGCATCGTCCTTCAGGCAGGCAGCCCTGACCGCACCTCTGAGTAGGTCCGCGCGCACCTTGAAGCGGGACGACTCGATGCCGCCGTTCGCCCACCTCAACGTATCGGGGAACAAATCGAGCTGGTCTCGCAGCCAATTGCCAGCGGCGATTCCCGCTTCATCATTGAGAAAAAATGGATCGGCTTCGGCGGTTGACATAGGAAACCCTCGGTGAGAAATGGAGGGTCCATATGTAATCTGCCGGATCAAGGAATGCAATCCCTCAAGCTAACCGACCGCTGGCGCCCGCGAGCCTTCCCGGAGGTGGTGGGTCAAAAGAGGGTTATCGACTGGTGCAGAGCGAAGGTGCAAACCACCGCCGAAAGCGCGCTTTTCCATGGACCAAGCGGTTGCGGCAAAAACACTTTCGCGCGCCTTTATGCCCGCGGTCTCGCCTGCGAAGCCCCGGCGGACGGGGGGCTCCCCTGCGGCTGTTGCAAGGCATGCCTGGCTTCTACGCTAGAAGGGTCGAGGAGCGACTTCTACGCCGAGATCAACTGCGCCGCTGTAGATTCTCGCCAGATCGGATATGAGCTGGAGTTGCTCCGAATCGCACCGCTTACCGGCAAGCGGCGGGTACTCGTCCTCGATGAGGCCCATAATCTCTCGAAGAAGCAGCAGGATATGACGCTGCGGGCGCTGGAGAGGCCAGCGGCACCGTTCACGGTAGTGTTGCTAACCACCGAAATCGACAAAATCCGCGCGGCGGTCCTCGGACGCCTGGCCTCCCACTATTTGCCACCGCCATCCATCGAAGAAGTTGTTGCACATGGTCGCCATGTCTGCGCGGCAGAGAAAATCGCATATGAGGACGACGCGCTTCGGATTCTTGCAGAGGCTTCTGGTGGGAAAATCCGTGATTTTCTGCAGAGCCTCGACGACGCAAAGTGCTCGGGAAACACCATCACTGCCGCGTCGGCGCGCGCGATGTCCGACCTTGAATCTGGCAGGTGCATCGATTTCCTCGGCGATCTATTGCGTGGAAACCTACGTGACGCCGAATCAAAAGTGCCTTCCCGCCCTAGCGACGTGCAGACCATGGCCCACCTTGCGGGCCGGATTTTCCTTGGCCTCGAATATCGAGCTCGGCAGGTAAAAAGCGGCGACGAGCTATTTTCCGGCACCCTGGAATCGAAATTGGCGAAGCTGTCGGAGCTAGTCGAGACTGCGGCTGCAAAAACAGGTCTAGGGGGAAGGCGACTGCGGACCGAGCTGATACGGATGTTCAACAGGAAACCTCGGGACGCGCATCACCTTCGCTCGATTGTTCTGCAGGCCCATGACGCTCTGCATGAATCCGCTCACCTCGCGAGCGGGGGGCGCGGAAGAGCATCGCCCAACGCTGCTCGCAGTCGGCCTCATATCTTGGCGCGCGCGGATTTGGGCCGACATATGACTCTCGATCAGGCTAAGCGGATATGGGACGCAAGCTCATTGATGGCCCAAGTCCACGGTAAGTATTTCAATGCCCGGATCGCAATAAGACTCGAGCACTGTGATCTTGACGGCTTGCGCGCCAGCCGCGCGTTTCTTGGACGACTGATCAAGAATCTAACTGATCGGGTCCAAGATTGGTGCGGCGAAGAGCTTCACTGGGCCTACGCGCAGTCGGACGATCGCGGTAGGCCGCTCATTGTGGTTGCGTTAGCAGTGCCCAATAGCGTTCTCTCCCAATGCGCTGCTTGGCTCGATAAGAGCACTCAAGGTGATGCTGCTATCCAAGTGGTCTTCCGATGTTGTGCGACCACCACATTGACCGGCCGTGCTTCGTACCATCGGCGCCTATTGCGCCTTCTATGTCGGAGCGTCGATCCTGGGGTCGGGGTCAGGCGCAGGCCTCCGATGGCCCTTGTGGACGCAATTGGGGTTCCGGCGCGCTTGCGACCAAGAGAGCCGCAGTTTTCGCCCATCCCGCCACGTGTCTCCAAAACTATCGGTAGCTTAGTGTGGCATGATTGGCGAAGAGCAGGCTTGCCCGTGTTGACGCCGGCATCTGATGGGGCGTGGGATTACGATTTTCTCGGCTGGGAGCTTCACGAGCATGGCGACCGTCGACGAGAGATCCACCGTCAACAGGCCGGGGTCGAGCAGTTCAGTGTAACATCTGACATTGAGCCAAATGGCGGCATATCGTTTGCGGACCCCCGCCAGCGCCACCGCTCGTGGACGGCGAAGAAGCCTGCCTGGTGGCAAAAGGGCTGAGGCGGCCGGCCATCGTCGGCTGCTCCGATCTGCCGGTCAGCGGCTCAAGCCCTTCCCAGGCCGCCGCATCCGGCTTCCGTAGCTGATGCCCAATGTCGCTTCTTTCAGATGATCGGGGTGATGATGGCCGTAGACGCGCTCCAACATTTCCACGCTCATCCCGAGGAAGCCCGCTGCTGTCCAAAGATTGACGCCGTTCTGCATCATCCAGGTGGCGGCGGTGTGCCGAAGCGTATGCGGTGATGCCGGGGCTTGGAGTTTCGCGAGCGCCACTGCCCGCTTAAATGCCGTTTTGACGGACTTAAGCGGCTTTCCGTTGAATTCCACGAAATGTTGCGCGATCAAGCGCTGCTTTTTCCAGCGGCGCATATGTGCCAGCAGGCGCGGCGGTATCGGTATTGTTGGGCGACGCTTGGTGCTCTCGTGTTCGCCCTGAGGCAGCCTAAAAAACAGGCCTGCCTCCAAGTCGACGAAAGAGCGGCCGATGGCTGGAATTGGCGAAGCCGATGCGATCGCCGATGCGCGCGTGCCAGTATAAAGGCCTATCAGAATGAACCGGGCCAAATGGCGAAGCGGATATTTCTCGGTAGGCAGTGCGGCACCCCTGTTGCCCGTCCGGCGTCGTCGCTGAAGCTCGCGCGTACGCCAGCAGACCCACAACAACCGCGCGGCCTCGTTCCTTGTCAACCATCGGTCGCGTGGGGCGCCTTTGGGCGGAAGCAAAACCCGGACTTCGCCTCGGTGGAGCCCTTCACGCGCGTGGTGATTGATGGCTGCGCGCAGATCTTCGAGGTCTCGCCGTGCGCCGCCGCTATTGCCGCGGCTGCGCTGAAAGGTTCTACAGCTGTCGCCAGTGACGTCGGACAGCTTCTTTGCTCCCCACCACTGGTTTAACCGTTTGATGCGGCGGTCGAACTGCTTCTTATTGCGCTGTCGCTCGCGGCAGTCCTGCAGATAAATCAAAAGAACGTCGGCTATTTCGATACGCTCAATATCTCGGAGCTTTCGCGACGGTTCATGTTTCGCAGCGATATATTGGGCGAGTTTACGCTCAGCTGCTGCAACATCATGTTCAGCGCTGCCTGTGCTGATGTCTCGCGCGCCGTCTCGTATTCTCCAGGTTGCGCGATGGGTAACGCGCCCGTCGGCGTCGCGTCGTTCCGGCCGCAACTCGAGGCGAGGTCCTTTGCTTCGACGCGGCATAGCTCACGCATCCTCTCGATATGGGCAAGCGTGGTGAAATCCTTGCCGGCGACCCGTTCGATGGTCAGACGCCCCTTCGCTGCCTCGCGCCGAAGACTGGACGCCGTGACAGACCCGTTCGGGAATGCGAGCCTGGCGGCCTCGGCTAGCCGCAGGGGCGTGTCGCGTGTGAGGCCGCATTGATCGAGGGGCATGGGGCGTGTAAAGCTTATTACGAGGGTCCACATGAGGTGACCCGTAGTAGGGTCCATATGTAATGATCCGGAAACAGTGTCAAGGGGGCTAACTTGGCGCCGAGCATGCAACGGGCCGAGAGGGCTGCGCGGAGCGTCCCCAAAGGCCAGGAGATCTTGAACTTCCTGAGAGAGGATAAGACCCGCCGAACATTGACCGCGGCCGCGGCTGCAGGTGACCCCCCAGTGGCCGCTATCAGCCGAGGCTTAGTGGAAAGAGTGGGACCGAAGGACGTCAAGTCGGCGCAGGTGAAGCAATTTACCGGTTTATCCGTCCGGGCAGTATTGGAAGAAGAGGGCTTCGAGGTCGCGCGAACAGGAGTATGGCTGGGTGACGATCCCGTCTTCTCGACCGGAGCTGTCTACCGAAAGGTCACGCACCAAAAAACGTCTGCCGGAGGGAGTGACTTGCTGGATCGACTTTCCAGGTCGCTGAATGACGATGAGGCCCATCGTCTTTTCGATATCCTGAGGAAGCGACTAAAGAGGTGAGCTCAAGTTACCGCCCCAGCTTCGCCCCAGATTGAACGTCGCTGGACGGGATTATACCGCCGCGGACAAAACGTAAGTGATTGGAATTGTTCAGGCCAAATACAACGGCCACCGCTCATAACGGTCTGGTTGCAGGTTCGAGTCCTGCCGGGCCCACCACGCATTCCATTCGTTGTGCCTTCACCGTCGACTTCGACCGCAAGGAAATGGGGTATTCGCCGGACCGCGTCGACGCATTGGTCTGGGCTCTGACGGAACTGATGATCGAAGGTGGGGCGCGGCGCAGGCTGCTGTTTGTATGACGAGCGACGCCGGACGACCGGCACGAATTCGCATAATGGGAGATTACGGAATGTCGGCTTCGAGCCCGCGAGCGGCCGCTGCGGCCGGCTACCACGACTTCCGGAGATGACCCCAAAGCTTACGTGAGCGGGCCTGTCACGCTAGTTCCAAGTGTCCGGCAGGTTTTGTACTGGTTTTCGAAGCAAACAAAACATTCTCGCACCACCTGTTGCAAACTTGGCGCCCGCGGCGCAGCCCCGGCGCATTGATTTGGCCCTTTGGCCATTGATACGTTTGCTGCAACGACGTCCGAGATTGCGTGCGATCTTTGCGCAAGAACCAGGATGGGGAGGAAGCAATGCATAACAAGAATCGAACAGGTGTAAATCGGCGCAACCTTTTGAAGGCGGCGGCGGCCCTCGGGGCGTTTCCGCTGGTGAATGTCGCCCGCGGCTGGGCGGCCGACGAGACGATCGGCAATTTCCCGGCCGGCGTGCAGGGCGACAGCATTTTCATCGGACTGACCTGTCCCTTGACCGGGCCCTATTCAGCGGAAGGCAGTGACCTGCAAAAGGGATATGAACTTGCGATCGGTCACCTCAACAGCGGCGGCGGCCTCGTCAGCAAGGTCTCGACGCTTTCGGGAAAGGGGGTCCTCGGCAAGAAGATCGAGTACAAGATCGCCGACACGCAGACGCAGCCTGGCCCGGCGGTCCAGGCGGCGAGCAACTTCATCACCAACAATAAAGCGATCATGATCTCGGGCTGCTCGAGCAGCGCGACCGCGATCGCGCTGGAGAAGGTCGCGCAGCGCTATCGTGTCCTCAACATGGTGGGCGCAAGCGGCGCCAACGAGACCACGGGCAAGGATTGCCAGCGTTACGCGTTCCGCTCGCAGCCGAGCGCCTACATGGCGGCGAAGGCGCTCGCGCCGGTCCTCGGTAAGGAGCTCGGCAAGAACCGTAAGGCCGCGTACCTCGTTCCCGATTACGCCTACGGCCATTCCGTCTTCGAGTCGACCTCGAAATTCACCAAGGAGCAGCTCGGCTGGACCGTTGTCGACCAGCAGCTGTGCCCGGTCGGTACCGCCGACTACAGCTCGTTCCTTCTCAACATCGCCAACAGCGGCGCGGACGTGTTCGTCAATGTCGCATTCGGCAACGACTCCGTGGCCTCGACGAAGCAGGCCAAGCAGTTCGGCGTGCTCGACAAGATGAAGATGATCGTGCCGAACCTGTCATCCTTCCAGGGCAAAGAGGTCGGCGCGGAGATCATGCAGGGCGTGTATGGCACGCTCGACTTCTGGTGGACGCTCGCCGAGACGATCCCGGAAGCGAAGATCTTCGTCGATGCGTTCGAGGCGAAATACAAATACAAGCCACGCTGGACGGCGCACATCGCCTATACCCAGCTCATCGTGTGGGCGGACGCCGTGGAGCGCGCCAAGACCTTCAATCCGATCTCCGTCATCAAGGCCTTGGAAGCCGAGCACAAGCTCAAGATGCCGCTCGGCGAGGTGTATTACCGTGCCTGCGATCATCAACAGGTCCGCGCCGTGCCGGTCGTGGTCGGCAAGAAGCCGAGCGAGATGCGCAATCCAGAAGACATCTATAAAGTGGTCGGCCTGACGCCGGGACCGGAGGTCGTTCCGCCATGCGACTCGGTCGGCTGCAAGCTGCCGTCCTATTGACCGATTTCGTGGTACGGACGGAGCGGCCATGAACTGGGCCTTATTGTGGGCGCAGCTTTTTAATGGGCTGACGCTCGGGGCCCTGCTCGTGCTCGTCGCGATGGGGCTGACGATCATCTTCGGCGCCCTGGGCGTGATCAATTTCGCCCATGGCGCTTTCTACATGATCGGCGCCTATGCCGGCTTCGTCACCTACGAGGCCACGCATTCGTTCGTGTTGGCGATGGTGGCGGGCGCCTGCGCGCTGCTGCTGCTGGGGCTCGTCCTCGAGCGTATCCTGGTGCGCTACTATTACCGGCGGCCGCACGAGGATCAGATCCTGATGACGTTCGGCCTCGGCATCATCATGGTCGAGGCCGTTCGCGGCTATTTCGGCGGCATCTCGCAGCGCCTGCCGGTGCCGCATTGGGGCACAGGGGCGGTCAACCTCGGCTTTCTCTACTACCCGACCTATCGGGTCGAGGTGCTCGGCATCGTCGCGGCCGCGCTGATGGTACTGTACATCTTGCTGTATCGGACGCGGCTCGGCCTAATCGTCCGCGCCGGCATCGAGGATCAGTTGATGGTCAACATCCTCGGCATCAACGTGCGGCGGACCTTCCTTGCCGTGTTCGGCCTCGGCAGCATGGCGGCTGGCTTTGCCGGCGTCATCAACGCGCCGATCGTGACGGTCGTGCCCGACATGGGCACGCTGGTGCTGGTGCAGTCGTTCGTCGTCGTCGTGATCGGCGGCGTCGGGTCGTTCTGGGGCGCGCTGGTGGGCGGCTTGATCGCCGGCGAGATCATCAGCCTCACCGCCATGGTCCAGCCGGCTTACTCCGAAGTGATGCTGTTTGCCGCCATGGCCATCGTCCTAATTCTCCGGCCGCAGGGACTGTTTGGCGTCCAGGGACGCCAATGATGGCGCCGGACTCGCCGATACGCGCAACGCTGCGCAGATGGCTGCCGGAACTGATGGCGGCGGCCGCGCTGGTGATTTTCCCGTCCGCGTTCGCGCTGATCGGCGGCACCGCGGACATGGCCGACCGCATCTTGATCTGGGGCATTTTCGGCTTCGGCTTCGACATCCTTTTCGGCTTTACCGGGCTCTTGTCGTTCGGGCAGGCGGCGTTCTTCGGCTCGGGCGGCTTCATGACCACCTATTTGCTGACCGCCGGGGTGACGGAAAATGCTGTGCTGGCGCTGGTCATCGGCACGCTATTCGCCGCCGCCCTCGGCGCCGTCATCGGTGCGCTGTCGCTGCGCCGTTCCGGCATCTATTTTGCCATGCTCACGCTCGCGTTCGGCGAGATGTTCTACTTCCTCGATATTTCGCCGATGAAGTCGTTCACCGGCGGCGAGAACGGCCTCTCCGGCGTGCCGGCGACGCATATCGGCATCGGCAACTGGTTCGTCGAACTGCATACCCCCGAAGGGATGTACTGGGTCATCGCGATCCTGTTCCTGGCCGGCCTGTGGCTCGCGCGCCGGATCGTCCATTCCTCATTCGGCGCCGTGCTGGTCTCGATCCGCGAGAATGAAGTGCGCGCGCGCACGCTCGGGCACGACGTGCAGAAATACAAGCTTGCCGCTTTCGTCATCGCGGCCGCGTATGGCGGCGTGGCGGGAAGCCTGTTCGGGCTGTTTCAGGGCTACATGCCGCCGGACAGCTTCTACCTTGAGACGTCCGGACAACTCGTCGTGCAGACCATCATGGGTGGCGCCGGCACGCTGATCGGGCCGACGGTCGGGGCGCTAATCTGGATTTATCTGCGGACCGCGTTGCAGCAGCTGCCGCTGGTCGGCTCGATCTGGAAGATGGTGCTCGGCATTATCTTCGTGCTCATCGTCACGGTGTTCCGGCGCGGCATCTGCGGCGGCATCGTCCTGCTCTGGGAGCGGCTCGTGGGCGCGCGCGGTGCCGAGGCGCCGGCGCCGGTCGTTCCGGCTGCACCGCGCGAGCCGGTGCCGGCCGCGCGCGCGCGGCATTCGCAAAACGTCGTCCTCGAAGCGAAAGAGCTGACAAAGCGATATGGCGGTCTCACGGCAGTCGACAAAGTGTCATTCCAGGTCATGGAAGGGGAAATCAGGGCGCTGATCGGCCCGAACGGCGCCGGCAAGACGACGTTCTTCAACATGCTCGCCGGTGCGATCGCGCCGACGAGCGGCGAGATGTTCTTCCGCGGCGAGCGCATCACCCATGCGGGGAGCACCGCGATCTGCCAGCGCGGGCTCGTCAAGAGCTTCCAGATCAATCAGCTGTTTCCGGGCCTCAGCGTCTGGGACAATGTCCGCATTCCGGCGATCGCGCGCACGCACGGCAAATTCCATCCGTCCATGCTTCGCAGCGTGAGGGAGTCCGGCGCACTGAACGACCTGATCGCGCAGTCGCTGGCGGCCGTTCATCTCTCCGAACGTGCGAATGCGCCGGCGCGCGAGCTCGCCTATGGCGAGAAGCGGCGCCTCGAGATCGGGCTGGCGTTGGCCACCAAGCCGAGCACGCTGCTTCTGGACGAGCCGACCGCCGGCATGAGCCCGTCCGAGCGGCAGGACACGATCCGCCTGCTCAGGAGCATCGCGGCCGGCATGACCATCGTGATCGTCGAGCACGACATGGACGTGGTGTTCGGCCTCGCCGACCGCGTGACGGTGCTGTTCAATGGCCGCAAGATCGCCGAGGGCGCACCCGACGCGATCAAGGCCAACCCCGAAGTGCGCGCCGCCTATCTCGGCAATCCGGTGCGAAAATGAGCCTGCTCGAGGTCGACAAGATCAACACGTTCTACGGCGAAGCGCACGCTTTGTTCGACGTGTCGCTTCGCGTTGAGCAGCACGAGGTTGTCGCGCTGCTCGGCCGCAACGGCGCCGGCAAGAGCACCACGCTGAATACCGTCATGGGCGTGCTGGCGCCGAAGTCCGGCGCAATTCGCTTCGGCGGCAAGGATATCGCATCGTTGCCGCCCTATGAGATCGCCCGGCGCGGCCTGCAACTTGTGCCGGAGGAGCGGCGGATCATCGGCACTCTGACGGTCGAGGAGAACATTGTTCTCGCGACCCTGACGGCGGAAAATCCGTGGCCGATCGAGCGCGCCTACGAGATGTTCCCGCGCCTTGCCGAACGCAAGCGAAACCGCGGCCGCGACCTCTCGGGCGGCGAGCAGCAGATGCTCGCCATCGCGCGTGCGCTGGTGCGCGAGCCGAAGCTCATTCTGCTCGACGAGCCGTTCGAGGGTCTGGCGCCGATCATCGTGCAGGATCTCATCGCGGTGTGCCGGAAGATCGCCGAGGCCGGGCAGACCATCGTCATCGTCGAACAGAACGTCGACGCCGCGCTCGGGCTTGCGCACCGCTGCTATGTGCTCAACAACGGGCACGTCGTGTTCGAGGGTGCTCCGGAGACGCTCCGCGAGGACCCGGAGTTCATGCACCGTCATCTCGGCGTGGAGGCCTGAGCGCCGGGGGCTTGCGAAGGCTACTCGGCCGCCTGGCTGACCGTGGCGTCTTGGCCCAGGAGATACTCGCGGTCCATTTCGAAGATGTGGCTGAAGAATTTCGTGACCGCCCTGATGCGAGACAAATGGCTCTGCTCGGCGCGGACCGACAGCCAAACGTCGCGCTTGACCGATACGTCGGGGAACAGCCGCTGCAATCCGTGCGCCCCGGATGCGACGAAGGTCGGCAGCATCACGATGCCGAGCCCGCCGATCGCCGCATTACATTGGGCGAGGATACTGTTGCTGTAGAACACCATCCGGGGGCTTTCGACGACGTCGTCGAGCCAGCGGACGGCGTCAATCGTCAACAGCTCCTCAATGTAGCCGACGAAATGGTGCTGAGCGAGCTCGGCGAGCGTGCGCGGCTCGCCGCGCCTCTGCACATAGGCTGGCGAGCAGTAGAGGTGCATGGCGACCGAGCCGACGCGCTTGCTGGTCAGGCCCGGCGCCCGGGGATTGAAGAAGCTGAGGAACACGTCGGCTTCCTTCCGCGACAGATCGACGGTCTGCGGGATGCTGACGAGTTCGAGCATCACGCCGGCGTCGAACTGCTGCAGGAGCGGCAGGCGATGGGCCACGTACTGGCTGGCGAGCCCTTCCATGGTAGCGACGCGCACGAGCTGGGTCGCGCCGGCGCTGCCGCTCACGACGGCATCCTCCAAGGCGCTGGCATGCACGTCCATGTTCTCGACGTGCTTGAGTAGCTCGTGCGCGTCGGCGCGGACGGTGACGCCTTTGCGGGTGCGATTGAGCAGCTTCACCGACAGAACGGCTTCGAGCTTGCCGACGCGGCGGCAGACGGTCGAATGATCGAGACGCAATTTCTTCGCCGCGGCGTGCACGCTGCCCTGGCGGGCGACTTCGAGGAACACCCGCAGATCGTCCCATTTCACGGATGTCCGGCCCACGTCGTCCTCCGCTCAGTCCTGGTCCCGCGACATCTTAGTGCATGCCAGCCTACGACTTTTGGCAGCATTCGAACACAGGCTGGTGCAAAAAAACCCATCCCGGACGGCCTGTCCGCCGGGCCATAACCCGTCAAGGTAGGTGCTGCGGCGAACGGGTTGTGCGGACTCGATGCGGGTTTACAGGACACAGGTGGTGGTCGTCGGCGGGGGGGCGGCAGGTTGCTATGCCGCGCTCAATCTGTCCCGGGCGGGTATCGACACCATTATCGTCTGCAAGGGGCTGGTCGGCAAAAGCGGCGCGTCGTTGTTTGCCGGCAATCTGGTCATCTCGGGTCGGGCGCTGGGCAATACCGAAGAGCAGGCGCGCGATACCGCCGAATTCCTGATCAAATATCACAACCAATTTCTCATCGACCAGGACTGGGCGAAACGCTGCGGCGCCTGGATCGCGAATGTCTATTACCCGGAGCTGGAGGAGGCCGGCCTCTATTTCCGCCGTGACGACGACGGCAACGTGGTCGTGAGCCCCGGCAAGATCCGCAGCATCGCCGCCAACGTGCAGGGCAACTCGGGCGTGCCGTTCATGGACCTGCGCCGCAAGCAGGTCATCAAGGCCGGACTGCAGACGCTCGAGGAAACCGTGGTGACCGCGCTCCTGCGCAATGCCGATGGCTCCGTCGCGGGCGTGTTCGGCCTTCAGGTTCTGACCGGCGAGTATGTCGTCGTGCTGGCGCGGGCGACGATTCTGGCGACCGGCTACTCCGACCGCCTGCATGCGCGCTCGACCGGCACGCGCGAAATGTCCGCCGACGGCATTGCCATGGCCTGGCACGCCGGAGCGAGCATGGTCAATCTTGAGATGCAGTGGTGGCACACCAACGATGTTGCGTACCCGCCGACGTGGCAGCGCATGCAGATTTATCCGAACCCGATGCTCGGCTCCGAGAAGTCCGCGCGCATGGTCAATTCGGACGGCGAGGAGTTCTTCGACCAGCAGAAGGATGATCCGCTCGCCTTCGGGCCTTATACGGTGCAACTGAAGGCTTTGGCGAGGCAGGTGCACGCGGGCAAGGCTAGCTACTCGGGCGGCTATTACGCCGGCTTCGACCATTGTTCGGCGGAAGAAGTGGAGGCGTACACGACCTACGCCAAGGTCTACCGGCAGCTCGACATGGATTTTCCGAAATCGCTGATTGAGACCGCCGTGACCGCGCATTATCGGCAGGGCGGCATCGACGTCGACACCCAGACGATGGCCTCTTCCGTTCCCGGGCTTTATGTCGCCGGCGGCCTCGGCGGGCATTGCAACGGGCTGATCGCGCTCGTCACCTATGACGGCAAGGTTGTCGCCGACAGCGTCGCTGCGGACCTTGCCGCGCTGCCGCAGCCGGCCTTGCCGGAGGAGCAGATCGCGAGCGAACGGAAGCGTCTCGAGAGCCTGCGCGAGAATAATGATGCGCCGGGGACCCCGTGTGCACCGGGCGAGGTCAAGGAGGCGATTCGGGCGTTGATGTGGGACAAGGCCGGCGTCGAGAAGGATGCCCGCAGCCTCAACGAGGCGCTCGAGGAATTCTCGCGTATGCGGCGCGAGCTGCTGCCGCGGATGCGCGCCAAAACGCCGGTGCGCGCAGCGAATTACGATTGGCTTGATGCCATCGACTGCGTGAACATGATCGATGCGGCGGAGCTCGTCGTGCTGTCCTCGTTGCAGCGCGAGGAAAGCCGCGGGCCCTTCATGCGGCGGGATTTTCCCGACACCGACAACGAAAACTGGCTGACGGCGAACCTGCTGCACAAGGCCGGAAACGGCTATCGCTTCGAAAAGCGCGCTTACAATCTGTCGATGTTCCAGCCCGGCTTCGCCCGTGCGAACAATCTCGAGGTGCCGTGGTGAACGGCGCGGGGCAGGGGACGGACGGCGCGATCGACGCGCGCCGGCTTGGGCAGGAGGAAAATTTTGATGGCTTGCGCGCGCGCAATGAGAGGATTGCGATCGGGGCCCCAATCACCGTCCGAATCCTGCGCGGCGACGGCAAGCACGGCACGGAGTGGCAAGAGTTTAGCACGCCGTACCGGAAGGCGATGCGCGTGCTCGACGCTCTCAACGCGATCGCCGTCGCCGATGCCCCGGACCTGGCGTTCCGCTGGTTCTGCGGATCCAAGATGTGCGGCACCTGCGCCGTTCGCATGAATGGCCGCGAAGTCCTGGCTTGCTGGGAGGCGGTCGAGCCGGACATGCGGATCGAGCCGCTTCGCAACCTGCCGGTCATCCGCGACCTGGTCGTCGATCGCACGCCATACGAGCAGAAAGTGGCGGCGTTCGAGCCGTGGCTGACGCGCGCCCGGCCGTATTCAGGGTTTCCCGAGCCATTGTCGCATCGCGACATCGCCCACGCCTCGAAAGCGCTCGATTGCATCAGCTGCGCCTCATGCTATTCGGCGTGCCCGGTCGTGCGGCTCGGACCGTTGACCGATTTTGCCGGGCCGGCGCCGCTGGTGCAGCTGGGCCAGACCGCGCTCGATCCGCGGCAGGATCAGCGGAAGGTGGCGCGCGCACTGGCGCGCTCGGGCATCTTCAATTGCGTATCCTGCTACAAATGCGAGGAGGTCTGCCCGGCGCACATCCCGATCGTCAGCGAAGTCATCGAGCCGTTGAAGGCGAAGGCGGCGCAACTGCTGCCGCGGATGGCGCGGCATTCGCTGGCCTTCCGGGCCGTCGTGTCGCGGCGCGGGCGGATTGATCCCGGCGAGCTGATGTTGCGCGTGCAGGGCCTGCGCGCCTTTGCGGTTCTGCCGCGGCTGCTGCGGCTGCTGACTCGCGGCAAGATCAAGCCGCTGCGGACGTTGCTTCTCCTCAAGACGGCCGCAGCCGGCCCGGCAAACCGCATTCTCAAACATGCAGGACGGTCACGGTGAGATTCGCCTACTACCCCGGTTGCTCAGCCCGCAGCACCTGCGCGGAGCTGAATGTCGCGACGCTACGTGTCGCCGAAAAGCTTGGACTCGAGCTTGTGCCGCTCGAATCGGCGACCTGCACCGGCGCACGTGAATTGCGCGCGATCGATCCGTTGGCCTTCTACACCCTCAATGTGCGCATCCTGGCGCTCGCGGAGCGTGAGGGCCTGCCGCTGATGACCATCTGCAACACCTGCACGCTCAACTTGCTCGATGCACATGCGGCGGTCTGTGCCGACACCGCGCTGCTGAAATCGGTCAACGAGGCCTTGCAGGTCGAAGGCCTCCGCTATGGCCGCTCGACGCGGATCAGCCACTTTCTGTGGGTGCTGTACGAAGACATCGGCGAGGAGAAACTGCGCAGCCTCGTCACCAGGCCGCTGACAGGCCTCACCGTTGCGGCGTTTTACGGCTGCCACATCACGCGACCGCCGGCGCGCTACGAATTCGTCGATTCACGCAACAATGCGGCGCTGGAACGGCTGGCAACGCTGCTCGGCTGCGAGCCGATCGATTATAGCGGCCGGACCGAGTGCTGCGGCTTTCACACCGCCGCGCATGACGAGCGCATCGCGATCAAGCTGACCGGCCAGCACATCCTCTCGGCGAAGGAGAACGGCGCCAAGACCATGGTGACGCCATGCCCGCTGTGCCACACCGTTCTCGACGGCTTCCAGAAGGAGATCGAGAAGGACATCGGCCGTGATCTGGATGTGCCGATCTTGCATTTGCCCCAACTGGTGGGGCTCGCGCTGGGCCTGTCGCACGACGAGCTGAACATCGGCCGGCATATGATCGGCTTTGACGAGCTTGCTTGAGATCACGTGGGCACGTTAGGTATTGCCTCGCAGCCGACTAAAGCGTGCTATGGGCGGCTTTTGGCCAACAGCGGACGTGCTCGCTTGGCATGATTCCGAACGTTCCAATGTACCCGGCGTTGCGGGTCATTCTCGGTTCGTGCGCGTCTAGACAAGATCGCGATTAGCGCGAAATCATCGAAAGATAGCCGCGATATTGGCTAGTGGCTGAGACGGAGTGATGCTCGCGTGCGATCTGCCAATGGCAATTGATTTACGCTGCCCCTTGGTCAAGCGGAACATGCAACCATCATTGTCTGGTGATTACTCAATGAGGCTCGGCCACACCGCATAATCGCCATCGCAAAGCGACATCCTGCCCTGCGGGCACTGCAAGCTCTTGGAGCTCGAAGATCGTTCCGACCCGTAACGGACATTTGATCAATCAGCGTTTGGCATCTGCCGCGCATTTCAAGCGCGGTGACCGCAATGTGATATCCTTATCGCATGCGCTTGCTGTCCAAGTTGCTTCGACGTTTCATCCAACAAGGCACCCTGCGGGTCCGCGACGCAGACGGCAAAGAACACGTATTTGGCGGTCGCCTGCCGGGACCTCGTGTCGCGATCCATCTGCGCGATCGCGCGCTCTACTCTAAACTGTTCATTAATCCTGAGCTATACGCGGCCGAAGCCTATATGGACGGCCGCCTAACGCTCGAGGACGGTGCGGCAATCCATGACTTTCTGTTGCTGTTCTCGGTCAACCGCGC
>Ga0265338_10005037_pt1 | contig 17453 bp, 15 predicted proteins | sample 42126metaG_FD_193579 | JGI IMG/M metagenome (GOLD analysis project Ga0265338, IMG submission 193579) | Rhizosphere microbial communities from Carex aquatilis grown in University of Washington, Seatle, WA, United States - 4-21-26 metaG | ecosystem: Host-associated > Plants > Roots > Rhizosphere... | reverse complement strand
ATATTAGTTTCAATTTTTATAGCAGCTATGCTATTAAGTGCTTGTAAACCTATTTATAAATGTGGTGACCCGATACCAGGTAAACAAAGTTTCTTTTGGGGTAAAAGACTCAAAACAGTGATAAACGAGAGAGATATTCTTTGCAAAGATCTTTATGCCAAAGAAACAGAAAATGCCCAGTTAGAGAAAGACACTTTTGACTTGAAAAATAAAATTAGTCAACAGGGCATCTCTATCCTTGATTTATCAAACAAAAACAATGAGTTAAATGCAAATCTGGATAGCATTCAAAAAAAATACGATGGCCTTTTAAATGAAAATGTATCGCAAGCAGAACAATTCAATAAAGCGTTGAAACAAAAATCGACAGAAATAAACAACAAAGAAAAGCTTCTTAGTGAAAGAGAAAAAGCGTTACAAGAATTGCAACAAAAAATAGCTAGACAAGACTCTGTTACTAAACGATTGAATGATATTATACGCAAAGCTTTATTAGGCTTTAATTCGGATGAGTTATCCGTGGAGATTAAGAATGGTAAAGTATATGTGTCCATGTCCGATAAGTTATTGTTTAAATCAGGCAGTGCCGATGTAGAATCCAAAGGGAAAGATGCGTTGAAAGTATTGGCCGATGTATTAAATAAAAACATGGATATTGATATTTTGGTAGAAGGACATACCGATACTGACCCAATTAAAACACCAGTCTTTAAAGATAACTGGGATTTAAGTGCCGGAAGAGCAACTTCTATTGTGCGTATCCTTACAGATGAATATAAGGTTGCCCCAACAAGACTTACAGCGGCAGGTCGTGGAGAATTCCTCCCAAGAGCTAGCAACAAAACAGCCGAAGGTAAAGCCAAAAACAGAAGAACAGAAATTATCCTTTCTCCTAAGCTGGATGAGATAATGAAGTTGTTGAATAATAAATAAGTTATTTTAATCCCGAAGGGATGGTATTATTTTAGATAATTAAACAAAACGAAGAACCCCGCAGGGGTGACACAAAATGTCACCCCTGCGGGGTTCTTGTTGGTAGCAAATCTTTTCTCTTCTACAATAATATCATCCCTCCGGGATTTATGAAGTGAGTGTAAAACAAGAAAGCCTGAAAGTTAAACTTCCAGGCTTTCTTATTTATTGGTTTATCAACTACTAGATCCAACGAACATAGCAGAAGTTTTGACGATGAGGTAAATCAGCATTTTTAGGGAACATACGAATACCAAATTTATAAGCTCCACCGGTATTTAAACGATAGTCAATGGCAAATGATAATTTAGAGCCTACCGCACTAAGCAATTTAAATTCTTCAACCTCATAAATACGGGTAACATTTTTGGCATCTTGATAAGTTACTACCAATTCTAAACCAATACCCTTTTCAGTCACATCTTTTGTATCAATATCAGCTGAGATAGCATAATCTTCGCCTACTTGTGGGGAACTTACCATTTTCTCAGGTATGGAAAGAGAAGTAACTTCAATGTCATCCCACAACAAAGAAACTTTTTGTTTCCAAGCAGCCATTTCTTTTGCTTTGGCAAAGTTATTTGCTTTCAACAGGTCACCACGAGATGCTAACTTAGTATAGAATTTATCGATATAATCATCCAACTGGCGTTTCATTGTATAGCGTGGAGTAATTTTAGCGATCGAGTTTTTAATGGTTTGAATCCATTCAGGAGAATATCCCTTACTGTTTTTAGCAAAATACAAAGGTACAATTTCATTTTCCAACATAGAGTAGATGGTTGAAGCATCAAGTTGGTCTTGATGAGCTTGATTCTCAAAAGTACGCTTTTCAGTCAATGCCCAACCGGCACCTTTAACATAACCTTCAAGCCACCATCCGTCAAGTACGGAGAAGTTCAACACCCCATTCATTTGGGCTTTTTCACCAGATGTTCCGGAAGCCTCAAGCGGACGAGTTGGTGTATTTAACCAAATATCAACACCCGAAACTAATCGTTTTGCTAAACGCATATCATAATTCTCAAGGAAAATAACTTTTCCTAAGAATTGAGGCATCCGAGAAATCTCTACAATTCGTTTTATAAGTCCTTGGCCAGCGCCATCAGCAGGGTGTGCTTTCCCTGTGTATAAAAATTGTACCGGACAACTAGGATTATTTACAATCTTAGCCAAACGATCTAAATCAGTAAACAATAAATGAGCTCTTTTATAAGTAGCAAAACGACGACCAAACCCAATAATCAAAGCATTAGGATTAATTCCTTCAACAACTGAAACTATACGCGATGGATCTCCTTGGTTCTTCATCCATTGTTCTTCAAAAGTCACCTTTATATGTTCAATTAGTTTCTTTTTAAGCTCTATTCTTGTTCTCCAAATTTCTTCATCCTCTACTTGGTAGATTTTATCCCAAATAGCCATATTTGATTGATCGTAAATATAATCAGCACCAAATGCTTTTTCATATAAACGTTTCCATGAACTAGATGTCCATGATGGTAAGTGAACGCCATTAGTAACATAACTCACATGTGATTCTTCCGGGAAATAACCTTTCCATATTGGTTGAAACATTTCTTGCGAAACTTTTCCATGTAACCAACTTACACCATTTACTTCTTGGCAAGTATTACAAGCAAAAGCACTCATACTAAATTTCTCATCCGAATTTCCCGGATTTTCTCTACCCATATTGATAAACTCTGCCCAACTTATATCTAGTCTGGCAGGATAAGCACTCATATATTTGTGGAATAATCCTTCGTCAAAACTATCATGTCCGGCAGGAACCGGTGTGTGAACAGTATAAAGAGATGAACCCTTAACAACTTCTAATGCTTGATAAAAATTCAATCCTTTTTGAATATAATTAGCCAATCTTTCAGCATTGATAAGCGCAGCATGACCTTCATTGCAATGGTATACTTGTTTCTCTATACCTAATCGTTTTAAAGTCAATATACCACCGATACCTAATAAATACTCTTGTTTCAACCTGTTTTCCCAATCTCCACCATATAATTGGAAAGTGATGGGACGGTCATACTCACTATTTAATGTTGTATCTGTATCTAATAAATATAATGAAACACGACCAACAGCAACTTTCCAAAGATTAGCATAAACAATATGGTCAGTAAATGGCACCTCAATTACTATTTGAACCCCTTGTTCATCTTTAACTTGTTCTAAAGGCAGATTATTAAAGTTTTGAGGCTCATAAACCGCTAGTTGATCGCCATCCATTGAAAGCGCTTGAGTAAAATATCCGAAGCGATACAAGAACCCTACAGCAGTCAAATCAATATTGCAATCACTGGCTTCTTTTAAATAATCGCCGGCTAAGACTCCTAAACCACCCGAATATATTTTAAGAATTTGGGTAAGACCGTATTCCATGCTAAAATAAGCTACTGAAGGCTTATCTGAATTAGGTTTTATGTCAATATATTTTCTAAAATTTGTATATAGATCATCTAATTTCTTCATGAAAGTTGGATCTTTTACAATCTCTTCCATTTTTTCGTAGTTCAGTCTTTCTAAAAAAAGTACTGGATTAAAGTTACAACCTTCCCAAATAGACTTATCTATTTCATTAAACAAATCTTGAGCTTCATCATTCCAAACCCACCAAAGGTTGCGAGATATTTCTTGAAGTTTCTCCAACCCATCAGGCACTCTTGATGTAACTGTTATTTCTTTCCAATTGGCTTGGTTCACTTTACTAACTTCTACATTCATAGTAATCGTTTTATAATTTAATTTTAGTTGGTACTTAATTTAATATTATTTCTTTTTTGAAAGCGCAAAGGTATATGTTTCTTTGTAAAATACAATAAAATGTTCCCATAAGGCTCCTTGAGATAATTCAAAAGATGCTTTACGAATCATTTCAACCTGACTTTCTGTTTTTAAGGAGAATTCAACAAAAGTCTCTGTCATATGATTAACCATTTCTTGGTAATTATTATCCGTTCTATTTATTACAACGGCTCCTTTCTCAAGGCATTTGTCAAGACAATCTACCTGATGGGATACCCATTGACCAAAACCTGACAAGTTGGTTGTAATGGTTGGAATAGAAAATGCAATACTTTCCAAGGGAGTATAACCCCACGGTTCGTAATAAGATGGGAATGCCGTAATATCTAAACCAATTAGCAAGTCATAATAGCTTTTGTTAAAAATCCCATCAGTGCCATTTAAATAACTGGGCACAAATATTACCTTTACCTTATCTTCTTTTCTATTATGTATATGAAACCAATGAAGCGCTGATCTTACCGGATCATTCCATGGCTCAACTAGTTCATGTGTAATATAATTATTGGGCAATTTTTCTGTTGCCTTTTTATGCTGCAATTTTTCTTGTAAATCTTTACGAGGTCCTTTTATATGTGCTGGTACCATTATAAATGCAATAACTTCCCTACCTAACAAAGACATTCCTGACAAACGATGAAGGGAATCAATAAATGCATCGATACCCTTATTTTTATATTCGTAGCGCCCGCAAGTTCCCACAAATATAGCATCGTCAGATATCTTATATCCCAACAATGCTTCGGATACTTTGGTCAAAGATTCACGCGCACTGGTACGAGCTTCGGCAAATAACTTACTCCCTTTAGGCACAAAGTCATTTTCAAATCCATTAGGAGTAACTACATCGGGAGCTTTCTCTAATAACTGTTTACATTCAATAGCCGTAATGTCACTTACAGTAGTAAAACAATCGGCCAAATGAGCAGCTGTTTTCTCCGCAGAATGTTTGGAAACCATATTTAGTTCTCTAGCCATTTGGTCACCGCTGTACCCATTAAGATAACTATAAAGCGGTTTTCCGTTTCCACATATGGAACGACCGATTGATGTGGCATGGGTAGTAAAGACAGTTGCTACATCAGGCAAACTCGTTTTGACATGAAATAAGCCAAAAGCAGTCATCCATTCATTAAAATGGGCTATTACCTTAGTTTTTTCATTTAGCTTATTAAAGTTATAAAAACTTTCGATAATCATACCTGAGAGAGCTCCAAAAACTGAAGCTTCATCATAATCTCCATAAGCATGAAGCGAATCAACGCCAAAAGAATCCCATGCTTTGGTATATATATCAGTGCAAAACGGCTTATTAATATACGGTTTGAAGTCTATTAAAACAGCTATCGGTTTTCCGGGAATATTCCATCTTCCTACACGAATATTAATACCGGAAGTTTCGCAGGCATAAGTTTTCCAAGATTTGAGCAGTGTAGAAGACTCTGTGAAAAATGGACAGAATTCATCTTCCCAAAAGTCTGGACCTATGAATATTATCTTGTCTTTATGCTCATCTTGAAGCGTTTTAGCTCTAGTAGATAAAACAGTGTAAATTCCTCCTACTTGATTACAAACTTCCCAACTCGTTTCAAAAATGTAATCAGGTGTTATTTCTTCCGTCATGTTAAATTTTATCTCTTTCTTTAATTTGGTAACTCTATTTTTAATACTGCCAACTTATCTTGACTGTCATCTAACAATTCTTTAATCTTCTTATTCAAAATCGGATGTACAAAATCCGGTGCAATTTCATGGAGTGGCACCAGCACAAAATTTCGCTTTTCAATCTCTTTATGAGGTATTTTTATTTTCTGATGATCTATAATTTCACTATCATAAAATAAAATATCAATATCCAAGGGTCTGTTCTTAAAATGAGTTTCCCCAAGTATGGGTTTCCTTCCGGCATTTTTCTCAATATGTTTGCAAGCCTCAAACAGTTTCTCAATAGTTAATTCTGTTTTTACAGCCAAAACCATATTATAAAAATCGTTTTCAGAAGTAAAGCCCCAAGGTGCTGTTTGGTAAATTGATGATGACTTCTGTATAACACCAATTTCTTTTTTAATGTTTTCTATTCCAAATGTTAAAAACGCCAATCGGTCTCCCTCATTACTCCCTAAGCCCAAATAAACTAATGCCATGTTAGTCTTAGTTTGTCTTGTAATTGTATGTTACTTTTTTGAGCTCTTCATTTGCCTCCACAATTTTCTTCTTCAACTCTTCTTTATAAGCCATGAGTTGGAGTTTTAGACCATCATTATCTGTAGAAAGTATTTGAACAGCTAAGATTGCAGCATTCATAGATGCGTTAATTCCTACAGTAGCAACTGGTATTCCCGGAGGCATTTGAACAATTGCTAGAAGCGCATCCATACCATCCAATGAAGCATTAATTGGAACACCTATAACCGGCAATGTTGTCATGGAAGCAATTACCCCGGGTAAATGAGCAGCCATACCGGCAGCAGCAATGATAACCTTTATTCCACGAGCTTGAGCATTGACAGCAAACTCTTCCACTTCTTTTGGTGTGCGATGTGCTGAAAGTGCGTTAATTTCAAAAGGGATTTGAAAATCATTAAGCAATTTGGCAGCTTTCTCCATCACCGGTAGATCAGATGTGCTACCCATAATAATACTTACAATTGGCTTCATTATATACTACTTAAGTTAGTTCTCAAAAATAGAAATTTATTTTAAATCAATTACACAGGAAATTGGATAATGGTCTGAATATTTAACCTTATCAACCTTAAACATCCCAGCAGAAATGTTTTTAGAGTGAAAAATATAATCTATTCTAAATAGAAATGGCAATTCGTTGTAGCTTATACCCAAACCGGAACATGTGCTTGCAAAAACATCTATTAAAGAATCTCCTTTAATCTTTTGATATGTATAAGAAATGGGTGTATCATTAAAATCACCACACAATACAACATCAGAAGGATATTCCTTCAAAGCATTTGATATTACATCAACCTGATGTGCCCTTAATTTTGATGCAGTTCCTAATTTACGCAAAAAAAGTCCAGCGGTTAATACAATTTTCTTCTGACTTGCACTATCTACTAACTCAAACATTTTTTTCTTATCATCTAGCGTTAACTGGTTTGACTCTAAATGACAATTGATGAGGTGTATTGTCTTTTCTCGAATCTGAATGTCGGAACAAATGGTGAAATTAAATTTTGAATCATAATCAATACCCTTTTTCTTAACAATGGGATACTTTGAGAATGTAGCAACACCATAAGTACTTCTCTGGTCAGAATTTAGATAATATTCAATGTGCCTATATTTATATTTCTTTGCAAAAACGGATAATAAATTGGCTGCGTTTAAATACCCGCTGGAATTGAAATATCCAAATTCTTGTAAACAAACGATATCAGCATCTCTTTTTAATATATAATCAACAGTTTTGTTGTATGACTTAAGTTTAGCACTTTTTTTATAGAAGTCAAATAACTTCACATTATAAGAAAGCAAGGTAAATTGGGTAGAGTCATTGATTGCTATTCGGTTCTTATTCGAACTATTAAGAGGAAAGATGTTTTTTAAATTGCCATACACTAAAAGAAGGGCAAGAAGCGAGAAAACAAAATACCATCGGAGTTTAATAATCCAAAAAATGACAAATAGAATATTTAAAATTACCAAGGGGAGAAATGCTAAGCCTAAAAATGAGGGTAAAACAAATCGTTCCGGACTAATTTGAGTAGAATAACCAGACAACAATAAACATCCGATTGCAAGGATGTTCATTGTTAAATTAAATATTGTGAAAAATTTTTTCAATTTAATTTTTGGGGCTTTGATTGAATAGCGTTTTCTTCTCTTCAGCTGTTAAGCTATCATAGCCTGACTTTTTTATCTTATCAAGAATAGAATCTATCAAAGCGCTTTCATTTTTTTTGCGTTCATTCCATTGATCGTCAGTTAAAGGGCGTTTGCCATATGTGACTTTCATTTTTGGTTTGCGAGCGAACAAATCTACAAAAAAATCGATGGTGCAATTTATCCATTTTGTTAAATCTTTGCCTCGCTTCATCGATGTTGCAAAAAGAAAACCGCATAGAATACCACCAAGATGAGCTAAATTACCACCAGCATTACTTCCTGCTACACTGAATAGACTTAAGAAAAATAACACTGCAGCAATATATTTCAACTTAACTCTTCCAATCAGTACTAATTGAACTTCCATATTTGGACTATATACAGTGGCTCCCATCATAATAGCCAAAACACTTGCCGAAGCTCCTAACAATTGACTATAAGGAACCGCATTATGAAAATAAGGAAAGACATTATATGCTATAATATAGGAACAAGCACCAAAGATGCCACCGAGAATATATAATCCAACTAACTGCTTCTGATTAAAGAACATTAAAAAGAATCTTCCAAACCAGTATAAATTAAGAACATTAAATAAGATATGGAAAAAATCGCGATGCAGAAACATGTAGGTTAAAATTGTCCACGGACGATACATGAGGAGTTTAGTATCTGCAGGCACAGAAATGTATGCAAACCAACCGCTATCATCTACTAACATCAACTTGCTAACAATACTAACCAAGCTAACGAGAAGAAAAACAGCTAGATTTATATAAATAAGCTTTGTAAGAGAGTCTCCTTTTTTAAAAGAAGTATAAATTTCATCTCTAATACTCATTGTATTATTGTCGTTTAAATCTATCCAACGGGTTTCTACGCCAATAAACAAGCACTATAAGACCTGCCACCAGACCACCCAAATGTGCAAAATGAGCTATGTTATCACCACTAAATTGTGCAACACCGGAGAAAAGCTCTATTAATGCATAGATAACCACGAAATATTTAGCTTTAATAGGAATAGGAATAAACATCATAAAAATAGGTTGTTCCGGAAATAGGAATCCAAAAGCTAACAAAAGCCCAAAGATAGATCCCGAAGCCCCAATTGTTATGAAGTTATTTAACTCAAGATTTAATTGTGATAATAGGTTCGGAGAAGCTCCTTGTGCTATTTGTTGGTGGACTTGAGTAATAACAGGCATAATTTCAAAAGACCAAAAAAGCTGTTGAACCAATGCAGCACCAATGCCACAAGTAATATAGTAAAATAGAAAACGCTTTGGACCCAATACCTGCTCCAAAATACGTCCGAACATAAACAGTCCAAACATATTGACAAAAAGGTGCCAAAAATTAGCATGCATAAACATATAACTAATTATTTGAGCAGGATTAAACTTACTCGAATGCCAATAATGCATTCCTAAATAATCAGTTAAGTCAATTTTATTAGCCAAAGTGTAAGATGCGAGCCACAAAAGAGTGTTAATTATGAGCAGATTTCTTACAACAGGAGGTAAATTACCGAGAAAAGAAGATTTATTTTCAAACATGTCAGCATATATTTTCTCAACAAAAATACGGAAAATATGGGAAATACGGTGCTGCAAAACATATTTTAAGAAAAAAATGAAAAAAACTTTAAAAAAAAACCCTTAAATATTTGGAAACAATTTGTAATCAGTTATTTTTGCATACGAAAACTATTTGTAATTAATTTTTTTTGTTGTTAAACTATAAATAATAAGCTATTATGAACAAGGCAGATTTGATTAACGCGATGGCTGAAAAAGCCGGTCTTAGCAAGGCAGATTCTAAAAAAGCATTAGATGGTTTCATTGGTGCAGTTACAAAAGCTTTAGCTTCAGGTGACAAAGTGAGTTTAGTTGGTTTTGGTTCTTTTTCAGTTGCTTCAAGAGCAGCTCGTACAGGAATTAACCCTGCAACTAAAAATGCAATTAAAATCCCTGCAAAAAAAGTTGCTAAATTTAAGGCTGGTGCTGAATTAGCTACTGCTGTTGCCAAATAAGAGATTCTACACGAAATTGAAGGACACCATCTGGTGTCCTTTTTTTTTGTGTCAAAACAGCATATAAAAAACAAAGTCTGAAAGTTAAATACTTTCAGACTTTGTGATCAGGATGGGATTCGAACCCATGACCCACAGCTTAGAAGGCTGTTGCTCTATCCAGCTGAGCTACCCGACCCTTTATTATAAGGCGCTGCAAAATAAGCTATTTTTGAGCAATCCTGCAAATCTTTTCTAATTTATCCATCCCCAAACTCATTTTTTAGAAGAAAATAGTAACTTTACACGCTTTTAAAATTTTAACGAAAAAATAATAAACTAAACGCTAAGACACTAAGTCGCAAAGATTCTTAAATGCCTTTAATTTTCTTCTTGTCTTTGCACCTGTAGGCCTTTGCGTTTAAATTTAACACTAAAATAAACAGATGAAAGTAATGAAATTTGGCGGAACATCCGTAGGTTCCGTAAACAGCATTCTAAATGTAAAGAAAATTGTTGAACAAGAAAAAGAACCGGTAATTGTTGTAGTATCAGCCTTAGGTGGCATTACTGATAAATTAATTAATATCTCCAAACTGGCCTTCGAGGGCAATACTTTGTATGCGAAAGAGTTTGAAGAAGTGGTTAATCGTCATTTAGAAGTTGTAAATGGAGTAGTTTCTGCTAAAAATTTAGCTGTAGTAACGGCAGCAGTATATACCCTTTTAGATGAATTAGAAAATATCTTTATAAGCATATTTAAAACAAATGACCTTTCTGTTCATGTTAGCGATGTAATAGTAAGTTATGGTGAACGCATTTCATCTGTTATTATAAGCCATACTATTGAAGGTGCCCATCTTCAGTATTCACCGGATTTTATCAAAACAAACACCCAATTCGGAAAGCATATCCTTAATCTGGAAGCTACAAACGCCTTAATCAAAAGTACTTTTATTAATTTGCCTAAGATTACTGTTTGTCCGGGATTCATTTCTACCGATAAAGAAAAAGGAACCATAACTAATTTAGGTCGTGGTGGCTCTGACTATACTGCAGCTATTATTGCCGCAGCACTAAATGCATCAATCTTAGAAATTTGGACTGATGTAGATGGCTTTATGACAGCCGACCCAAGAGTGATAAGCAAAGCATATGTAATTGACAAATTAAGTTATGTCGAAGCAATGGAACTTTGCTACTTTGGAGCCAAGGTTATTTATCCGCCTACAATTTTCCCTGTTTACCATAAAAACATTCCCATTGTCATCAAGAATACTTTTAATCCTGAGGCTCCCGGTACATATATTTCGCGTGATAAAGTTAACAGTGATCGAACTATAAAAGGAATTTCATCCGTAAATGATACCGCCCTGGTAACTATGCAAGGTATGGGTATGGTAGGTGTTATAGGTGTAAGTCATCGATTATTTGGAGCATTGGCCGGTATAGGAATAAGTGCCTTCTTTATTTCCCAAGCATCTTCTGAAAATACAATTTCTATTGGTGTGAAAAACGCAGAAGCAGATGTGGCAGCAGAAGTTCTTAGTAAAGAATTTTCACACGAACTCGAAATGGGTGAAATAAATGCTGTTAAAGTGGAGAAAGAATTGGCAACCATTGCTATTGTTGGAGATAATATGAAACGCATCCCGGGCATTTCCGGAAAACTTTTCGGCACACTGGGTCGAAACGGTATCAATGTGATTGCGATAGCACAAGGTGGATCTGAAACCAATATATCATTTGTAACTGATTTCAAATCCCTTCGCAAATCGTTGAATGTAATCCATGAATCATTCTTTTTATCAGAATATCAGGAAATTAATATTTTCTTAACCGGAACAGGAACTGTTGGTGGTGGTTTGTTGGACCAAATCAAACAACAACAACCAAAGCTTATGGCTCAAAACGGTTTGAAAATCAAAGTAGTTGGTATTGCAGACGAATTTAAAGCCTTGTTTAATAGTGATGGTATCGACTTGGAAAACTACCAAGCGCAATTGCAGGCTGAAGGTGTAACTACTACACCTGATTTGCTGCGTAAAGAGATTCTTGAAATGAACATTTACAATTCCGTTTTTGTGGATTGTACAGCAAGCTATCAAATTGCTGCCTTATATAAGGACTTACTTTCCAATAATATTTCGGTAGTTGCTGCCAATAAAGTAGCAGCCTCATCCGAGTACGAAAATTACGCTTCTCTAAAAGAATTAGCTCGTAAACGAGGTATCAAATATTTATTTGAAACCAATGTAGGCGCCGGTCTTCCAATTATCAATACGATTAATAACCTTATTAATTCAGGGGATAAAATATTAAAAATGGAAGCAGTACTTTCAGGTACACTAAATTTCATTTTCAATACTATAAGTGCAGATATTCCTTTAAGCAAAGCAATTGTAATGGCCAAAGAAGCTCGTTATGCTGAACCTGACCCACGCATTGATTTAAGTGGAACGGATGTGATACGCAAGCTGGTAATTCTTTCTCGTGAAGCCGGTTACAAAGTTGAACAAGCTGATGTTGCTAAAAATCTTTTTGTTCCAAATAAATACTTTGAAGGTTCGTTGGATGATTTCTGGAACACTATTAATGAACTTGATGCAGAATTTGAAACTAAACGTCAACGCTTGGAAGCTGAACATAAGAAATATCGTTTTGTAGCAAAAATGGAAGAGGGCAAATGCTCTGTTGGCCTACAAGAAGTAGATATGCATCATCCTTTCTACGATTTGGAAGGCAGTAATAACATCATTATGATTACCACTGAGCGTTATCATGATTATCCTATGATGATAAAAGGTTATGGTGCAGGAGCAAGTGTAACCGCTGCAGGTGTTTTTGCCGATATAATAAGTATTGCAAATATCAGATAACGTAAGATGAAAATCAAAACTTCAAAAAAGGCTTTAACCTATTTAATGTTGGCAATTGCGTTATTTTCTTGTCATAAAAGAACTCAATCTCCATCAAATAAATTTGACCAGACAGATTCCTCTTCTATAGAGATGATGAAGTTAAACCAACTATTAGTTGATGTCGAACAAAAAGAAATAAAAGGGTATATTGACACCTGTTCTTTAAAATTCAATTACGTACAAACAGGCTACTGGATTGCAAAAACAAAACAAGGAACAGGAAAAAGCATAAAAGAAGGAGATGCAATTGAGATTGAATATCAAATAGAAACTTTAGCCGGCAAAAAATGTTATACCTATACCGATAAACTAAAAAAACATCTTGTTATTGGAAAACTAGAAAAACAAAGGGGTTTTGACGAAGGACTTTCATCCTTAAAAGAAGGTGACCAGGCAACATTCATAATTCCATCAAATCTTGCCTTTGGTGTGATGGGAGATATGAGAAGCATACCTCCAAGAGCAACCCTTATTTATCGAGTTTTTTCAATTAAACATAAATAAGAGTTTTGTGTTTTAATTTAACAAGCTGAAACGGATTAAACGAAAAAAGTTTCAGACATTTGTGTATCAATTTTTTATCCAAATACATTAATTTTAAAAATGATGAAAAAAATATTTTCACTCGCTTTTATTAGTATCAGTTTTATTCTTTTCATTGCTGCATGTAGTTCAGCTACTCAAACTTATGAAACCCAACTTGCAGCAGAAAAAAAAGCCACTGCAAATTTTATTAAAGACAAAAACATCACGGTTGTTAATAGTATACCTGCAAACAATATTTGGGGTGAAAATGTATATTACCTAACGAGTAGTGGCCTTTATATTCATCTTGACTCCATCGGTTTAGTAAACACTAATGTGCAAAAAGGACAACTAGTGCTTGCCCGTTATAGAAAAATTGCGATTGAGAGTTTAGGTGTGAATAATCAACCAGACACTATATTGAATATATATACTACAGCTGATAGAGCATATCCTGACGAAATTACATATGACAGTCTTTCTGCCATCCCTTGTAAGGGTTTCCAACAAGCTATTTCTATAATGAGAAGACATAATTCTGTTGCTAGAATAATTGTACCTTCCAAACTAGGTAATACAACTGATGCAGATGCTGTACTTCCCTATTATTATGATTTCAAAATCGAACTTACAGAATAATAAATTCCTATTTCTATTATTTTATAAGTACCCATCTTTATTTACATATAAATGACTTTAATTAAATCAATTTCGGGCATCCGCGGAACTATTGGCGGAAAAGCCGACGAAGGATTAAATCCTCTTGATATTGTAAAATTCACGGCTGCTTATGCCGCGTGGAATAAAGCTACCGTAAAAGGAAAATCGAATAAAATTGTAGTAGGCCGTGATGCTCGCATCTCCGGCGAAATGGTAAACCATGTAGTGATCGGCACCTTATTGGGTATGGGCTTTGATGTGGTAAATATTGGTCTTGCCAGTACGCCAACAACAGAGATTGCCGTAACAAAAGAAAATGCCAGCGGTGGTTTAATACTAACAGCCAGTCACAATCCAAAGCAATGGAATGCCTTGAAGCTCCTTAACGAAAAAGGCGAATTCTTAAATGCAGGCGAAGGCGAAGAAGTGCTTCGAATTGCAGCTTCTAACGAGTTTTCTTTTGTTGAGGTTGATAAGCTTGGTAAGCTAACCGAAGATTTCTCTTATACCCAACAACATATTGACAGTGTACTGAAACTAGACTTAGTGGATGTAGCGGCTATCCGTAAAGCGAACTTCCGTGTGGCTATCGACTGTGTAAACTCTGTGGGAGGTATTGCCTTACCTGCTTTGCTTGAAGCTTTGGGCGTACAACAGGTGGAGAAACTATATTGTGAGCCGAACGGCTTATTTCCTCATAACCCCGAACCTCTCCCTGAACATCTCACCGCTATTTCATCCTTGATGACTGAAAAGAAAGCCGATGTAGGCTTTGTAGTAGATCCTGATGTGGATAGATTAGCCATTATCTGCGAAGATGGTAGTATGTTTGGCGAAGAATACACACTGGTAGCCATTGCAGATTATGTACTGGCACACACACCCGGTAACACCGCTTCCAATCTTAGTTCTACCCGTGCCTTGCGCGATGTAACCGAGAAATACGGCTGTACCTACACAGCTTCAGCAGTTGGTGAAGTAAATGTAGTAACCGCTATGAAAGCGACCAACTGCGTGATTGGTGGCGAAGGCAATGGAGGCGTTATTTATCCTGCCAGTCATTATGGACGCGATGCCTTGGTAGGCATTGCCTTATTCTTAACTCAATTGGCAAAATCGGGTTTGAAGACTTCGGAACTACGCAAAACCTATCCTCCTTATTTTATCTCTAAAAATAAAATAGAACTAACACCACAAATAGATGTGGACGGCGTATTGCTGGTAATAAAAGGCTCATACAAACAATTCAACATAAATGACATTGATGGGGTGAAAATAGATTTCCCTCAAGGATGGGTACATCTGCGTAAATCAAATACAGAACCTATCATCCGTATCTATTCCGAAGCACCTACACAAGAACAGGCAGATAAATTTGCACAAGCGGTGATAGAAGAAATTAAACGAATTGCGAATATTTAGAACCAAGATATTTGCGTAAAAGCTATAAATAACTATCTTTGCAGCCGCAAAACATGAATGGCGAGGTAGCTCAGTTGGTTAGAGCGCATGATTCATAATCATGAGGTCTGGAGTTCAATTCTCCATCTCGCTACAAAAAAAGGAAACTCAATTGAGTTTCCTTTTTTTGTTTTTATTGTATAAAGTTCTTCCAAAATATTTCCAGCTTGAAAGATATTATACTATAGCCAATCTCCTCTTCGTTCAACTCTGCCTTGTAGCTTCATTTGCTCCTATTCGTGTTTTTTTTATTCTATCTCCTATTTTTATTACATCGTTTATACTGTTTTTGGCATCAAAAACAGCTCTATTTTTGTATTAATTATTAAAATAAAATTCAATATTATATAAATTCCACCTGATTTATATAATTGTATCTTGCTGATATTCTTATATATAATTATTTTAGTATTAAATATAATAAATTAATTAAAATCACTTTTATAAATAAGTGATTTGGTTACTATAAAGTTATTATGTTTGTATAAACAAATTTAATAAATTAATGTTATGTCAACTAAATCAAAACCAATTGTAAGGCGTGTTATTGCGGCGCTAAATTTTCCCGCTAAGATTACTGATTTTATTCTTTTGTCTAAATCTATTTACAAAGCGATGTCCGGCAATCCGAACTTCACAACTTAATATTGATATTATTGCTTTGGATGCTGCCGAAACCGGTTGTAGAACAACGCCGCCTACTGTAAGTGTGGATGCCCGCAACGTGGCCATGCAATTGGTAATGACTGATCTACGTTCACTGCGAAACGATGTGCAGACAATAGCCGATGCTAATCCTACCAAAGCTGAAGAAATTATTACCAGTGCCAGCATGAGTATAAAGAAATCTACCAGTCATGGTAAACCGCAAAACACAGCGAAAAATGGTGTAGAAGAAGGTAGTGTCAATTTAAATGCTGAAGGAGCCGGACCTCATGAGTGGCGCATGAGTCTTGACGAAATAATGTGGACTGCTTTACCTGCCAGTATAACGGCTAAAATAACTGTATCTAGTCTTACTCTGGGCACTGTTTATTACTTTCAGAATAGACGAATGTTTGCCAAGAATGAAAAGACTGAATGGAGTCAAAGTGTGAAGATAATGGTAAGATAACACTATCGAAGCTTGGTTAATCATTTTGTTAAGAGGGTTGATGAATCTCTTATGAGAATTGATAAGACTGTTATGAGTCTTATTAAATCTGTTAAGAGTCTTGATGATTTTGTTATGAGAATTGATGATTCTGTTAAGAGAATTGATAAAACTGTTATGAGTCTTATCAAATCTGTTAAGAGTGTTGATGAATCTCATAGGAGTCTTAACAACTTTGTTAAGAGTTTTAATAAGACTGTTAAGAGTGTTGATGATTTTGTTATGAGAATTGATAAATCTGTTATGAGTCTTATCAAATCTGTTAAGAGAATTGATAAGAGGGTAAAGAGACTTAACAACTGTGTAAAGAGAATTGAGAAGAGTTGTTCTCAGGCATTGAGTAGTCGTTAATAAAAGACTGATATTGTATTGTGTGTGTTTTGTATATGTAAAAAGAGGAGTCACTTTGTTGTGACTCCTCTTTTTTATTTCTGACGAATTTTTATTTGTAATTTATCTATTAATTCTTTGTCTACATCATATCCTTTATCTATTGCTCTTTCTATATATTTTTTAGCTTTCCTTTTATTTGGGTTTTCTACAACATTTAAATTACTTAACCCATAATAGTAGCAAAACTCAGCATTATCTTTAAAGTCAAATCTTATTTGATCTAATAATTCTAATGCTTTTGAAAAATGATTCTTTTTATAAACAATCTCTGCTTGTAAAAGCAAACATGATTCATAGTTTCTCCAGTACTTTTCTCTATCGACAGTGTTTTGCATTATTAATGCAACAGACATGGCGCTATCAAGTAAATCTTGTTTATACAACGATTCAGAATAATAATATAACCAAACATTTTCTTTTGGTTGTTTTGTACTTTGCTCTTTGAAATAACTCGCCGATTGACGGTAATCTTTCATATCTAAATAGATTAATCCTTTAGCCTTTCTAGCTGAAAAACTCGACGCATTAAGCTTTAAAGATAAATTTATTATTACCATTTGGACTTCCTAACTTTGTCCGCATAAAAAGTTAAGGGTAAAAACTTAATTTTGTATATGACCAAAGCAAGAAAGATTTATAGCCGTGAGTTCAAAGAGAATGCGGTTAAGTTGAGTTATGAACG
>Ga0265338_10005035_pt1 | contig 17457 bp, 12 predicted proteins | sample 42126metaG_FD_193579 | JGI IMG/M metagenome (GOLD analysis project Ga0265338, IMG submission 193579) | Rhizosphere microbial communities from Carex aquatilis grown in University of Washington, Seatle, WA, United States - 4-21-26 metaG | ecosystem: Host-associated > Plants > Roots > Rhizosphere... | reverse complement strand
ACGGCAAGCTGCGCGACGTCATCAAGGTCCCGGCCAACGCCGATAACGCGACGCTCGAAGCCGCCGCGAAAGCATCGGAGAAGGTGCAACTCTTTATCGCCGGCAAGACGATCAAGAAAGTCATCGTAGTGCCGAAAAAACTGGTGAATTTGATTGCGGCGTAGCGCCGCTTTCAGGAGAAAGCCGCATCTAAAAAAATCGGGAGAATGCGCTCTGCTGAGACGCCGTTACGCTTTTTTCCCGCCCGCCAAAAGCGTCTGGAAATGGGGCGGCTGTTCTTCATGCGCGACGACGCTGATTTCAATTTTTTTGAAGCCCGCGTCCTCCAGCCAGCGGTGCAAATCGCTTTCGGCGAACCCCAGCCAGCGGTCGCCATAAAGTTCGTGCGCCTTCTCGAAATTGTGCTTGAGCAAATCGAGAATCATGATCTGCCCGCGCGGCCGGAGAATTTTGTGGGCGGCGGCAATCGCCTGGGCGGGCGCCCCGGCATGATGCAACGCCTGGCTCAAAATCACCAAATCCACGCCGCCGGGTTCAATCGGCGGGTTCTGCAAATCACCCAGACGAAATTCCAGATTTTTCAGCCCGTTCTTCCTCGCCTTGGCCGCTCCAAACGCCACCATCTTCTCCGAATTGTCCACGGCAATCACCTTTTTGCAGCGGCGCGCCAGCAGTTCGCTCAACAGGCCTTCGCCCGCGCCGAGGTCGGCCACGACGAGCGGCGGCAGAATCCGCAGCAGCAGATGTCCGAACGCCTGCCACGAACGGCCCGGGCCATAAACGCGGTCAAAGCGGCCGGCGATCTGGTTGAAATAAACCTGCGCCTGTTCACGGCGGCGGGCGAGGATGCGTTTGAGATTGATCTGGTCGCCGCCATGCTCGGGCAGTTCCGTCGCGCCGCGAATCGCCAGTTGAATGAGCTCGCGCGCCGCGCCGTCGGCCGCCGGGTTCGACCGGTAAAACGTCCGCTTGCCCTCGCGCCGCGATTGCAGCAGCCCGGCGTCCTGAAGCAGGCCGAGATGCGTGGAGATGCGCGACTGGCCCAACCGTGTGACCTCCTGCAATTCGTTCACGGACAGCTCCTCCCGCTCCAGCAGCGCCACCATTCGCAGGCGCGTTGCATCGGACAGAGCCCGAAGTGATTTCAGAGCCGAGGACATTGTTTTCAGGGCGCGCCGTGATTTTTCAAGAAACCAGTTGACGCGCTTAAAATCTTATATATCATCTTATCTTGATACGTCAATATGACATTTGAATAAATTTATCCATGAGCAAAAACTTCATTTTTTCCTCGGAGTCCGTCGGCGAAGGCCATCCGGACAAGGTTTGCGACACCATTTCCGATTACGTGCTGGACGCCTGCCTCGCACAGGACCGGCACAGCCGCGTGGCTTGTGAAACCTACGCCAAGAGCAACCTCGTCGTGGTTGGCGGTGAAATCACCACCAAGGCGAAGCTCGACTTCAACGCCATCGCGCGCCAGGCCATCCGCGACATCGGCTACACGCACGACGACGACGTGTTTCACGCGGACAAGGTGCTCATCATGAATGCCATCACGTCGCAATCGCCGGACATCGCCCAGGGCGTGGATGCGCGCAAGGCCGTCGGCAAGAAGAAGGCCGAGCAGGGCGCCGGCGACCAGGGATTGATGTTTGGTTACGCGACGACGGAAACGCCCGAACTGATGCCCGCGCCCATCATGTATGCCCACAAGCTGGGCCGCGCGCTGACCAAAATTCGCAAGAGCGGCAAGGTCGCGTGGTTGCGGCCCGACGCCAAGAGCCAGGTCTCCGTCCGTTATGTGGACGATCAGCCGGTTGCCATCACCAACGTCGTCATCTCCACGCAACACGCGCACGATGTGAAGCACAAGACCATCGAGGAATTTTGCATCGAAGAAGTCATCAAAAAAGTTTTGCCGAAACGTTTGATCACCAAAAAGACGCTGTTCCTCATCAACCCGACCGGACGGTTCGTGGTCGGCGGACCCCAGGGCGACACCGGCCTGACCGGACGGAAAATCATCGTGGACAGCTACGGCGGCATGGGGCGTCACGGCGGCGGCGCATTCAGCGGCAAGGACCCGTCGAAGGTGGATCGCAGCGCGGCTTATATGGGCCGTTATGTGGCGAAGAACATCGTGGCGGCGGGCCTGGCGACGAGCGCGGAAATCCAGTTTGCCTACGCCATCGGCTATCCCGATCCGGTCTCGGTTTGCGTGAACACCTTCGGCACGGGCATCGTGAGCGACGAGGCCATTGAAAAGGCGGTCGCCGCAGTGTTCAGCTTCAAACCTGCCAACATTATCAAACAACTCAACCTGCTCCGGCCAATTTACGCCCGGACCACCAACTACGGTCACTTCGGCAAGAACGATCCGGCGATCACCTGGGAAAAGACCGACAAGGTCAAAGACCTGCGACGCGCACTGAAACTTAACTGACCCTCAAACATCAAATTTTAACTCCCATGCCAGCCATCAAACTTTCTCCTTCACGCGCCAAACCTGCCAAGGTCAGCGGCAACGGCGCGGCCAAACACGATTACTCCGTCCGCGACCTCTCGCTCGCCGAATGGGGACGCAAAACCATCGAAGTTTGCGAGCACGAGATGCCGGGCCTCATGGCCATCCGCAAAAAATACGGCCCGAGCCAGCCGCTCAAGGGCGTGCGCATCACCGGTTCGTTGCACATGACCATCGAAACCGCCATCCTCATCGAGACCCTCGTTGAGCTCGGCGCGTCCGTGCGCTGGGCCAGTTGCAACATCTTCTCCACGCAGGACCAGGCCGCCGCCGCGATTGCGAAGGCGGGCATTCCCGTGTTCGCGCACAAGGGCGAAACGCTGGAGGAATACTGGCAGTTCACGCTCAACGCCCTCACCCACCCCGGCAACCGGGGCCCGCAACTTATCGTGGACGACGGCGGCGACGCCACCCTGCTCATTCATAAGGGTTACGAACTCGAAAACGGCAGCGGCTGGGTCAACACCCCCAGCGACAACCACGAAGTCGCCGTCATCAAGGTGCTGTTGAAAAAAGTCGCCAAGGAGCGCCCCGGTTTCTGGCACACGGTCGTGAAGGATTGGAAGGGCGTTTCCGAGGAAACCACCACCGGCGTGCACCGCCTTTATCAAATGCTTGAGCAGGGCAAATTGCTTGTGCCCGCCATCAACGTCAATGACTCCGTCACCAAGTCCAAGTTCGACAACCTTTACGGCTGCCGCGAATCGCTGGCCGACGGCATCAAGCGCGCCACCGACGTGATGATCGCCGGCAAGGTCGCGGTCGTGTGCGGCTACGGCGACGTCGGCAAAGGCTGCGCGCATTCGCTCCGCGGCTTCGGCGCCCGCGTCATCGTGACCGAGATTGACCCCATCAACGCCCTGCAAGCCTCGATGGAAGGTTTTGAAGTGACGACCCTCGAGGACACCCTCGGCGAAGGCGACCTGTACGTGACGACCACCGGCAATTGCGATGTCATCACGCTCGACCACATCCTCAAAATGAAGGACCAGGCCATCGTGTGCAACATCGGCCACTTCGACAACGAGATTCAGGTGGACCGGCTCAATTCATTAAAAGGTTTAAAGAAAATCAACGTGAAGCCGCAGTATGACAAATACGTGTTGCCCAACAGCCGCACGATTTATCTGCTCGCCGAAGGCCGCCTCGTGAACCTCGGCTGCGCCACCGGTCATCCGAGCTTCGTGATGAGCAACAGTTTCACGAACCAATGCCTCGCGCAACTCGACCTCTGGACCAACCGCAACACCAACAAGGTCGGGGTTTATCGTCTGCCCAAGAAACTGGACGAGGAAGTCGCGCGCCTGCATCTGGAAAAAATCGGCGTGAAGCTGACCAGGCTCACCAAGAAGCAGGCCGACTACATTGGCGTGCCGGTGGAAGGTCCTTACAAGCCGGAACATTACCGGTATTGATTCCGGTGCAGCCGCCCCGCAGTGCGGAACGAAAACGCGAAACGAATTGACCGCGCTTTCACAAGCGCGGCTGCACCAAAAAGGCAAACGGCAATCCCTTTGGTTTTTTCTTTTCCTGCAACCATGGCACGTTATGCGCACAACCAATTAACAACCAGATGGTTGCGTCAATAACATGCCACGATCAGACTTCCGGCGCCAAAAATAATTTGATTTCTAGAAAACTGTGATAAGGTACACTACACAGTAAAATTGTTTGACTTATTGCACGACGCGACCAGAAAGGCATTAAAATATGAAAGCCATACTGCCCAGCAATGAAGGCGAACGGCTTGCAGCCTTGAAGGAGTATCACATACTCGATACCGGGACCGAGCAGTCCTATGACGATATCACCGCCCTGGCGGCGCATATTTGCAAGGTTCCCATCGCCATGATTTCCCTGGTGGACGAAGTCCGGCAGTGGTTCAAATCAAGATTGGGAGTGGAGCAGCAGCAAACGCCCCGCGAGGTCGCGTTCTGTGCGCATGCGATTCTCCAGAACGGACCCTTCATCGTCAGGGACGCAACCAAGGACCAACGCTTTGCCGGCAGCAGGCTGGTCAAGGGCAAACCCCATATCCGGTTTTACGCGGGCATCCCGCTGATCAATCCGGAAGGACTGGCCTTGGGAACACTTTGTGTTGTTGACCGTCAGCCACGCCGGCTTTCCGCCATACAGCAGAAGGCGTTGCAGGCCCTGTCGCGGCAGGTCATGGCGCTGCTGGAGTTAAGGCGGGTTTCAACCCACTTGGCGGAGGCGCTTGACCACGTCAAAACGTTGCAGGGGTTGCTGCCCATCTGCGCCTGGTGCAAGCGCATCCGCGATGATGAAGGATACTGGAGTCAGGTTGAGGCTTACTTCCATAAAGCGACGGGTGCCGATTTTACCCATGGCATTTGTCCGGAATGCCTCCAGAAGGTTCTGCCCCCGAAGCAGCACCAAGGATCAGCGGCTGAGGTTGTGGTGCGCTCAAGGACCTGATGTTCGCCGCGCATCCGCGGCCGGGCGGCATGGATTTGCCGTGGCGTCCGGAGAATTTGAGTCACCGGGGGCCGCCCTCCGTTTGAAAAAGGCTGATCGCGAAAGAGCAAATCGCAGTTGCAATTTCATGCGCCAGTGCTATTTGTAACACATGTGCAAGGCCGCCCCATTGTCAGGTCGCTGCATTTCTTTGCAGCTCGCGTTGAGCTGTCCTCATGATCCCACCCCCGAAAGGAAATTTTTATGAAACCCCCGCGTCAGAACCGCAACGGATTGAATCGCCGTGATTTTCTCAAAACCTCGACCGCGCTGGCGGGCACCATGCTGCTCTCGCCATGGGCCTGGGGCGAAACCAGCACCGCCACCGGTCCAACCGTCACGCGCACCGCGGCGGACCAGGTGACGCTGGGCAAGACCGGCATCAAGCTGAGCCGGCTGGGGTTCGGCACCGGCAGCGACAACGGACACATCCAGACCGCGGAGGGCAAGGACGCGTTCACCAATCTCATTCACTACGCCTATGACCATGGCATCACGTACATTGACACCTCCGAGTCTTACCGGACATTTGGCATAATTGCCGACGCCATCAAGGGATTGCCGCGGGAAAAACTGTTCATCCAGTCCAAGATGGACGGCCGGCCCGAGGACGTGCTGGGTGTCATTGACCATCATCGGAAAACGCTCAACACCGATTACATTGACAGCCTGCTCGTCCATTGCATGACGCGCGGCACGTGGACCGACGAATGGAAACGCGTCATGGACGCCTTCGACCAGGCCCAGGAACGAAAATGGATCCGCGCCAAGGGCGTTTCCTGTCACAGCCTGCCCGCCTTGCGCGCCGCCACCGCCTTGGATTGGAACGAGGTGCATCTGGTCCGGGTGAACCCGCAGGGCAGTTACATCGACAGCGAAGCGGGTTCCTGGGGCAACCATCGCAATGACATCGCCCCGGTGATGAAGGAAATCAAAACCATGCACGAGAAGGGACGCGGCGTGATTGGCATGAAAATTTGCGGCAACGGCACGTTCACCGACCCGGCCGACCGGGAGAAATCCATCCGCTTTGCCATGGCCTGCCGGGACATCGACGCGGTGGTCATCGGGTTCAAAAACCGCGTGGAGATTGACGAAGCCATCGAACGGATCAATCGGGCGTTGAAGGAAGTTTGACCGCACCAGCCGGAGCGCTACCGGTATTGATTCCGGCGCAGCCGTCCCGCACTGCGGTATGAAAACGCGGATAGCAATTGGCCGCACTTTCACAAGCGCGGCTACAAGCGCGTGGGCGGGAAGGCATTCGCCATTTCATTTCTCACAATTCCCGCAAGGCCGACGCAATGGGCAGACGCGCAGCGCGGATGGCCGGGAACAAGCCGCCAATCAAACCAATGACCGTAGCCCAGACCACCCCGCGCACCAGTAATTCCGGTGTGACTCTGAAAGCGAACGTAATCTGGCTGAAGCTTTGGAAGTTCATCGTCGAGGTGTGGAAATTGTTGAAGGCGAAATAGGCCAGCGCACCGCCGATAACGCCGCCGGCCAGCGCCAGCAGCAAGGATTCGAGCATGAGTGAGACGACCACCGCGCCGCCGCCGAAGCCGAGCGCCCGCAACGTGGCAATCTCCCGGGTCCGCGCCGCCACCGCGCTGTACATCGTGTTCAGAGCGCCTAACACCGCGCCGACTGCCATCAAAACCGCGATGATATAACCGAGGATCGTAATCAGCAGCGTCATGGTTTCGGATTGCTGGGCATAATAATCGGATTGCCGGATGACCTGGACGCTGAGCTGCGGGTTGGAGGTGAGTGAATCCTTGAATCCCTGGAACGACCCCGGCGAATCCAGTTTCACATAGATGGACTGGAACGAGTCGCCACGGTGGTAGGCGGCCTGCAACACCTTGGCGTCCGTCCAGATTTCCGATTCCGCCGCGCTGCCATTGGCCGAAAAGACGCCCACGACCGGCCACTGATAACGGCCCACCTGGATGTTGGAGCCGACGTCCAGCCCGGCGAATTCCTGGGCCGCGCCGCTGCCGACGATGACTTCATCCTTGCCCCACTCGAACATCCGGCCCCGGACGATTTTCAGATTGTCGCGCACCAGCAACGCAGCGGGTTCCACCCCGCGCAGCGGAACGTTCGCGTCCGTGCCCGTCGAGCGTTTGGGCAGGTCAATGATGACAAACAATTCCGCGGACGCGAGCGGACCCTGGGCCGTGCGTGCGATTCCCGGCGTGTTGGCGATGACCCGGGTTTCGTCGCGTCCAAAACCGCTGACCATTTCACTGTCGGCGCCACTGCGCAAAACAATCGCGCCGTCGGGTGACCCGGAAACGGCCATGGCATGGCGGAACCCCGCCGCGATGGACAGCACGCCCACGAGCACGGCCACCACGCCGGCGATGCCGATGACCGTGGCGGCGGCCGCGCCGCGCCGTTGCGGGAGGCTCAGCAACCCGAACTTCGTGATGGAACCGATTTGCGAAAACCAGTTGATGGGGCCGGCCATTGATTAGTTCATGGTTGAGGGTTGAGTGGATAATTACATTCGTCTTAAGGCGTCCGCCACGCGCAGGCGCATGGCCTGAAGCGCAGGAAAGATTCCCGTGACCAGGCCCAGCGCGAGGCTGAGGCCAAATCCGATCAGCAAATCGCGCACGGGGAAAAAGAACATCGGCAACAGGCCGGCGAGGTTTCGGGCCATGACCGGTGTGATCACGCACGCCAGCCCCAAACCCAGCGACCCGCCGAGCACGGTCAGCAGGCACGACTCGGCGAGCACGAGCGCCACCACCAGTGCGTTGGTGAAGCCGATGGCCTTGAGCACGCCCAGTTCGCCGGTCCGCTCGCGCACCGCCTGGGCCATGGTGTTGCCGGTCACCAGCAGGATGGTGAAGAACACCATTCCAAGAATTGACGAGACGATCAGGACGATATTGCCGAGCTGGCTGGCCCAGCCTTGAATAAAGGCGCCTTCCGGTTCGGTCTTGGTTTCCGCCGGAGAATTTTCGAATTCCGCATCCACCCGTTTGGCCACTTCCGCCGCCTGCGTCGGGTCCTTGATGCGAATGGTGTACCAGCCGACCCTCCCCTTGGCATATTGCCGCGCTTCATCAAAATAATCGTACCGGAAAAACAGCGGCGTGGTGTCGGTGCCTTTGTCTTTCCCGTCATAGATGCCCACAAGGTCAAAGGTCCAGATCCGGTTCCCATCGGCCTGCGACCAGATGGTGGACCGGATGGGCACCTTGTCGCCAATCTTCCAGTGAAACCGATCCGCCGTCCGGCGGCCGACAACCGCGCCCGTCCGCGTGGCCAGCCAGGCCTTTTCCTCGTCCGCCGGCAGGATGATTTCCGGGTGTATCTTCAAAAATTTTTCCGGTTCGACGGGATTTTGCATGAAGAAATTTTTTGGATCCTGATAAATGCCGCCGAACCACGTCTGGTGCGTGGCGAAATCCACGCCGGGAATCCGGTCCATGCGCGCCTCGTAGCTCACCGGCAGGAGATTGATGATGGAGACCTTTTCCCGGACAATTAACCGGTCCGCCCCCGCCAGCGCCACCCCGCCCACCAGTGCCTGCTGGATGGCCGACAGGAAACCGAACAGGATGAACGCCACGACAATTGAAAGCAGCGTCAACGACGTGCGCAGTTTCTTCCGCTTCAGGTTGCACCAGATGAGGTGGAGGAATTTCATGGCGCGGGAACTTGCAGCCGCCGACGTGAGGAGGCGGATTCGCGAGCTTGGGAAACCGTCCGCCTGGTTGCCTCGGCGGCGGCAAAGAATGGTTTCATTTAACGGGTTCGTTGGTCAGCTGGCCTTTGTTGAGATAAACCGTCCGCGACGCGCGGGCCGAGGCGTGCGGATCGTGTGTGACCATCACGATGGTCTTGTTGTGCTCGCGGTTCAACAACTGGAGCAGATTCAGAATTTCATCGCCGGCCTTCCGGTCCAGATCGCCGGTCGGCTCGTCGCACAGCAACAAGGTCGGGTCGGTGACGATGCCGCGGGCGATGCCGACGCGCTGCTGTTCGCCGCCGGACAGCGTGCGCGGATAATGCTTGGCGCGGTGTGACAGCCCGACGACCGCCAGCGCCGTTTCCACGTGTTTCTGCCGGTCCGCCCTGGAAAGATGCGTGAGCAACAGCGGCAGTTCCACGTTCCGCTCCGCCGTCAGCACCGGCATCAGGTTGTAAAGCTGGAAAACGAATCCGACGTGCCGCGCGCGCCACGCGGCGAGGCGGCGGTCGGGAAATTGGTCAATGCGCTCGCCGGCGATGCTGACCGAGCCTGTGGTCGGACGGTCGAGACCGCCAATCAGATTCAAAAGCGTGGTCTTGCCGGAACCCGACGGGCCCATCAACGCAAGGAATTCACCGGTGGGTACCTGCAGGTTCAAGTCGGTCAAAACGTGAATGTCCTCCGAACCGCGGTGAAAAACTTTTCCCACGCCCTCGACCCGCACCAGCGGGCCGGGGTTGGCTATGTCTTCGCTCATAATTTTTTCTCCTTCACGACCATGCCATCCTGCAAATTGGCCGGCGCGTTCACAACGACTTTTTCGCCGGCGGACACGCCCGCGCTCAACACGGAATCGTCGTTTTGCGTGTCGGTGACGGTGACCGCCCGGCGTTCGGCATGGCCATCCTGCACGACGAACACCACGTCGCGCCCGTCCCGGTTGAGGATTGCATCTTTGGGGACCATCACCGCGCGGCCCGCCGCCGTTACGCCGCGGTCCCGGAACGCCACCTTCACCGACATGTCCGGCAGAATGCGCGGATCGAGCCGGTCGAAACCGACGCGCACCTTGACTGTGGACTTGTCGCGGTCGGCGGTCGGGATGATGGCGATGACCTTGCAGGGAATTTTCCAGTCGGGGTACGCATCCAGCGTGGCTTCGACCGGCTGGCCTGGCTCGACCCGGTTGATGTAGCTTTCGTTCACGTCAATTTCAATTTCCAGCGAGCCCATGTCCACGATGGTGCCGATGCCGGTGCGCGTGAAACCGCCGCCGGCCGAGACCGGCGAAATCATCTCGCCCGGCTGCGCATCCTTGGTGGTGATCACGCCATCAAACGGCGCGCGGATGATCATGTCGTCCATCTGTTGCTGCCACCCCGCCACCTGGCGGTCCGCGACGATGGCGTCGAGTTTCTGCTGCGCCAGATGCGCCTGCAATGCTTTCGCATTCGACTCGGCCAGGTCCAGGTCGGATTGCGACGCGATGTGTTGTTTGGCCAGCTCCGTCGTGCGTTGAAATTCCTGGTCCGCGTCCTTGAGTTGCGCCTCGGTTTCCGCCAACGCCGCCTTCGCCGACGCCAGTTGGGCCGCGGCCACATCGAGGCTGGCCTTGATGTTCGAGTCGTCCAGCCGCGCCAAAATCTGGCCTTCCTTCACTTTCATTCCCTCTTCAATGAGCACTTCCGTGACCTTGCCGGTGACTTTGGAGGAAACGGTTGCCGCCCGGCGCGCGGTGACGTAACCGGAGGCATTCAACACCGTGTGATCGCCGCCGCCGCCCCGGGCGTCCCGCGCGACTGCGGTGCGCACTTCGATGGCATCGGCTTGCGCGTGCCACCAGATCGCCGCGCCCAATGTCAGCAACGCCACCACCCCAACGACAACCAACCATGGCTTGAGTGGGGATGGCTGCTCCGGGCGGCGCTGGATGCGCAGCTCATCGAGCGGAGATTTGGGCGAACTCATAAATTGTCTCCCTAAATCAAACTGATTTTTGCCGCGATGGTCAAGCCGGGTAATGAAACAATTGACATGGATAAGAAAGCAGCAGGGTGCCCGCTGGTGAAATTCAGCGTCCAGCGTCGGCCCCCTATCCATCCGGCGCGGGTTTATGAGACAAATGGCCTTAAGTCGGTCACGATTTCAAAAGCGCGGGTCGAACCGCGTAACCTTACGGCCCATCCACCAGGCGAACCCACTGTGGTTGCGTGCGGTATTCGAGGCCGTCGGAAGTCTGGACGAGGGCATAGAAGGGGAGCAGTCCGGCCCCCAAAGCCGCTCCATTCACCTGAAAGACTGTCGTGGGTGAGTTGGTGGCCGTGCCCAGCGCGCCGCCGTTGCTGAACAATGTGATCAAGCTCACGGTGTTGGTGTTGGCGTCAACCTGGATGTGGTAGGTACCCTGCACCGGGGCTTGATTGGTCAGATCCAGCAGTGTCATGGTCGCGTTCAAGGAAGTGTTTTGGATTTGGACGGGTACGGTCACCTGGGTTTCAGTCCGCACGTTGCTGCCTTCGTAGGCGACCGCCGTCAACTGGTGATAACCATCGGCCAGGGTCGTGGTGTCCAATGGGAAGTTCAAGTCCAAGGCGGTTGCGCCGGCAGCAACGTAAAGATGGTTTCGAGGCTCAAGGTCGGACAGGTTTTGGGTGAGGGTTGTGATGCCCTGAGGCGTGACCGAGGGAACCCTGGTGGACGACACCGTGGGGACGACTTGGATGGCGGCAGCCTGATAGCCGGGACTCCGGGCATACAGATTGAAGGCAGTGTAGTAGAACGAGCCGTATTTGTTCACAATATAATCCCCGGCCACAACCCCGTCACTGCCCTGCAAGGCGGGATTCGCGTTTATCGCGGCGAACATCTGCGCGGCCAGCGCGCCGGAATTGCCCGGAGACTGATTGGTGACGGCCACGACCACAGACTGGCCGTTGGTCTTGGTAAAAGTGAACTGTATCCAGGAATTGGTGGGAATCGAATTGCTTCTCTCCGAGTATCCCTGCATCCCGCATGCCCCTGAGGCCAGCAATGCGGGTTGACTGGCATTTAGAAAAGTTGAGAGCCCGTTGCCATTTCCAATCGCACTGGCGGCGGTGGTTTGAATTACACCAGTATTAAAATTGGCAAGATTAAAATTGGTTGCCAGCGCGGTGGGCTGGCCTTGATTGGTGGAGACTTCAACCACATAAGGCCGCAAGGCACTGTCAACGCGGACCAGGGTGACATTCGTTGCCACGTCAAGCACCGTAAAGCCGGGCGGCGCCGGCGGCACGCGCCAAACCCGGTAAAATTCGCCGGCGAGATTCGTGGCGTTACCATCGACAAAGTCCATTGCCCCGCCAAGTTGATTGGTAAAGATGGACACCCAATTAACAAGGTCAGCGGAGGTTTGGACGGCCCACGGCAACCCGGGCACACTGTCCACATGCAACTGGAATGTGCCCGAACCTGCAAACTGGGGCGCAGACAATTCGGAAGGCTGATTCGCGTCCGGCCAGGCCATGCGGTAAAAGCGCGCGGGATAATTCGTGGCATCATAATCGCTGAAATTCAGCAGCCCCGGAATGGTGTTCGTGTAGATGGGCAGCCAATTCGTTAAATTTGTCGAGGCTTGAATGACATAGGACAAAGTGCTCGGAATCTCCACCTCCATTTTAAAAGCTCCGCTGTTATCAGGCCGGCTGGGCAGCATCTGCGGCGGGGTTGAGTCGGGCAGATAGTTTACGCTGTAGGAAAGACCCGGCGCATTTTGGGGAGTGTTATCAGCGACATAGAACGGGGCCAACGTTGAATAGACGGCGATGGATTGCAGCTCGATGCGGTCGCCATAAATCAAGGCCTTAACCTGGGTGGCGTTGGTGGCGGCGTTGATGAGGGCTCCCAATCCGGCTGCGATTGTGTTTAAGGTTGAGTTGGTGGGGACGGTGTGAGTGATGGGATATCCGTTCAGGGTAATGGTCAACAGATTGCCGGAACATGGCGCCAGATTGGTCAGCGTGCTGAAATAGTTGCCGTCCACAAACAAATCAACTTGTTGCAGGGGATGGTTTCCAGCATAGGCGAAAAATTGCACGGAGAGGTTGGTTGTGCCACTCAACACCGAGTTGGTGAGGTTGGCGCTCCATTGTCCAGAACCGGTTCGCGCAAAGGGCGCTGCCAGCGGCTCGGCCACCATCAGACCAAGATACGGCACGCTGATGCTTTGATAATAACTTTCGGCCAGGCTGAAGCCCCGGGCCTGATAAAAGTAGTCCAGGGGATTGGGAAACTCCTGCGGATTGTTGCCGGGTTCCACAACCGTGCCATAACTGCCCGCCGCCCCGGCATTGATGAAGGCCAGCAAGTTGGTTTGAGTGTTGGCGCCGAAGATCACGCCGCCGAAGGATGTCAAACTGTCCGCGATGGTCCCCGGAACGAAAATGCCCTGCGGAACGCTGAATTGCGCCAGACCCGTTTCATAACCCAGACAACTGCCTGGCCACCCGACCGAATCGGTGTTGGTGCGAAGCATTGAGGAAACCCCCAGAATATTCACGTCAAAAACGGCATTGTCGAAATAAGGATAACGGACATTGCGCAGCGTGTCGGAGCTTTTGGCCAGAACCACCGGCTGCGAGGGAAAGGTCCCGTCGCTGTTGACACCCTGGTCCACCAAGGCTTCCGCCTGGGCAAGCGAATTGGCCGTGATCATGGTGGTGAGAAAGGAATAGCCGGGTGCGCCAACGGGTGTCGTCTGGCGAAAGACCGCCTCGCTGGCAGCGTAACTGTTGGTGACACCCCACGGATCGCTCCCGTTACCCTGCCTTGCGCCGTAAAACAAAGCCGAGGTTGTGCCGTTGATAACGGAACCAAAGCTGGTCTGGAATGGAATATCCATCGAGAGGACAACGTAATCAATCTGGTTTGTCAACTGGCGGGCCGCCAGCATGTTCAACAGGGGCGTTACCAGGTTGGTTTGGAAATCATTGCTGGTCCACAACGTGTTGCCACCCGTCCAATTGATGTACAATACGTTTTGGGGCGGCACCTGGCGGCGTTCACAGTAATAATTGCCCAGTTCGCATGAATTGGAGCTGGCTTGATTGACCACCACCACCGTGTTCAAGCCGCTGCCGCCTGCCTGCAGCTTGAATGCCAGGGCGCAGTTCAACAGAACCAGCACCAGCATGCTTCGGTGACGACTACCGCTCATAGGCTTAACCTACCATAGCCGGGAGGGCGGACGCGCCTGCTGCTGGGGGGCTGTGACAACATAAACGGTCTTTTTCTGATGCCCGCAAAGAAAACAAGCCGGTCATTGACTGGCTCGCTTCTGCAATTTTTTACCAGAGATATTCCGGCCTTCAGGATTTCTGACGGCGCCGCGCCAGCCCCAAAGCACCCAAGCCCAACAAGATAAAAGCCGTGGTGGTCGGTTCCGGAACAATTGAATACATTACGGCCAAGCCTTTATCCTTGGTAATATCCAAGCTTTGTCCCGGAGCAAGTGTTGCGTCCCATTCGAGGGCCCATGTCACATCGCCCGGCCCCGCATTCAGAGTGTCATTAAGCGACAAATTAGCGGTGTTGTTGAGTTTATACAGCGTTGAGTTCACCCCGGCGTTGGCAAAATTGGCTTCGGCATAGGTTGCATTCGGTGCATTAACAACCTCACCAATGCCCGTCCCGCCTGTGCCGGTTGTTTGCAGAGCCCCGGAATAACCACTGAAAGGATTGCCGGAATTATAAGGAATGCCGGACATCGTTACAGTATCGTTGGCGCCCCCCAGCAGATTGAAATCTGAATATTGATAAAACTTCAAGGTGAACTGGCTGGCGCCGCTGTTCAGGATTGATATATTTTCCCCCATATCGGCACTTCCAGAACCGACGCCGTTACCCATCAGCATGTATTCAATACCTACTGTCAGTTGTGAGTTGTGATACGTCGCTTGTAGATCATTAATCCCGTCACTGCCCGAAGAGGTTAGAACAGCCGCCGAACTGATGGTGTCAATGGTTTGCGCAAGACCCCCGCCAGTCGAATACCAAAACCATTGCTGATTCAACTGGTTCGGGCCGCCCACATTCCAGTTGTTCATCCCGATATTACCAGTGCCGCCGCCAAGATTCACCGTCGCCGCGGATCCTCCGTCATTCATGCTTACGTTTTGAGCCATGCCATTGACGGGAATAAACAAAACTCCCAACACAACCGAGGCTGTGCACAGTGATGCGATTCGCTTGCTGGTAAGATATTTAGCGGGATTCATACGTCTCCGATTGTTTCTATTTGTTATTAAAGGTATTTTGAAATTGTTCCAATTGGGCTTGCTCCATCAAGTTTTTACCGGAACTGGGTTTAGAAGTCAAATAGTTTCTTTAAATAAATCCTTCTATTCGAGTGAGGGCAAATCCGCTTTAACGACAGGGCATTAACTTCATAACCCAGCGGCGCCGGTTCAACACAGCTAAAGCCAGCATTCCCAACGAAATCAGCGCCACGGACGAAGGCTCGGGCACGGTAATAGTCTGAAATTCGCTGATGGTGAAGGATTGATTGAATCCCAGTGTTGCAGACGATTCAAAGGCATAATCCACCACGGTCCCCGAAGCGCTGAAGGTGGCATTGTCAAGCGGGGTATTCCCAATGAAAGGGCCAAAGAGAAGCCCGCTGTTACCCGCCTGCATTGTGGTTGTAACCGGCCCAAGGGCCACTATTTGGTACCCATCTTGAAGAGACGGGTATGTCCCTCCACCCGCCTGAGTGGCTTGGTATTGTAAATTGGGGTTGATGGTGGACAGATTGACAGTCTGGCTTCCCGAAGCGATTCCCAGGCTAAAATCCGAATATTGGAAGAAATTGATGGTTTGAGGCGTGCTCAGAGTGTTCTTGACCAGGATACTTTCGCCCAAAGTGTAATAAGTGCCACCACTATTAACGCCACTGGTGAGGGAAAATGTGGGGGTGATGCTGACCCCGCTCGCTGCATACGTGCCTTTCACCGCACCGCCCAAAGTTGTAGAGGAGGATGTCAGGGGCATGGTATCAATGGATGCCGCCAGGTTGTTCCCTACGCTGTAGTAAAACAATTGTTGGCTCAACATGTTCACTCCATCCACCTGCCAGCTGGGCACATAGCCATTACCCGGGTTCAGGTTGACTTGTGCGGTGGACGAGTCAATACCACCATTGGGAGAAGAGGTAAGGTTGTAGGGAAATAATACCACCGCCTGACCTTGAAACACAAGGCTGACGAACAAAAAGCCCAAGAGCAATGCGCGGGAACAGCGGCGCGGCCTGCTCACCAAAGGCGTAGTCAAAATATTCATAGGTTTCTCCCAAAAACCGCACCCACCACGTGGAACGCGCCATTTTTGAACCTATTTACCCGGCAAGTCAAGCTAATTATCGAATAAAGAAAAGGTTTCAGGCCATTTTTGACCCGGCTGTCACTTGAGCTTGACCTGGCCGTCACTTTAACCTAGCTTCCTCCTGTTACAGGGGAGCCAACCGGTGGTCGGCGCGAAGGCCGGCCCGAAGGCTGAGAGTGTCGCGCGGGGGCGCGGCGGACCCATTGAACCTGATCCAGGTAATTCTGGCGAAGGGAGTTCCAACTTCTCCAGGGTTTCAGGATCCAAAACATGGCAGCCGGCGGTGACGTCGCAAATGGATAACGTATGATTGCATCAAAAAAAACGTTCGAACCTCACAGCGGTGAACAACTGCCCGGCTCCAGGCGTGTTTACGTTCAAGGTCAAATCCATCCCGATGTCCACGTGCCCATGCGCGAAATCGAACTCACGCCCACCAAGTCCCATATCGGCGCCGTCGAGCAAAATGAACCGGTGCGCGTCTATGATTGCAGCGGCCCGTGGGGCGATCCAAGTTTCAAGGGCAACGTTGAGGAAGGCCTGCCCGCGTTGCGCGCGAAATGGATTCGCGCCCGCGGCGACGTTGAAGAAGCTGATGTCCAAGGTCCAAGGTCCAAGGTCCAAGGTCCAAAGTCCACAACCGGTCGCAGACCGCTTCGCGCCAAACCGGGCAAAGTCGTCACCCAGCTCGCCTACGCCCGCGCCGGCATCATCACGCCCGAAATGGAATTCATCGCCATTCGCGAAAATCTGAAGGTAGCACAGGCGTCCCGCCTGTCCGCCGATTCGTCCCGAATCGGCGATCTTTCGCATGACAACATTCGAAATGATTTGAACAAGCAGCACGCCGGATCCGCGCAATCCGCGGTTTCAAATTTCACGCCCTCCGTCTTCCGCCGCTTCCCGCAGCGCATCCCAAATGAAATCACCCCGGAATTCGTCCGCAACGAAGTCGTCGCCGGCCGCGCCATCATTCCCGCCAACATCAATCACCCGGAACTCGAGCCGATGATTATCGGCCGCAATTTCCTCGTCAAAATCAACGCCAACATCGGCAACAGCGCCGTGGCCTCGTCCATCGAGGAGGAGGTCGAGAAAATGCGCTGGGCCATCAAATGGGGCGCGGACACCGTCATGGACCTGTCCACCGGCAAGAACATCCACGCCACGCGCGAATGGATCCTGCGCAATTCGCCGGTGCCCATCGGCACCGTGCCGATTTATCAGGCGCTCGAAAAAGTCGGCGGCAAGGCCGAGGCCCTGACCTGGGAAATTTACCGCGACACCCTCATCGAACAGGCCGAGCAGGGCGTGGATTATTTCACCGTCCACGCCGGCGTCCTGCTGCGCTTTATCCCGCTCACCGCGCGGAGCATGACCG
>Ga0265338_10005034_pt1 | contig 17459 bp, 16 predicted proteins | sample 42126metaG_FD_193579 | JGI IMG/M metagenome (GOLD analysis project Ga0265338, IMG submission 193579) | Rhizosphere microbial communities from Carex aquatilis grown in University of Washington, Seatle, WA, United States - 4-21-26 metaG | ecosystem: Host-associated > Plants > Roots > Rhizosphere... | reverse complement strand
CAGTGATGAGGTGGCGGGAGAAATCCGCCTGCAGGTCCGGCAGCGAGAGGGAGAAGGTCTCCACCCGCTTCACATCGGCGGAAGCTACGTGCTTGAGCTCGGCGACGTCTAGCTCCGAGCGGTGCTCGGCCAGGGCTTTCCAGGCGGCGGAATGGGTTATAGATGACATGCCCTAAATTAACCTGCCATGACCGGATTTGTCACGGCGGACACTAGGGTTAAACGGCTTAAGCGGCCTGAACCGGGATAGCGTTAGACGTCCTGACGACTTTATTGTGCTCGTTCAGGTAGATGAGCCGCGGCTTATGGTTCATGGCCTCGGCGGCGGTCATATGGCAGTAGGCGCAGATGATGATGATGTCGCCAGGCTTGGCGCGGTGGGCGGCGGCGCCGTTGATGGAGATGACGCCGGAACCGGCTTCGGCGCGCATGGCATAGGTGGTGAAGCGCTCGCCATTGGTGACGTTGTAGATCTGGATCTGCTCGTAGTCGTGCATGCCCGCGGTGTCCAGCAACTGGCTGTCGATGGCGCAGGAGCCCTCATAGTCCAGCTCCGCGTGGGTGACGCGGGCGCGATGGAGCTTCGCCTTGAGCAGGGTGACTTGCATGGATGTATCCGGGATTAGGGCAGATGGGCAGTGGGGATATTTTACCCGACCGTCTCGGGCCGGCTCAAGACGACGGTCTTGTCCTGCGGGGCGCCGATATCCAGGGGCAGGTTGTCTATCAGTCGTGCCTTGCCGAGCCAGGCGGCGGCCAGCACCACCAGGCGCTTGTGGTCGGCCGCGGCGGGCGCCAGCGTATCGGCGTCGCGCACTTCCACATAGTCCGGCCTGAAACCGCCCTCTTCCAGGCGCTGCTTGGCCTGGGTCTGCAGGCCGGCGAAGTCCTTGCTGCCGTCGCGCAGCAACGCGCCGGTCTCGGATAGCACGCGGCGCAACAACGGCGCCTGGGTGCGCTCGGCCTTGGTGAGGTATTGGTTGCGGGAACTCATGGCGAGACCGTCCGCCTCGCGCACGGTGGGATGTCCCACCACTTGCACCGGCAGGCAGAGGTCCGCGGTCATGCGGCGGATCACCAGCAGCTGCTGGTAGTCCTTCTCGCCGAAGATGGCCACGTCCGGCTGCACCATGTTGAAGAGCTTACAGACCACGGTGGCGACGCCGGTGAAATGCCCGGGGCGCGCGGCACCGTCGAGGATGCCGTCGAAGGCCGGCACTTCCACGCGCGAGACCTTGTCCATGCCGCCGGGATACACCTCGTCCACCTCCGGCGTGAACAGGAGGTCGGTGCCGGCCACGGCGAGCTGCAGCTTGTCCGCGTCCGGCGTGCGCGGATAGGCGGCGAAATCCTCCTTCGGGCCGAACTGCATGGGATTGACGAAGATGCTCACCACCACCCGGTCGGCGAGCTTCTGGGCCTGCTTCACCAGGGCGATGTGCCCCGCGTGCAGGTTGCCCATGGTGGGCACCAGGGCGACCTTCTGGTCGATGGCGCGCCAGCGCTGGATGCGCTTGCGAAGATCGGCTACCGAGTGTTCTGTCAGCATCAGTCGAAACTGTGCTCAGCGGCGGGATAACTCTTGTTCTTCACCGCCTTCACGTAGGCGGCGATGCCCTCAGCCACGCTGCCCGCCCCTTCCATGAAGTTCTTGGCGAACTTGGGCTTGCGGCCGGGTGTGATGTCGAGCATGTCGTAGAGCACCAGGATCTGGCCGTCCACCTTGGGGCCGGCACCGATGCCGATGACCGGCACCTCCACCGCGGCGGTGATCTCGGCGGCGAGTTCGCGCGGCACCAGCTCCAGCAGGATCAGGTCGGCACCGGACTTCTCCAGCAGCTTGGCATCCTCCACCATCTGCTTGGCGGCCTTGGCCTTACGGCCCTGCACCGAGAATCCACCCAGCTTGTGCACCATCTGCGGCCTCAGCCCCAGGTGGGCGCAGACCGGCACGCCGTTGTCGGCAAGGTAACGCACGATGTCCGCCTGGCTGCCGTTGCCTTCCAGCTTCACCATCTTGGCGCCGCCTTCCTGCATGAGGCGTCCGGCGTTGGCCAGCGCAGCCTCTGGAGTGGCATAACTCAGGAACGGCATGTCCGCCACCAGGAAGGCGCGCTTGAGGCCACGCGCCACCAGCTTGGTGTGATAGACGATGTCATCCACCGTGACCGGCACCGTGGTGGCATGGCCCTGGATGACGTTGCCGAGCGAATCGCCTACCAGCACCAGGTCGATGCCGGCTTCATCCACCAGCGCGGCGAAACTCGCGTCGTAGGCGGTGAGACAGGCGATCTTCGCCTTCTCCGCCTTCATGCGCGCCAGGTCCCGCAGGGTCACGGGCTTGGAATCGTTGCTGCTCTTGGCTTGGGTGTACATCAGAAAAGCATGCGGGAGCTGGGGTTAAATGTCCAGAAAACCTGTGCGCTACTTGATGGGCGTAGGGTTGAAATAGTGCCGTCCGGATCTGACGCGCGATATCTCGCGCACCAAAGCCGCATAGTCCGCCTCGCTCTCCACCGGGTTGATGTCGGCTGCATTGACGATCAAGAGCGGCGAGGCACCGTAGTGATAGAAGAACTGCGAATAGGCCGAGGCGATGCGCTCCAGGTATTCCTGCTGGATGTAGCGCTCGTAGCCGATGCCGCGGCGCTGCACCCGGCGCACCAACACGTCCACCGGGGCCTGCAGGTAGATGACCAGGTCGGGTCGCGGCGCGTCCAAGGTCAGGTGCTGATAGACCTGCTCGTAGAGCTTCAGCTCCTCGTCGTCCAGGTTGAGCCGCGCGAACAGCGGGTCTTTGTCCAGCAGGAAATCCGCCACGCGCATGGGCTGGAAGATGTCGCCCTGGCGCAGCTGTTGCAGCTGGCGCGCGCGCTGGAACAGGAAGGAGAGCTGGGTGGGTAGCGCCGCGCCCTTGGGGTCGCGGTAGAAACGCTCCAGGAAGGGATTCTCCTCGGCGCGTTCCAGCATGAGCTCGGCGCCGAAACTCTCGGCGAGTTTCACGGCCAGGCTGGTCTTGCCCACGCCGATGGGACCTTCCACCACCAGGAAGCGGGATTCACTCATGGCGTGGGCTCAAGGCGTTGGATGTGGGCGGCGCCGAGGCGCTCACGCAGTTCGCGCACGCTGCCGCGTCCGGGGACCACAAGTTCGGGCGCCACATCGAATAGAGGATACAGGACGAAGGCGCGTTCATGCAGGCCGGGATGGGGCAGCGTGAGTTCGGGCGTATCCATCACCCGGTCACCGTAGAGCAAGATGTCGAGATCCAGGGTGCGCGGGCCCCAGCGAGTGCCGTCACGCTGGCGGCCGTGCCGCGTCTCGATGGCCCGCAACTCCGCCAGGAACTCCAGCGGAGCGCGCGTCGTCTCCAGCGCGGCCACGGCGTTCACGTAGTCCGGCTGGCCGGCGGGACCGAGGGGCGGACTCTTATATAGATGGGATCGGGAGAGCAAGCGGCTGTGGGGGATGGATGCCAGCTCATCCAGTGCACGTCGCACTTGGGCAGCCGGGTCTTGCAGGTTGGCGCCGAGGCCCACGTAGGCCGTGACGGCGGACACTCAGGCGGACTCCTGCCCTGCGCCGCCTCCGTCACCATCGCCACCGCCTTCATGGCGACGTCCGCGGCCACCACGCCGCCGGCGACGGCGGCGCCCATTGCCAGAACCCGAACCGGGCGTGGACGGCGGGGGTGCCACCGGGTTGCCGGCCTGCAGTTCCGTCCACCAGGTTGCCACTTCCAGGTCGGCTTCGCCGGCCTGGGCACGCAGCACGAAGAAATCGTAGGCGGCACGGAAGCGCGGATGCTCCATGAGGCGCTGCGGGCGCTTGCCCTGGCGCTGCAGGAACCGCGACTGCAACTGGAATATCTCGATCATGGGCGTGGAGAAGCGCCGCGGCAGCGCCACGCGTTTCACCTGGTCTTCCACCACTTCGAAAGAGGCCTGGCGCAGGGCTTCGCTGGGATGCAGGCCATCCGCTTCCAGCTCGGCGGCGAGCTGGCGCACCGGCTCCCACAGCAAGGCCGCGAACAGGAACGCGGGCGTGACCGGCAGGTCCTCGTGCACGCGGCTGTCGGTGCTGGCGAGGGCCTTGGCGATGAAGGTGAGCGGGAAGCCTTCCTCCTCGTGAGACAGGGCGGCTTCGGTGCGCGGGAAGAGCTGGGCGAACAGGCCGTGATGGCGCAGGGCCTCGAAGGCCTGTTCGCCGAAACCGTAGAGGAAGAGCTTGAGTATCTCCTCGAACATGCGCGCCGGGGGCACATCCGCCAGGAGACCGCCGAGCTTGGCGATGGGCCGCTCGGTGCCGGGATGGATGTTGAAACCGAGCTTCACGGCGAAGCGCACCGCGCGCAGCATGCGCACCGGGTCCTCGCGGTAACGGACCTCCGGGTCGCCGATCAGGCGCAGCACGCCGTCGCGCAGGTCCGGCAGTCCGTCCACGTAGTCGCGCACCGAGAAGTCGCGGATGTCGTAGTAGAGGGCGTTGACGCTGAAGTCGCGCCGCTCCGCGTCTTCCTCCACCGTGCCGTAGATGTTGTCGCGCAGGATGCGGCCGGTGCCGCCGTCGTGGCTCCGGTCGCCATCGTCCTCGTCGGCTTCGCGGGTATCGGCCGCGCCGCTGGAGCGGAAGGTGGCGACCTCGATGATCTCATCGCCGAAGCGCACGTGGGCCAGGCGGAAGCGCCGGCCGATGAGCCGGCAGTTGCGGAACTCCTTCTCCACCTGCTCCGGGCTGGCGTCGGTGGCCACGTCGAAGTCCTTGGGTTCACGGCCCAGGAGCAGGTCGCGTACGCCGCCGCCCACGAGGTAAGCCTCGTAACCGGCTTGTTTGAGCCGGTAGAGCACCTTGAGGGCGTTTTCAGATATCTGGGCCCGCGAGATGTTGTGGTCGGCGCGGGGTACGATGACGGGGTGGATAATCGGTCTTCCTGTTGGCCCGGATTGAGGTATTTTTTGGAGGTTTTCCGGCGCCGAACTTGAGCTAATCCGGCGCGTCCGTATAATACCACTCCCTTTTCGGCCCGACGCTCCCTTCGTCTAGAGGCCTAGGACGGAGCCCTCTCAAGGCTTAAACGCGGGTTCGAATCCCGCAGGGAGCGCCATCTCTTTGGACCTGTCCATCGACGACAACGCTGTGCCGCTATGGCGCCGCCTGGCCGCCGCGTCCTACGACGCCTTGGTGGTGGTGGCCTTGTTCTTCATCGGCACGGCCTTAAGCCTGACCATAAGCCACGACGCCATCACGCCGGACCATCCCATGGCAGAGCTGGTCTTCCGGCTCTATCTGCTGGCCATCGGCTTCGCTTTCTTCGGCGGCTTCTGGGTGCGTAACGGCCAGACATTGGGGATGCTGGCCTGGCGGGTGAAGGTGGTGCAGGCCGGCAACGGCGGCAAGATCACCTGGACCCAGGCGCTCATACGCTACCTGGTCTCCTACCTCTCCTGGGCGGCGGCGGGGCTCGGTTTCTGGTGGTCGCTGTGGGATGCAGACAAGATGACCTGGCATGACCGTCTCTCGGGCACGCGCCTCATACGTGCGCCCTCTTTCACCGAAATCTCCAACCGCTCCAGCTGACTTACTTAATCCTGCGTACAGCCAAGACGCTGATACCACCCAATAGGAAGGTAGGCAGCCAGGCCGTGGCGAATGGGTCGAGTCCAAAGACCACGCCGGTCTGCATGAACATGGTGTTGAACACGTAGAAGCCGATACCGATGAGCATGCCCACCAGCATGCGCTGGCCGGTGCTGGAAGAACGCAGCGGTCCGAACACGAAGGGCAACGAGAGCATCAACATCAACAGCAGCGCCACCGGCCTGGCCACGTGGTCCCAGAACTCGGCGACGTAGCGCGCCTCATCCAGGTGGTTGGCGCGCAGGTAGCCGATGTACTCATAGAGCCCGGCGGCCGAGAGCGAGGTGGCGTTCAGGGCGAACAGGCTGATGATGTTGGGGTTGAGCGAGGTCAGCCAGTCCTGCTTCTGGGCATGGAAGACCTTGGAACCCTCCACGCTCAGGGCGGTGCCGCGCACCGCATGCAACTCCGGCGGCTGGCTCGCGAACACCGCGGTGTTGGCGAAGGTGGCCTTGGCGAGCTGCCGGTCCGGCGTCACATCGTAGACGTACACGCCGCGCGCCAGATGGCGGTTGCTCATGGCGCGCACGTTGACGAAGCTGGCGCCGTCCTTGGCCCAGATGCCGCCCACGCCGAGCGCGTTGGTGCGCGCGTTCACCAGTTCCGCGCGCCGGTCCTCCGCCTGTTGCTCGGTGACCGGGACCACCAGTTCGCCGAGCAACACGCAAGCCACCGCCAGCACCACGCCGCCCACCATGGCGGAGAGTCCCAGCCGCGCCACGGAGACACCGGCCACGCGCATCACCGTGAGCTCATTGTGGCCAGCGAGCTCTCCCAAGCCCAGCAAGGCGCCCAACAGCACCGCGATGGTGAACATGTCGTACATGCCGCCGGGGATCTTGAACAGGGTGAAGCGTGCCGCCTCCACTATGGTGTAGGCGGTGCTCAGGCTGTGGATCTCGCCCACGAAGGTGATGACGCTGGCGAGGATGGTGAGCACCAGCAACACCAGCAGCGAGTTGATGATGACCGTCTTCGCCAGATAGATGTCCATGCGCTTCATGGGCGGCGGCTCCAGGGCGCGGCGAACAGCCCGCGCAAGCCGTACTGCTGCAGCAACAGCGCCGCCACGCCCACCAGGAACAACACGTCCACCCACCACATGCCCATGACCGCCGGGCTGACGCCCTTCTGCAGCCAGACCCGCGCCAGGATGGCCACGTTGTAGAAGATGAGGTAGAACAGGATGGCGATGAGCAGCTTGCCGTAACGGCCCTGGCGCGGCGAGGTCTTGGCCAGCGGCACCGCCAGCAGCGTGAGCAGCAGCACCGAGATGGGCACCGACAGCCGCCATTGCACCGCCGATATCGCCGCCAGGTCGTGCAGCTTGAGCAGCTGATCCGTGGGGTACGCATCGTAGGAATCGAGGCCGTTATCGGGCCGCGGCGGCGCGATGACGATGCCGTGCTCGCGGTACTTGACCAGCCGGTAGTCGGCCTTGCCCGGCAGGCCCTCGTAGCGCCAGCCGTCGTCCAGGATCAGCATGCCGCCACTGGGCGTCTTGGGGTCGTCCTGGCGGTGACCGGCATCGGCGATCACCACGGCCATGAGGTCGCCGCTGGGACCCTGCATGAACACCTTGCTCAACTGCCGGCCGTCCTGGCTGACATGCTCGGCATACAGCGCGCCCTGGCCGCCGTCGTCCACCTTGAAGCGGCCGGACTCGAAACTGCTCACCTCGGCGTCATGCACGCCGGCGCTGTTGACGATGCGGGTCATGCGCTCGGCCCAGGGCGAGACCTGCAACGACAGCACCGCCAGGCCCACCGCCAGCACCACGGCGATGACCATGAGCGGCCGGTACACCTGCATGGGGCCGACGCCGCAGGCCATGAGCGTGGTCATCTCGCTGTCCCGGTAGAAACGCCCCAGGGACAGCATGATGGCGAGGAAGGTGGCCACCGGCACCACCACGATGAAGAACTTTATGGATGCCAGGCCCAACAGGGTGAACACCGTCTCGCGCGGCAAGCGGCCGGCAGCAGCGTCGCCCAGGAGGCCGGCGAACTTGTTGCTGAGCAGGATGAGCATGAGCACGCCGGTGACGGCGGCGATGGTGAGCGCCGTCTCGCGGGCGAGGTAGCGATCCACGATACGTATCATGCGTCGCCCTGGTGCCTCATCTCGCTCGCATCCAGCCTTGGGTTAGAATGACGGCCGCTGCCTCCGATGCCATATCAGGCAGGCCGCGCTCCGCAGGCGACCATGATACGCCAGCCGCCGCGGGTCCTTGAATCGTATACCTGGAGAGATGCATGCAATTTTCCGTGAAGACCGCCGCTGCCGAGATCCTGGCCACGCCCTGCCTCGTGGCGGGACTGTTCGAGGGCGGCAAGCAGCCGGCGGCGACCCAGGTATTGGACCAGGCCTGCCACGGATACCTGGCCAAGATCGCCAAGAGCGGAGCCATCGAAGGCCGTGCCGGCCAGAGCCTGCTGTTGTTCGACGTGCCCAAGCTCGCTTCCGAACGCGTGCTGCTGGTGGGCCTGGGGGCAGAGAAGGACTTCAGCCTGCGCGGCTACCGCAAGGCCATGCTGAAGGCCGTGCGCGCGCTCAACGAGGCGGGAGTCAAGGATGCCGCGAGCACCCTCTCCCTGCTCGAGGTGAAGGATGCTGACGGCTATTGGCTGGCACGTCACGCGGTGGAGTGCGCCGAGGAAGCGAACTACCGCTTCGACCAGTTCAAGGGCCAGGCCAAGGAGAAACACAAGCCGGCGCTGCAGAAGCTGACCCTGCTCACCAGCAAGGACGAGGCCAAGTCCGCCGAGGAAGGCGTGAAGGTGGGCTCGGCGCTGGCCGCCGGCGTGGCGCTCACCAAGAACTTGGGCAACCTGCCGCCCAACGTGTGCACGCCCACCTACCTCGCCGAAGAAGCCGGCCGGCTCGCCAAGGGCACCAAGCTCAAGGTGACGGTGCTGGAACAGGCGCAGATGAAGAAGCTCGGCATGGGCGCCTTGCTGGCGGTGGCGCGTGGCAGCCGCCAGCCCCCGAAGCTGATCGTCATGGAATACAACGGTGGCGCCAAGGGCCAGAAGCCCCACGTGTTGGTGGGCAAGGGCATCACCTTCGACACCGGCGGCATCTCCATCAAGCCGGCGCCGGCCATGGACGAGATGAAGTTCGACATGTGCGGTGCCGCGAGCGTGTTCGGCACCTTGAAAGCGGTCATGCAATTAGGCCTCAAGATCAACGTGGTGGGTGTGGTACCCAGCGCCGAGAACATGCCGGGAGGAGACGCCACGCGCCCGGGTGACATCGTCACCACCATGTCCGGCCAGACCGTCGAGATCCTCAACACCGACGCCGAGGGCCGCCTGATCCTCTGCGACGCCCTCACCTACGCGGAACGCTTCCAGCCGGCGAGCATCGTGGACATCGCCACCCTCACCGGCGCCTGCGTGATCGCGCTCGGCAACGTGGTGTCGGGCCTGTTTGGCAACAACGAGCGCCTGATCCAGGCGGTGCGCGCCGCCGGCGAGAAGGCCGACGACCGCGTGTGGCCGATGCCGCTCTACGACGACTACCAGGATGGCCTGAAGAGCAACTTCGCGGACTTCGCCAACATCGGCGGCCGCGAGGCCGGCGCCGTCACCGCGGCCTGTTACCTGTCGCGCTTCACCAAGACCATGAACTGGGCGCACCTCGACATCGCCGGCACCGCCTGGAAGGGCAGCGGCGAGAAAGGTGCCAGCGGGCGACCTGTGCCGCTGCTGGTCCAGTACCTGATGGACCAGGCGTGACCCAGGTAGATTTCTATATATTGGAAGAGACCTCGCCTCGAGCCAGGCAGCTGTTCGCCTGCCGCCTGGCGGATAAAGTGGCGGGCATGGGGCACAAGGTGTTCGTGCAGGCCGAGAGCGAGGGCGCGGCACGGGAGCTGGATGAACTCATGTGGACCTACCATGACCGCAGCTTCCTGCCCCACTGCCTGGCGTCGGAAGTGGATGGCGAAGCGAAGGTACATATCGGACCCGGGGCCGAACCAGCCGAGGGTTTCCACCTGCTCATCAACCTGGGGGCCGAAGTGCCGGGTTTCTTCTCCCGCTTCGAGCGGGTGGCGGAAGTGCTGGACGGCGACGAGGGCCGCAAGGCGCAAGGGCGAGAACGCTTCCGCTTCTATAAGGACCGGGGCTATCCATTGAAGACGAACCAGATAGGAGGCCGCGGATGAGCCCGAGCCAACGCGTGCCACCCAGTTTCGACATCCCGGTATTGACCGAGCTGGCGGACGAATCCATGGCGCCTCCCGTGCCGTCTGCCCCCGCGCCCTCGGCACCGCCGGTGCTGACCATCCCCCAGGACCTGCTCTCCGAGGAACTGACGGAGCGCATCGCCGCGCTCACGGACCGGCTGCTCAGGGACGCCGCCGCCGATATCCACGCCACCCTGGTGGAGAAGGTGTGGGAGAAGCTGCGGGAGGAGATCCCGGGCATCGTGGAGGAAGTCCTGCGCGGGAATGCCCAAGACGATTGAACCGGCACGGCCGATGCCGGCCGGAGGACCGCGACACCGCTGATATAATCCCGCCTCATGCCGCGCACGCGGCGACCATCAAGAATCCCCGGGACCCATGGAGAAAGCCTACGAACCCCGCGGCATGGAAAGCCGCTGGTACGAGACTTGGGAGAAGCACGGCTGGTTCGCGCCTAAGGCGTCGGGCACCCCCTACTGCATCCTGCTGCCGCCCCCCAACGTCACCGGCACCCTGCACATGGGGCATGCCTTCCAGCAGACGCTCATGGACACCCTCACCCGCTACCACCGCATGCAAGGTGAACGGGTGCTGTGGCAGGGCGGCACCGACCACGCCGGCATCGCCACCCAGAAGATCGTGGAGAACCAGCTCGCCGCTGCCGGCCAGTCGCGCCATGACCTGGGCCGCGACGCCTTCCTGAAGAAAGTGTGGGAATGGAAGGAAGAATCAGGCTCCAACATCACCCGCCAGATGCGCCGCCTGGGCGCTTCCGTGGACTGGTCCCGCGAGCGCTTCACCATGGACGCCGGACTCTCCGCCGCGGTGCGGCGCGTGTTCGTGACCTGGTACCGGGATGGCCTGCTGTACCGCGGCAAGCGACTGGTGCACTGGGACCCGGCGCTGCAGACGGCGGTCTCGGATCTCGAAGTGAACAACGAAGAGCGGGACGGCAGCCTGTGGCTGATCCGCTATCCCGCCGCGGCCGGCGGCAAGGACCTGGTGGTGGCCACCACCCGCCCCGAGACCATGCTGGGCGACGTGGCTGTGGCGGTGAATCCCGAAGACGAGCGCTACCAGGACATGATCGGCAAGCAGCTGAAGCTGCCCTTGAGCGACCGCCTGATACCGGTGATCGCCGACGACTACGTGGACAAGGCCTTCGGCACCGGCTGCGTGAAGATCACCCCGGCCCATGACTTCAACGACCAGAAGCTGGGCCAGCGCCATGGCCTCGCCTCCATCAACATCTTCACGCTCGACGGCAAGGTCAATGACGAGGCGCCCGCCGTGTACCGCGGCCTGGATCGTTTCGTGGCGCGCAAGAAGATCGTAGCGGACCTGGAAGCCGCGGGGCTATTGGTTGAGACGAAAAAACATAAGTTGATGGTGCCCATCAGCCAGCGTTCCGACGCGGTCATCGAGCCCATGCTCACGGACCAGTGGTTCCTGGATCTCACCCGCGACACGCTGCCGGACGCACGGCCCGGCGGCAAGCGCGCCATCACCGAACCCGCGCTGGCGGCGGTGCGCGGCGGTGCCGTGAAGTTCACCCCCGAGAACTGGAGCACCACCTATATACAGTGGCTGGAGAACATCCAGGACTGGTGCGTGAGCCGCCAGCTCTGGTGGGGACATCAGATACCGGCCTGGTACGACGAAGCCGGCAACATCTTCGTGGGCGAGGATGAGGCGGATGCGCTGAAGCACGCTTCCATCAAGCCTGTGGGCAAGCTGCGCCAGGACGAGGACGTGCTGGACACCTGGTTCAGTTCCGCGCTGTGGCCCTTCTCCACCTTGGGCTGGCCCGGCGACACCGCCGGGCGCGCCAAGGAATGGGAGCAGTTCCAGGACTTCCTGCCCTCGTCTGTATTGATCACAGGATTCGATATCATCTTCTTCTGGGTGGCGCGCATGGTGATGGCCACCCAGTACTTCACCAAGCAAGTGCCGTTCCGCGAGGTCTACATCAACGCCATCGTGCGGGATGCGGAAGGCCAGAAGATGTCCAAGTCCAAGGGCAACACCATCGACCCGCTGGACCTCATCGACGGCATCACTCTCGAAGACCTGGTGAAGAAGTCCACCTCTGCGCTCTTGATCCCGCAGGTGCGGGAGAAGGTGGAGAAGCGGGTGCGCAAGGACTACCCCCAGGGCATCCAGCCCGTGGGTGCCGATGCGCTGCGCTTCACCTTCGCGGCGCTCGCCACCTATAGCCGCACCATCAACTTCGACATGAAGCGTTGCGAAGGCTACAAGAACTTCTGCAACAAGCTGTGGAACGCCTCCCGCTACGTGCTGATGAACACCGAAGGTCAGGACAACGGCGCCGCGGGTGGTGAGATGGAGTTCTCGCTCGCTGATCGCTGGATCCAGTCGCGCCTGTCGGAGACCCTGGGGCTAGTGGAGAAGGAGTTCGCCAGTTACCGTTTCGACCTGGCGGCCCAGGCCCTCTACGAGTTCACCTGGAACGAGTTCTGCGACTGGTACCTGGAACTCTCCAAACCCGCGCTGCAAGGCGAAGGCGTGAGCGCCGCCCGCCTGCGCGGCACCCGCCATACCCTGGTGACGGTGCTGGAGGCGCTGCTGCGCGCCCTGCACCCCATCACGCCTTTCATCACCGAAGAGATCTGGCAGAAAGTGGCCCCGCTGGCGGGGAAGCAGGGGCAGAGCGTGATGCTCCAGCCCTACCCGAAGGCGGCCGAGTTCAAGCGTGACGAGAAAGCCGAACAGGAACTGCGTTGGCTGCAGCAGTTCATCCTGGGAGTGCGCCGCATCCGCGCCGAGATGGACATCGCCCCGGGTAAGGAGATGCCGGTGCTATTGCAGGGCGCTTCCGCCTCCGACCTGGAGCGGCTGAAGCAGCACGAGGCCCTGTTGGTGTTCATCGCCCGCCTCTCCGGGATTGACGTGCACACCCAGGGCGAGCCGCCGCCCTCCGCCACCGCACTCCTGGGCGAGATGAAGATCCTGGTACCCATGGCGGGATTGATAGACATGGATGCGGAGCGCGCGCGCCTGGCCAAGGAGATCGCCCGCATAGAGGGCGAGATCGGCAAGTGCCAGGCGAAACTCGGCAAGCCGGACTTCGTGGATAACGCGCCGCCGGCGGTGGTGGAGAAGGAGCGGCAGCGCCTGAAGGACTTCGAGACCAACTTGCAGGGCCTGCAAGGGCAGCTCAGACGCCTCGCATCCCTGTGACGGGGGAGGACGGCTAGATGCTGTTCAACTCCCTCACCTTCCTGGTCTTCTTCGCCATCGTCTTCGGCCTGTACCGGCTCATACCGGGCTGGGGCACGAAGAAGCTGCTGCTGCTCGTGGCCAGCTACGTCTTCTATGCCGCCTGGAACCCGCCTTACGTGCTGATCCTGGCCTTCTCCACCACTCTCGACTGGTGGTTGGCGCGCATGATCTGGAAGAGCGACAGCCCGCGCGCGCGCCGGGTGCTGTTGGTGGTGAGCCTGGTGGCGAACTTAGGGCTGCTGGGCTTCTTCAAGTACGGCGACTTCCTGCTGCAGAACACCCAGCGGCTGCTGGCCTTGCTGGACGTGCACTACGCAGCGCCGGCCCTGGACATCGTGCTGCCCATCGGCATCTCCTTCTATACCTTCGCGTCCCTGTCCTACACGATAGATGTGTACCGCAAGGAGATCGAAGGTGACGCGCCGTTCCTGGACTACGCGCTGTTCGTGAGTTTCTTCCCGCACCTGGTGGCGGGACCGATCGTCCGAGCCCGGCAATTGCTTCCGCAGATCAAGACGCCGCGCAGTGCCAGCCGCGACCAACTGGGCTGGGGCCTGTGTCTGGTGATCATCGGCCTCTTCACCAAGACCGTGCTGGCGGACACGCTGTTCGCGCCGGTGGTGGACGCGGCCTACGCCGACCTAACCCTGGGCGCCTTCGAGAGTTGGGGCGCGGTGTTGGGCTTCTCCGGCCAGATCTACTGCGACTTCGCCGGCTACTCGCTGTGCGCCATCGGCCTCGCGCTCTGCTTCGGCTTCGAGTTCCCGGACAACTTCCGCTATCCCTACGGCGCACGGGGCTTCGCGGATTTCTGGCGGCGCTGGCACATCACCCTGTCCACCTGGCTGCGTGACTACCTGTACATCCCGCTCGGGGGTAACCGTCACGGCGAGTGGCGCACCTACCTCAGCCTCATCCTCACCATGCTGATCGGCGGCCTCTGGCACGGCGCTTCCTGGATGTTCGTGTTGTGGGGCGGACTGCACGGCATATACCTGGCGGTGGAACGCCGCCTGCGCGGCGCCGAGAGCGGCGTGCCATCCTCATCGCATGTGCAGGACTGGATGCTGACCGTCTTCACCTTCCTGGTGGTGACCCTCACCTGGATACCCTTCCGCGCCCACGACACGCAGACGGCCGGCAGGATGTTCGGCGGCCTGTTCGACCTGCAGCATCCGGCCGCCCAGGGTCTCGATGCCCTGCTGATCTGTTACGCCGCGACGGCAGCGCTGCTGGTATGGCAGTGGATGAACCGCGACATCAGCCTGGAGGAGCGCTTCCAGCGTTTCAGTCCCACACTGCAAGCGGCGGTCCTGGGCGGCTGCCTGGTGGCCATGTTCCTATGTTCCGGTGGAGATGAGCGTGCCTTCATCTACTTCCAGTTCTAACCTGCGCCTGCCCAAACTGCGCTGGAACGAGGTGCTGCCCGGCGCCGTGGCCCTGCTGTTGATGGCGGTGTCCGTGATGGAAGCGGGACTGGCCCTGCGCGGGATCCGGCCCAACCCCACCGAATCGGTGCGCGCCTGGGTGCAGCAGCGCTCACGCGCCGATGCCATGGGCAACAAGGCGCTGGCCCTGGTCGGCAGCTCGCGCATCCTGCTGGATACAGACCTGCAGGCATTGCGCGAAGAGACCGGCATGCAGCCGGTCCAGCTCGGGATCGAAGGGAACTCCTTCACGCCGGTACTGCACGGCCTGGCGATGGACCCTGCGTTCCATGGCAGCGTGCTGGTGGACCTGGATTTCCCGACCCTGGTCACGCCGCCGCGCTATGACGCCGCCGCCGACTACGAGCGCTACTACCAGGCGCACCGGGATGACCGCTTCACCTATGCCAGGATCGAGGACCAGCTCACCGACCTGGTCCGCGGCAGCCTGCGCAGTTACGCCGACGGATCACGGCCATCCACCGCCCTCCGGGACCGCCTCCTGCACCAGCCGGACCCGGCCCAGTACCTGAAGGTCCTCCCGGACCGGTCGATACTGGCGGACTACAGCAAGACGCCGATGCCGTACCTGTATTACTTCCGGGCCTTGCGGGACCTGGACGGATCCGCCGATCTGCCTCCCGGCAAGAGCTACCGGCAGATAGGCGACCTCATCGAATCCGGCATCGCCGGCTTGCAGCCACAGGATGACTCGCCGCTGCTGGTGCAGCTGCCGGCGCTGAGGACCGATGTGGCCGCGATCCGGGCCAAGGGCGGTCAGGTCTACTTCGTGGTGTTCCCGCGCAGCGGTTACGTGCGCGAGATGGATGACCGGCGGTTCCCGCGACCCCTGTTCTGGGACCGCTTCGCGGCGGAAGTTCCGGCACCGGCGCTGAACTTCGAGGATGTGCCCACCCTGGCCGCCCTGTATTGCCCGGATGGCTCGCACCTGGATTACCGCCAGCGCGGGGTCTTCACCCACGCACTGCTGCAGGCCATGCATCTCGGAGCCATGCGCTAGGACTGCCGCCGGGCCTGCGAGGCCGGTATACCCGCGGGCTGCCAGCAGTTTATGATTACGGTCCCCCACCGGAGCCCCCCATGCTTGCGACCCAGGTCAGACAGAAGGACGGCGTCTTCTATTTCGCGGCCTACCCCGTGGAGGACCTGCTGGCCAAGGTGAGGTTCATCAGCCGCTTCTACGGCGAGGGCGAGCAGATCGCCCCCGAGAAGCCGGCGGAGAGCGACGAGATCGCCGAGTTCATCGGGCACATCGAACATTCCGACAAGGCCTTCCAGCGCCAGCTGGGTCGCGCCAAGGTGGCCGCCCTCAAGAACTTCTACGAGACCGCGGCCAGCCAACCGCCGATCCCGGGCACGGTGCTGCTGTTCACCAACGAACGGCTCAACTTCGAGCCCATGCAGGGCTTCGAGAGCGTGGGCCACCTGCAGGAACCCAAGGGCAAGTACCTGATCATCGACGGCCAGCACCGCTTGGCGGCCCTGAACTTCTACAACCGCGACCGCCCGGGTGAGGCTCGCACCATCAACGTGCCCTGCGTGATATTCGACGGCCGCAGCGAGGATTTCGCCACCGAGATGTTCGTCATCATCAACTCGACTCCGACGCGCATCAACAAGAGCCACCTCATCGACCTCTATGAGCGCGTGTCCTGGGCGGCGCCGGAGAAGAAGTTCGCGGCGCGGGTGGTGGAGAAGCTCTATTCCGAAGGCGACAGCCCGCTGCGCTACCGCATCAACCGCCTGGGCGGCCGCGCCCAGCGCCAGAAGTGGATCCTGCAGGCGGAGCTGTTCAACGAACTCAACCGCTGGATCAGCGCCGACTGGAAGGCCATCGAGCGCCGCGGGGCCGACGACAAGGAGGCGGACCGCTTCTACCGGGTGGTGCGCGACTTCCTGGAGGCCGCCAAGACCATCTGGGGCGAGACCTGGGGCCATAACTCCTACATGATCACCACCTCGGTGACCCTGAAGGCACTGCTGCGCGTATGCGCGGACCTGGCGCCGCAGGACGCCACGCCGGAGAACGGCCGCCTGGAACGCTGGACCAAGCGCCTCGCCCCCTGGGGCGACCAGAAGCGCCAGTTCCGTGCCGAAGGTTTCTATGAGCGCTTCCCGGCCAAGGGCCAGGTGGAGCGCGTGTCGCGCATCCACCGGGAACTGCTGCGCGCCGCCAACATCGAACCTCACGTGCGTTCCCAGGCCAAGCGCAAACCCGAAGCACGCTGAGGGAAGGGACGATGGTCGCAGATACCCGGACGGTGACGGCGCAGAGCCGGACCCCGCCTGCGCTGCAGATGCGCAAGCTCGAGCAGGCCATGGCGGAATCCAACCGCATCGTGCTCGGCAAGGAACAGCAGATCAAGCTGTGCATCGCCTGCCTGCTGGCGGGCGGCCACCTGCTCATCGAGGACATCCCGGGCGTGGGCAAGACCACCCTCGCCCATACCCTGGCCCGTGTGCTCGGCTTGTCCTACCAGCGCATCCAGTTCACCAGCGACCTCTTGCCTGCCGACATCATCGGCGCCTCCATCTTCGAGCGTCAGACCGACAGCTTCCGCTTCCATCCCGGTCCGATCTTCGCGCAGCTCATCCTCGCCGACGAGGTGAACCGCGCCACGCCCAAGACCCAGAGCGCGCTATTGGAGGCCATGGAGGAACGGCAGGTGACGGTGGACGGCGAGACCCGCGCCCTGCCGCAACCCTTCTTCGTGATCGCCACCCAGAACCCGCTGCAACAGGTGGGCACCTTCCCGCTGCCGGAATCGCAGCTGGACCGCTTCCTCATGCGCATCGAACTCGGCTATCCCGGGCAGGAAGCGGAACGCGACCTCTTGCGCGGGCAGGACCGGCGCGAAGTGCTGGCCTCGCTGCAACCGGCCTTGGAACCCCGCGACCTGGTGCTGCTGCGCGAAGCGGCGGCCCAGGTGCACGTGTCC
>Ga0265338_10005033_pt1 | contig 17459 bp, 14 predicted proteins | sample 42126metaG_FD_193579 | JGI IMG/M metagenome (GOLD analysis project Ga0265338, IMG submission 193579) | Rhizosphere microbial communities from Carex aquatilis grown in University of Washington, Seatle, WA, United States - 4-21-26 metaG | ecosystem: Host-associated > Plants > Roots > Rhizosphere... | reverse complement strand
ACTCCCGGTTTTGCCGCCGCCAACGCCGCACTCTGCGCGCGATGAACAATTTCGAAAACCTGTTTCATCTTGTCGCTCGCCTTGCCGAGAACGAACGTACGCGTGATGTCAGAGGCATATCCTTCCACCGTACATCCGCCATCGATCAGAACGATTGTTCCTTCGCGGATTCCCTGCGGCGCGACCGAGCCATGTGGGAAGGCCGAATACTCGCCCACCTGTACATCGGCTCCCCCTTCAAATCCCAGTTGACGATGGGCGGTTTCCAGCATCGTCCCTACGTCTTTCTGCGTCATTCCGACTTTCAGGGAACGATAAGTGGCTTCGTAGGCAGCCAGCGTAACTTTGGCGGCCAGCCGCATCAGGTCGATTTCATGCGCGCTCTTGATCATGCGGCATCCCGCCGTGACTGGCGTGGCACTCGCGAAATCTGCGCCGGCAGCCGCCTTCCTGATGTTGTCGGTGAAGACGAACTTCATCGTCTCTTCGAAACCGATCGTCGTGTTTGCGATTCCACGATCGCTCAGTCCCTGAGCCACCCGCGCGTAAGGACTTTCATCTTCCTGCCAGACCCGAACGTCGGGATTCTTCCCCTCCGGAGCCATGGCGAGTTGTTCGCGCGCGCGCCCCTCTTCGAAAGCCGGTGAAACATAAAACGCGTCGCCCTTGGCGGGCAGAATCATGGCGAACAGGCGCTCCCCGCCCCACCAGTGAATGCCCGTGTAGTAGGCAAGCGAAGTGCCCTGCGTAAGCAGGATGGCCGAAAGGTTGTTCTCGCGCATCAGCTTGCGCGCCCTTTCCTGGCGCTCGGCGCGCTCCTCCACCGTGATCGGCCTCGCTTCGCCCCGGAGCGACCGTAAAGCAGCAATCGCCGGGGGCATGCCCTTCTTATCCTCCGCAGCCTGGGTGAGCGCCGGCAGAACAGCACCGGCAGTTGCGGCAACGGATCCAGCCTTGAGGAATCGGCGACGTGAGAACAAGTGAGCCTCCGTGAAACGGTTCGTCAAACGACCCATCATTATAGAGAAGGCGTTCTCTCAGTGCCGTCTTCCCCAGACCGGGCGCTTCCGGTCATTCCATTTCCGCCATAGAATTCAGGAATGCTTACCGGCTTCCAATGCGCGGGCTGCGGCGAATGGAATGAAACCACCGTGGACGAATCCGCGGGTTCTCGCCAAAGTTACGTCGAGGATTGCCAGGTCTGCTGCAAGCCCAATGTGCTGCGGGCGGAATTCGATCAGGACAGCGGCGAGTTTGTACTCCATGCAGAATTGGAGTAGAACAATTGGTTCCGCAGGTGAGAGGAGGAGCAATGGGCAACTATTCCCCAAGCGTAGGACGTATGGTGGCGCACCACATGGTTACTACACAATTCGAACTCGATGGTTATCGCGTCACTCGGACACTCGGGGTGGTGCGAGGGATTACAGTTCGGTCGCGCTCGATTTTTGGCAGCATTGGCGCCGGCCTGCAGACAATTGTGGGCGGCAACATTACGCTCCTCACAAATCTGTGCGAAAAGGCGCGGTCGGAAGCTTTTGACCTGATGCTGCAGCACGCCGCAGAAATTGGCGGCAATGCCGTCGTCGGCGCTCGTTACGATGCCACCGAGGTGATGCAGGGCGTCACCGAAGTCCTTGCCTATGGAACCGCCGTGTTTGTCGAGCCGTCAAAATAGATTTCAGCAAGCAGAAAGGGGAGGCGGAGCGAATCCACCTCCCAGGTTCCCGGCGGAAGCTCTAGGCCTCTTTATACAAAAATCCTGCGACGATTGAGGCGAGGATCGCTCCCACCCACAAGTCAAGCATCCATCCCAACGGGAGCAGGCGTGGAACCGGGGACCACGCCGCTTGGGCGAAGTTTCCGGGCACTCCAGCACAAAAGCCCACCATCATGCCGACTTTGGTCGCTGTTTTGAGTCCGGGGCCTGCGGTCGCGCGACTCCACGCGTACAAGTACGCGATCAGAATCGACATCACAAAGATCAGACCGATCCAGTGCGCTGCAAAAAAAGGATAACGCGGTTGCTTTAGAAACAATCCCTGCTTTTGCATGGCGTCGTAAAGCGGGAATTGCCGCATGCCGATAACAAAACTCCACACGTTCCAAACTACGCCTCCGGCGATGCCGCCCATCCATATCCGAGCCGAGTTCAGTTTCATCGTGCCTCCAGTTTTTTATTGGCCTCGAATGCGGCATAAGTGTACTTTAGCGATTCGAGCTAGTGGAGTCCCCGGCAAGATGCGCGCAGCACCAGGCTCGGGTCTGCCGATCGATCCAATGAGCATTTCCCCTGATCTGAAAACGATTCGCGAAGCGCGGAACTTGCTCGACCAATACCTTCCGGAAACACGGACCATCCCGGCGCGCTCCTTGTCCCGGGCGGGTGTGCCGGTTCACATGAAAATCGAAACGGATCTTCCCACTGGCTCCTTCAAGCCTCGTGGCGCGTTCTATGCACTTGCCGTAAATCTCGCTCGCCGTCGAATTGAGGAAGTCACCGCTTCCAGTACCGGCAACCACGGAGCCGCCGTCGCGTTCGCCGCCAAAACACTGGGCATTCCCGCCACTATCTTTTTGCCGGCGAACCCTAACCCGGTCAAGAGGAAGAAAATCAGCGATCTTGGCGCGCGCATCGTCGAGAGCGGTAGCGATGATCTGGCCGGGGCTTTCGAGCAGGCGGCCACATATTCGTCGCGCCCCGGCGTTTATTTCTTGAATGATGCCACCGATACATTTGTGCCAGTCGGCACGGCGACCATCGGCCTGGAGATTGCCCAGCAGGTCCCGGCGGACCTAGCAGCCATCTATGTTCCGATGGGTGATACCGCGCTGGTGAGAGGTGTTGCTGCTGCAATCAAACAGTTGCTCCCGGAAGCAAGAATCATTGGCGTTCAAGCCGAACGCGCTCCGTCGTATTACCTGTCGTGGAAAGAGGGAAGGGCTGTGCCTACCGAAAGCTGCGACACGTGTGCCGATGGTCTCGCGACCCGCACACCCGAACCGGAAAACGTGGCGGCGATCCGGCAACTCGTGGATGATGTTGTTACGGTCAGCGAGGAACAGATGCTCCAAGCGATCAAGCATCTTTACGACGAAGAAGGAGTGCTAGCCGAACCGGCAGGGGCCGCCGCAACGGCCGCGTTTCTCGCCCAACCGCCATCGCGAGGCCGGGTAGTTCTGTTGGTCACCGGCGCGAACATCACCGACGAAGTGCGGCGCAGGGCCGGATTATCCTGAAATGAATTCCTAAGCGCCGACAAGAAGGCGCTCAACCGCCTGCTGCCGGTATGCAAAGGTTCGCCGCATCTGTGGTGCGATGAAGAAGGCATTCACGATTGCGCCCAACGGCTCGAAGCCGATCTCGTATTCGATCTGGTCTCTCAGCCTTGTGCCTGCAATCGCGTTGCGGGTCTCCGCTGCAAACTCGTGCCGGTGATGCCAGCGCCGAAATGGTCCCTTACCCTGAATGTCCTCGAAAAACTCATTGATTGCGAAAGCAACGATTTGGGCCTCCGAGTGAATGCGGAGTGGCAGGAACGGAACTACGCGGTAGGAAGCAACAAGCCGGGATCCGGACCCCGCGAAGCCGGAGGACGGAGACTCCGGAGGCGGAACGATCGTCGCCTCTTCAATGCGCACGTCCAGCCAGGCCGGCATGATTCGTGGCAAATTGTTGGGGTCGGCAAAGAACGGGAACGCTTTCTCCAGCAGAACCGGAACCCACTGCTCGAATTGGGCCCGATATGGCATTACGGCCGCTTTTTCCACAGCAAAAGGTTTTTTCGCCACGCGCGCGTAAAGCGAACAAAAAGAGAAGCTTAGTTCGGCGAACCATTTTCGGCAACGCAACCCCTAGTGGTCACCTCTCTGGTTAACCGCTACATTTCGCGTTTCGCACCTTGAGTCCCTGAGGCTTGTCTCAACCTGAAACTTTCTTGTTGACAACAAACGATTTAGGCGTAGGATGTGGACAAAAGTGGTTGAAAGTGGACTAAACAATAGAGGTCGGGGCAGAAACTGTAACTTTCGAGGCGCCAGTGGTTTTAGAGACTGACACCCCAAAAACGAGCCCAAACGAACCCGATTCCACTGCTTTTGTGACCGCTTCTACCTCCCTCGTGCTGGTGGCTGTGGTAGCAGCCATAAACAACAAGCGTAGCCCAATAACAAGCAGGGCGCATGTTTCGCGGAAACCATCCAACTCGCGTCGACGAAAAGGGACGTCTCAAGGTCCCCGCGGAATTCAAGCGGGTGATCGACGAGAAATATGCCCAACGTTTCTATATCACGAGTGTGGATGGGATCGCTGCACAAATTTACCCCTTCGAGGAATGGGAACGGATCGAACAGAAGCTGGCATCCCTGTCGACCTACAACCCGACCAAGAAGAAGTTTTTGACGCGCACGAATTATTACGGGCAGGTCGTAGAGATGGACGGGCAGGGGCGCCTGCTGGTCCCGCAGATCCTGCGTGAGTCCGCGCAGATTCGCGGGGAAGTGGCAGTGCTCGGCAATCTGACCTACCTGGAAGTCCGGAACATGGAAGCGCTCGACAAGGAGATTCAAGAGCCCTTCACGGATGAAGACACCAAGACGCTCGACGAATTGGGCATCTAGTAGTGGAAACGGACTCGGATTCAAAACACACCCCCGAGCGGGGTGGGCATGGAACAGAAACAGTGGTTGGCCATGTCCCGGTTCTTTTAAAAGAAGCGATCGATTTTCTAGCCGTAAAGCGTGGCGGAACTTATCTGGATGCCACGGTGGGCTTGGGCGGGCACAGTTCGGAAATCGCAAAACGCCTCGGCGCACCGGGACATTTGATTGGCTTCGATAAGGATCCGAAAGCACTTGAGATTGCGGCGGCGAGGCTCGCTGTTCGCTCTTCGTCGTTCGGTCTTGGCGAAGGCAGCGGTGACGTGCACACAACGCAAGACCAAAAGCAAGATTGGCCGCTAGTGACGCTGATTCATGGTTCGTTCGCGGATTTGGCGAACAGCGAGCAGCGAACAGCGTACGACGGGATTCTGGCCGACCTAGGTGTCAGCAGTTTGCAACTCGGCGACCCGGAACGCGGATTTAGTTTTCAGGCGGAAGGACCGCTGGACATGCGGATGAACCCGATGTCCGGCGAGACCGCCGAACAAGTGGTAAACCACATCGACGAGCGCGAGCTGGCCGATGTGATTTACGAATTCGGTGAGGAAAGGAGGTCGCGGAGAATCGCCAGAGCCATTGTCCGGTCGCGGCCGATACATACGACGAAGCAATTCGTCGACGTTGTGTCAGCCGCGGCCCGGTCAATGAAACATGAGCGGATTCATCCAGCGACTCGTACCTTTCAGGCTCTCCGAATCTTCGTAAACCATGAACTGGACGATCTGAAAGCACTGCTGGTGACGGCTCCCAGAGTGCTAAAGCCGGGCGGAAGGCTGGTTGTGATCAGCTTTCATTCGCTCGAAGACAGAATCGTCAAGGATGCAATGCGCGAAGGTGCGCAGCAGGGGCTGTACCGGTTGCTCACGAAAAAGCCGGTGACAGCCACGGAAGAAGAGATCGATAGCAATCCGCGGTCGCGCAGCGCCAAAATGCGCGCCGCCGAAAGAATTTGAGTTGGTCCGGAGAAACTGCCGGACGCCCCGGTGCGGTGATAGTACGGCGTGCCGGGTAAGAATTTAGGGAAAAAGCGGCGACCCGATTAAGGCAAACCGCGACTCTGTGGTGGAGTTTTCCCGAAGCGGCCAAGAAGAACAAAAAACAAGGCCGGGTTCGGTACTGAAACTGAGATACCAAGAATGACTTTTACAGGCACCCTGATTGAAGATCTGTTCGCTGCCGTCGAACGCGCTGAGCAACTGGCGCAACCAGAACCGCAACTCATCACGGACTCCTGGTTTGCTTCTGTCCAGGAAAATACTGAATTCGATTCTCATCTTCCTATGTGGCATGAATCTGGAGTGGCATAAATCATGAGCGCGGCCGTGGCAATGCAAAACCTGGCTTCTTCCGATCGGCGTAAGTCCTGCTGGCTGGGCACGCCGGAAATCTATTTCCGGAAGTCGATTGACAATTCGCGTCTGGTCAAAATGGAAGACCCGCGCCGCTCCCGCGAGATGCGCTTCTTCGGTATCGCTCTTTGCTGCCTGTTTCTGCTCGTGATGGGATACGCGCTCCAGCACTTCCGCGCGATCGAATACGGCTACAAGATTGAGGCTCTGCGCTCGCAACGGGAAGGGCTCGCTTACATGAACCAGGCCCTGCGCCTGGAAGAGGCCTCGCTTCGGGATCCGGAGCGCATTGACGGCATGGCCCGCAAGTTGGGTCTCCAGTCGCCGGACCCCGGTCAGGTGATTCGCATGGATGCCGGCAGCGAAGTTGGCAGTCCCGTCATGGCCAGCGTGACGCCGGTCGCAGTCGTGTCCGCGCGCTAGTCCGTGTGGGGCGGATACTCTTGTCCGCCGGGTTTTGATTTTGGTTCTTGCGGCGGCTCTCCGGGGCCGCCAAACTTTTCTGAGGACTGGCAGTGGCTGCAAGCACCTCTTCAAACGGCGCAAGATTCAGGCTCTACGCCTTGTGCGGGATGCTTTGTGTCTGGCTCCTTATCATCTGTTTCCGCCTCGTTTATCTCCAGATCTTCTGCTACGGCGACTTTGAGCGCCGGGCTGTTCACCAGCAACAACGCAGCTTTGAGCTCTCCTCGAAACGTGGAGTCATCTACGATCGCGCAGGCCACGAACTGGCAATGTCCATCCAGGTGGACTCGGCCTTTATCGTTCCGACCGAAACCCCCGATCTCACCAACACTGTCAGCCTGATCACACGCATCACCAAGGACGATCCGCGTGTGGTACTTGCCGACTGCCGCGCGCACAAGACTTTTTGCTGGGTTGCAAGAAAAGCCGACGCGGAAACCGTGGAACGCATTCGCGCGCTGAATCTCCAGGGCATCCATTTTCAAAAAGAACCGAAGCGCTTTTATCCAAAGCGCGAACTCGCCGCGCAGGTGCTCGGTTACGTCGGCACCGATGATCAGGGCCTGAGTGGCCTGGAACGCCAGTACAACCAGCAACTGCGGGGCAAGCCCGGAAACATGATGATCTCCGTTGACGCCCGCAAGCATCTGTTCGACAGCGTCGTCAACGAATCGGAGCCCGGCAATAACCTTGTTCTCACTATCGACGAAAACATCCAGTACATTGCCGAAAAAGAACTCGAACGCGGCATGCAGGAGACGCATGCTATCGCCGGCACGGTCATCGTCGAGAATCCGCACACCGGCGAAATTCTTGCGCTTACCAACCGCCCCACTTTCAACCCGAATAACCGGAAAGAGATTCGCAACGAAGCCCTGAAAGACCGCGCCGTCAGCGACATCTACGAGCCCGGGTCGACCTTTAAAATCGTCACCATCTCGGGCGGACTTGAAGAAAAAGTGACGCGTCCGGACGAGATGTTTGACTGCCAGATGGGATCGATCGTCATCAACGGCATGCGCATCCGTGATAGCAAGCCGCATGGCATGCTGTCAGTGGCCGACATTATTGCGGAATCCAGCGACGTGGGCGCCATCAAGGTCGCCCTGCGATTGGGAGATGACCGGTTCTACAAATACATTCGCGCCTTCGGATTCGGCCAGCGAACCGGGGTTGAACTTCCCAGTGAAACTCCCGGCCTTACCAAGCCTGTAAGCCGCTGGTCAAAAGTCTCCATCGGTGCGATTTCCATGGGACAGGAAATCGGCATCTCCGCGGTACAACTCGCCTCTCTCATCTCGACCATCGCCAACGATGGCGTGCGCGTTCCCCCGCACATCGTCGCCGGTACGATCGAGCCCCAGAGTACTCCGCAGACGATTGCCTTCCAGCCCGGTGAAGGCACGCGTGTCATCTCATCTCTGACGGCCGCGCAGATGCGCCAGATGTTGCAGGGGGTCGTCCTTCACGGCACGGGCCGCAAGGCCCTTCTCGAGGGATACAGTTCGGCAGGAAAGACCGGCACGGCTCAAAAAGTGGACCCGGCTACCGGCGCTTACTCGAAGACGAAATACGTGGCCTCGTTTGCTGGATTCGCGCCCATCAATAATCCGCAGATCGCGGTCGTCGTGATTCTTGACTCCGCGGTTGGACTCCATCAGGGTGGCCAGGTTTCTGCCCCGGTTTTTCAGCGCATCGTGCAACAGGTTCTCGAGTATCAGCACGTGCCGCACGACGTCGAACTCCCGGCCAGCCGCCAGGTCCTGCTGGCACGCCGCAATGTTCCGGAATCGACCCTGGAAGAGAGTTCGCCCGATCACCTTGGTGCCACCCTCGACATGGCCGAAGCTGCGCCCGATGGCCTGGTCGCTCCCCGCCAATCGAAACCCGATGCGGGTACGCTAGCGCAATCGAAGCCACCTCCGATCGGGGAACAGGTTGTGCGCGCCGCGCGTACGCAGAAGGAGCCAATCCCCGCTGCCGGGCCGGCCGCCAATCCGCCGCCAACGAATGTGGATGAGTCACCCGCAAAGTCCCGGTCCGGCGGAACCGTCGTGCTGGATGTGGAAGAAGGAGGCATTGAGGTGCCCTCCTTCCTGGGCAAGAACTTGCGCGGCGCTTTGGAAGCAGCCCAAGATGCGGGGCTGGACCTGGATGCCGTTGGCAGTGGCGTGGCCAAAGAGCAGTCCCCGCAAGCTGGGGCGAAAGTTGCCGCCGGAGCGCGCGTCACAGTACGTTTCGGCAGATAGGCCGATCGTTCCTCCTATAGCCTTTGTATTTTCGGTTGAAGCATTCCGGCCGCAGGAAAGCACCAGAAAAGTCGGCTATTTATAATCACTCCCATGACGTTCCAGCAAATCCTTCAGGGCGCTGAGATCCTCTCCCAGAGCGGAAATCCGGCGGTTACCGGCGTGGACTACGACTCTCGCCGCGTGCGCCCTGGAACGGTCTTTGTTGCCATGAAAGGCGAGTCGAGCGATGGCAATCGCTTCATCGATCAGTCGATTGCTCGCGGAGCGGTCGCCGTAGTCTCCGACTCGGCCAGCGAAGTTCCGCGCCCCGGAGTCGCCTGGGCCCAAGTTCCCCATGGACGCCGCGCTCTCGCCCGCCTGAGTGCCAACTTTTACAAACGTCCCGCCGAGCGCATGGCGAATACAGGGATCACCGGTACGAACGGGAAAAGCACGACCGCCTTCATCCTCGAATCCATCCTGCAGGCTGGTAACCGCAAGACCGCTCTGGTCGGCACCATCGAATACCACGTTGCCGGAAAGATTCTTCCTGCTCCACGCACCACGCCGGAATCTCTTGAACTGAACCAGTTGCTCGCCGAAGCCTTGGCGCAAGGTGTAACCGAGTCCGTGATGGAAGTTTCCTCGCATGCCCTCGAGCAGCAGCGCGTCTTCGGAATCCCCTACGACGTAGCCGTATTCACGAACCTCACCCGCGACCATCTCGACTATCACGGCACCATGGAAGAATACTTCCGCGCGAAAAAGGTTTTGTTCGAAGGATGCGGAACCGAACCGCCTCGCGTTGCCGTGATCAACCAGGATGACGAGCACGCGGCCGAGTTGATCGAATTTTCCACGAAACGAAGCCGCATAGTTTGCCCTTACGGTTTGAATAAGGCAACCCCAGTCCATGCTGAGAACGTGCAGATTACCGCCCATGGAACGCGGTTCGATATCGTGACGCCCACGTTTACCTTCCCAGTCTTCTCGCCTCTCATTGGCAAGGTCAACGTGTACAACATTCTCGCGGCCGCCACAGCCGCTCTGATGCGGGAATACGATTCCGCAACCGTCGCGCGCGGCATTGCTGCTCTGGCGCGGGTTCCCGGCCGTTTCGAGCGGGTCGATTGCGGCCAGCCCTTCACGGTCGTGGTGGACTACGCCCACACCGACGATGCGCTCCGTAACTTGACTGCGCTCGCGCGTGACTTTGTAACGCACGCAGGCTTGAAGGGGAAGGTCATCACGCTCTTTGGTTGCGGTGGCGACCGGGACCGCACCAAGCGCCCCTTGATGGGCGAAGCGGCTGGCAAGGGAAGCGATTTTGTCGTGCTAACCTCCGACAATCCTCGTTCGGAAGATCCGCTGGCGATCATGAATGACGCTGTGGTCGGTCTCCAGAAGGCCGGCGCCAAATATGTGATGGAGCCCGACCGCCGGAAGGCCATCAATCTCGCGATTGAGCAGGCCGCGCCGGGTGACATCGTTCTCCTCGCCGGCAAAGGCCACGAAAAAGTGCAGGTCACCAAAGACGCTACAATTCCTTTCGACGACGTTGAAGTTGCGCGGGAAGTCTTGAAGACTCTTGGCTACGACTGCGAAGCGGCAAAAGCCAGCGCCGGGAAGACCATATGAAGCTAACTCTGTCGCGGATTGCCGAATTCGTAGCCGCCGTCGGCCAATATGACGGACGGGCGACTGCGCAGGGCTACTCCATCGATTCCCGCACCGTGCAGCCCGCCGACCTGTTTTTTGCCGTCAAGGGCGACCGTCTCGACGGACACGACTACGTTGAATCCGCGCTGAGCCGTGGTGCCGTCGGCGCTGTCATTCGCAAGGACCAATTCGCTCGCTATTCCAACCACGCCGGCCTGCTTGCCGTCGATGACACTCTCGTTGCCCTCCAGACTCTGGCGACCGCCGTGCGAAAATTGTGGGGCAAAACTGCCATCGGCATCACCGGATCGATGGGCAAGACCACCACGAAGGAAGCGGTGGCTCACCTGCTGGCGATCAAGTTCCGCGTTCACCGTACCAAGGGGAACTTCAACAATCATTTCGGCCTGCCGCTCGGCCTGCTGACGCTCGAACCGGAGTACGATCTCGCGGTTGTAGAGATGGGCATGTCACACGCCGGAGAAATTGCAGCCCTGGCCCGCATCGCGCTTCCCAATCAGGCGATCATCACGAACGTTGCTCCCGTCCATCTGGAGAATTTCGACTCCATCGCCGGCATCGCCCGCGCGAAATATGAACTGATCGAGGCTCTCCCTCACTCCGGCACTGCCTTCCTGAATGCCGACGACGAATACGTCTGCCAGTTTGGCCGCGACTTCAAAGGTAAAGTGATTCTCTACGGAATGAAGACGCCGGCTTGTGTCGCCACTGCCACGGTGCGCGCCGAAAACATCGAACTCCTCGGCCCTGACGGCGCCCGCTTTGACCTCGTCACTCTCAGTGTTCGTCAGCCAGTGGTCAGCCCGCTGCTTGGCAAGCACAACATCTCGAACGTTCTCGCCGCCGCCGCAGTCGCTCTCGAGCACGGCATTACACCATCGGAAATTGCCCAGGCTTTGCCCTCCCTTCAACCGGCTGACAAGCGTGGACAGGTCGTCCAACTGGGTAACATCACCGTCCTCTACGATTGCTACAATTCAAGTCCGAAGGCGCTGATGGCTGCCGTCGATACTCTGGCGGCGATGCCCGCCAAGCGGCATATCGTGGTTGCCGGAGAGATGCTTGAACTCGGACCATCGGGCGAGCAACTGCATCGTGAATGCGGGCGCTACATCGCCGGAAGTAAACTGGACTTCCTGCTCGGCGTTCGCGGCTTGGCTCAGCCGATGGTTGACGAAGCAAAAGCCGCTGGCATGCACGCCGAGTTCGTCGCCACGCCCGAAGAAGCCGGCGAGTGGCTGGCGCGCGAAACGCGAGATGGTGATGTCGTTTTGTTGAAGGCGTCCCGCGGTGTGAAGCTCGAAAAAGCGCTGGAAGTTTGGAAAGCAACAACTAAGGACTGACGACGGGGGAAAGTTTGCTCTACTGGCTCTTATACCTGAAGCTCTTCCATTACTTTCCGCCATTCCGTATCTTTCGTTATCTGACGTTCCGCACAGCTTTCGCTAGTCTTACCGCGCTTTTTACTGGACTGATCGTCGGGCCCATTGTCATTCAGCGCCTGCGCGATTTCCAGATTGGCCAGTACATTCGCGAAGAAGGTCCGCAGGCTCACCAGAAAAAAGCCGGCACTCCCACCATGGGCGGCCTGCTGATCGCCATTTCGATCCTCGTCCCGACCTTGCTCTGGGCGGACCTCAGCAATCCTTTTGTGTGGATCGCCGTATTCTCCACGCTCGCCTTTGCCGCCATCGGATTCACTGACGACTATCTGAAGGTCGTTCACCGCCGCAATCTCGGCCTGACTGCGCGCGCCAAACTCGGCTACCAGATTGCCGCGAGCGTGATGATCGCCATCGCCCTGATCGTACTGCAGCACAAGGGACAATACTCGACCCGCCTCCTCGTTCCGTTCTTCAAGCAGTTTCGTCCCGACCTGGTAATTCAAAGCTGGTTGACGCATCGCGAAATTTGGCCGCTGGCCTTCATCCCGTTCGTGGCCTTCGTCACGATCGTCATCGTCGGATCCAGCAATGCCGTAAATTTGACAGACGGCCTCGATGGCCTAGCCATCGGTTGCACCGTGATCGCCGCCGGAGCGCTCGCTGTCCTCACCTACCTCAGTGGCCACGCCGCATTTGCCACCTATCTCGAATTGCAGCGAATGCCGCAGATCGGCGAGTTGACCGTCTTTTGCGGAGCCATGGTCGGCTCGGCCATAGGATTCCTCTGGTACAACGCACATCCCGCCGAAGTGTTCATGGGCGACGTCGGCTCCCTCGCGCTCGGCGGCGCGATCGGCACAGTCGCCGTGATGATCAAACAAGAATTGTTGCTGCCCTTTATCGGCGGAATTTTCGTGATTGAAGCGCTCTCGGTGATTCTGCAGGTCGGTTCCTACAAGCTGCGCAAGAAACGAATTTTCAAAATGGCGCCCATTCACCACCACTTCGAATTACTCGGCTGGTCGGAGTCAAAAGTAATTGTGCGCTTCTGGATCGCATCGCTGGTATTCGCCCTATTCGCGCTGACAACGCTTAAACTGAGGTAGGAGAGATTTTGGAATCTGTAAACGGGATATTTTGTAATTTGTAATCAGACCACTAACGGTCCGTTTTCGAATTACGGAATCAGAAGTCAGTAAATCAGAGATTACAAAATTACAGATTATCCAATTCCCAAATAATTCTTCATGGATCTTAAAGACAAACGCGTTCTCGTCGTCGGCCTCGGCAAGTCTGGCGTAGCCTCCGCACTCTTCCTGAAATCGCGAGGAGCCCGGGTCACTGTCAGCGACTCCAAGCCCGAGGCCGAACTCCGCAAGGAAATCTTGCTTCTCCTCGATCATGGAGTCACGGTAGAGACCGGAGGCCACGGCGACCGCACGTTTCGCGGACAAGATCTCATCGTCGTCAGCCCGGGCGTGCCCTTCGATGCTCCGCAACTGGTCCAGGCGCGCAATCTCGGCGAAACGGTCATTGGAGAAATCGAACTGGCCGCCCAGTTTCTGCCCGGTCCTATTGCCGCCATCACCGGCGCCAACGGCAAAACCACGACCACCTCGCTCGCTGGGGAAATCCTCGCCGCCGGAAAGTTCCCGGTCCTCGTCGGCGGCAACATCGGTACGCCCGCCATAAGCTTCGTCGATCAGGCGAATCCGAAAACCTGGACCGTCCTCGAAGTGTCCAGCTTCCAACTCGAAACCATCGTCGATTTCCGTCCTCGCATCGCTGTCATCCTCAACATCACTCCGGATCACCTCGATCGCCACAAGACCTTCGCGAATTACGTAAACGCCAAAGCGCGGATCTTTGAAAACCAGCGCGCTGAAGACTTTACCGTCATCAACGCTGACGATCCCACCGCCGCCGGTTTGTCCGGCCGTACGCAGTCCCAACTCTTCCGCTTCAGTCGCAAGAAAGAGGTTGACCGGGGAGCCCACGTCCGCGACGGCCGCATTCTGTTCAGGGTAGATGCAAAGGCCGAATCCGAAATCATGCTCCTGTCGGAAATCTCCCTCAAGGGCGCGCACAATCTCGAAAATGTTCTGGCTGCCGTTTGTGTCGGAATGCTGGCGGGATGTCAGCCTGCGCAAATCCGTGAGGCCGCTCACAACTTCAAAGCTGTCGAGCATCGCCTCGAATTCGTAACCAAAGTCGCCGGCGTTGACTACTACAACGACTCCAAGGCGACCAACGTCGATGCCACCATCAAAGCCCTCGAGTCGTTTCCGGCCAACATCCATCTGATCCTCGGCGGCAAAGACAAAGGCAGCGACTACACGGTCCTTAACGACCTGTTGCGCGAGCGTGTGAAGCGCGTCTACACCATCGGAGCCGCCGCCGCCAAAATTGAATCGCAGATCAAGGGAGCCGCCGAAATCGATCACGCCGAAACCCTGGAGAACGCCATCCAGCATGCCTCCGAAGCCGCCGCGCCCGGTGACGTTGTGCTCCTCGCCCCCGCCTGCGCCAGCTTCGATCAGTTCCGCAGCTACGAACACCGCGGCCAGGTCTTCAAAGACACTGTCCTCTCCCTGGCCGGCGCACCGGCCCAGCCGTAACGGCCCACACGGAAACGCGACCTCGTGTCTGTCACCCCCGCGCCTGAACCAACATAGTCACCCTCTTCCGAGATTCTGCCGCTGAATCCCTCCCCGTCTTGATCCCCCCGTGGTGAAATGAAACTTCCATGGCCAAGCGTGTCAGCGTCGATCGTTGGATGTTCACGGTGACCTGCGTCCTCGTCTTTATTGGCCTTGTCATGATCTTCAGCGCCTCGGCTGTCATGGCCAAGGAACGTTTCGGATCAGCCTACGAATTCCTCTTGAAACAACTGGTCTGGGCCGTCGCCGGATTGGCCGCCATGGTCATCGCCATGAAGATCGACTACAAGCGCCTTCAACATCCCGCGCTTGTGTTCACTCTGCTGGGCTTCACCACGCTCTTCCTGATTTCCGTTTTCTTTCTAGACCGCGCGCACGGCACGCATCGCTGGTTCCATTTGGGTCCCGTGTCGTTCCAGCCTTCCGAGCTAGCCAAGCCCGCGCTCATCCTGTTCCTCGCCTGGTTTCTCGAGAACAAAACCAAGTCCATGGACGACTGGCGCAACACGCTTCTCCCCGCCGTCGTGCCGACTGTGGCTTTTCTGGGATTGATTGTCTTCCAGCCTGACCTCGGCACCGCAATCGCCTGTGCCGGAATCACCGCCTGCGTCCTGTTCGTCGCCGGCATCCGCCTGCGCTATTTCGGATACGCGTTTGCGGCCTCGCTTCTGCCGCTGTATTTTCTGATTTTCCACGTGTCTTATCGAAAAGACCGTATTCTCGCCTTCATGAATCCCTATGCGGACCCGCAGGGCCGCGGCTTCCATATGATCCAGTCGCTGATCGCGGTGGCCACCGGCGGTGTCACCGGCCTCGGCCTGATGGAAGGCAAGCAGAAACTCTTCTACCTCCCTGAGCCTCACACCGACTTCATCTTCGCCGTCACCGCGGAAGAGTTGGGCTTGGTCGGAGCGCTCGTCGTCATCATCCTGTTTGCCATCTTCCTGTGGAGGGGCACGCGCGCCGCCCTGCGCACGCAAGACAACTTCGGCCGTTTCCTCGCCGTCGGCATCACTAGCATGATCGTCCTGCAGGCCTTCATCAACATCAGCGTAGTCCTCGGCCTCATGCCTACCAAGGGCATCCCGCTCCCCTTCGTCTCCTACGGAGGCTCCTCGTTATTCGTAACCCTGGCTTGTGTCGGAGTGCTGCTCAACATCACCAAGCAAGCAGAATAGGCAGAGCGCACGACAGCCGACCCTAGATCAGCGCCCGACTTGGTACACATGCAACGGCGCCTTGGCCTCGACCGCCGGATAAGGCTCCGTCCCCTTCAGCATGCTCCACAGAATCCGATTGAACGTCGCGTCATCCACGCGATCCGGCGCGCTGAAGTCCAATCCTTCAGACATCCTCGCCGCCGCGGTCGCGGGAGCGTTCATCTCATTCAAGTCCCACTGCGCCGGAAGCGCAGTCCATGGCGTCAGATCGGGAGTCTGCCCAAAGATGTCAGCCAACGGACGGCTGAAGTAGTCAAACTTCGAAAGACGGTCCAACCCCAGAATGTCTTCAATCGCGGCGACCACATCCGTCGTGTTGGCAAACCGGTGAATCAAGCCCGGCCGGCTATAAGCCGAGATTGCTAGAAACGGGGACCGGTGCGAGTCCACGTGGTCCGGCCCAGCCTGCGAATCATCTTCCAGGACGAAAATCACTGTGTCTTTCCAGAACGGAGACTTCGAAAGCGCCTCGACAATCCGCCCCAGTGCCAGATCGTTATCCGCCATGAACGCCTTCGGAGACCGGTAACCCGGACGCCCTCCCGCCGTGTGATCTCCTGCCAGGTGCATCAATTCCAACTGTGGCATCTTTCCGTCCGCGACAAATCCCTGTAACTCCGCAATCCAGGCATCTGCGCGCTTCTGGTCGGGAGTCGTCAAGTCAAACGGTTGGTAAGTCGGACATACATAGGGGGCCAGTTCATGGGATGTCTCCGGCCAGCCTCCCTCGACTTTCACCATCTCGCCATAGTCGCGAAACGTCACTCCTTTCTTTCGTGCCAGCGTCCATAGGAATCCGTTGAGCGGTTCATCAATCTCCTCGCCGTCCACTCCCTCGCGCTTATCGGCATACGCCGAAGGAATCACCTTCTCTCCAAAGTCGGTGACATACGCCGCCGTCGACCAGATGTGTCCTTGTGAACTGACCTCCGCATTGGTAAAGAACCGGTCAAACAGGCCAAACCGCAAAGCGAGCGCATGATGATTGGGAGACAACTGCTGTCCAAAGAAGACCAGCCCCGGATCTCCGTCGCCTTCCTTCAAATCGCCAAACACCTGGTCGTAGGTCCGGTTCTCTTTGATGATGTAGAGCACGTGTTTGAACGGAGGGTATCCCTTGCGTTCTGGCGGAGTGTCCCAATTGTTGGCTACTGCCACCCGTCGCGAATAGTCGGCCAGAGTCGCCGCTGGAAAATGATCGGGTGCGATTCGCAAAGTACCGTTGAGCTGCCCGAGGTCATATCCCAATCTCTTTGTGATCTTCTGACCCGGTATTGGCCCATCCGGATTTGCATGGCTCCCATGCCCCTTGCCAGTTAGCACAAGCAACTGCCCGCCCGTAGCAAGCACCGCCGTCGGGTACCAATCGGTAGGAATACGAGCCGACGGGGTCCTGGCCCCGCCGGATTTTCTTTCTGACACATCAAACACCGCGACCGCATTGTTGTCAGCCTCGGCGACGAATAGCTGCGATTCATCCGCGGAAAGGGCCAGCGCATTCGGCGTGCTCCCTTCGGAAGGTCCCGCCGGAGCGGCATCGCTCAGGTAGCGCAGAACTTTGTTTCGCGCGGTATCGATGACAGCAATCTGATCTTTTCCGGCCAACGCGGCAAACACACGCGACCCGCTTCGGTTGGACAATAGCGCAGATGGCCGCGGTCCCACTTTCAACTTGCCCGTTGGTGCCAGCAACCCGTCCGGCTTCACCTTGAACTCCGTGAGCGTATCCGCCGCCCATCCCGATACATACACTTTGCCCTTGGCGGTCTCTTCGACTCCATAAGGGTAATGGTCCGTCGGAAAGCGC
>Ga0265338_10005031_pt1 | contig 17461 bp, 15 predicted proteins | sample 42126metaG_FD_193579 | JGI IMG/M metagenome (GOLD analysis project Ga0265338, IMG submission 193579) | Rhizosphere microbial communities from Carex aquatilis grown in University of Washington, Seatle, WA, United States - 4-21-26 metaG | ecosystem: Host-associated > Plants > Roots > Rhizosphere... | reverse complement strand
AGTCGCACCTGCTCCGTCCCGTGGGCCAAGGCCTGGAGCGTCAGGCCCCCCGCTTCCTCCAGGATCCGTTCAGCCCAATCGGTCACCCCCGGGTCTGGTCGGTCCCGATGGAGATACGGTCCAAGGGCCGACCGGTCGTCTTCCACACCGTAGGCGGCTGGAAGTTTGAGAAGTCCCGGGTCCGTGACCAAATAGTTGAAGGGATTCGTGGAGTCGGATCTCACGACGGACCGGGCCAGGACACTAAGACCCTCGTGGTCGGCCCCCGTGAACCAGGCCAGGGCCTGGGCGTTGCCGAAGGGATCCCAGGATTCGGAGAAACCCGCCGGTTCGGGTTTGATCTTCCACTCGAAGGACTCAAGCTCCTGCCCCGGTCCGCATCGGGGCCGGAGGCGAAGCCTCAGCGGCTCCAAGGCGACGGGGCCGTCGTACCGGTACTGGAGGTGATGGCGGATCTCATAGCGCATGGCCGTCAGGTCCTCTTGATCCGGTCCAGCGCCGCCTTGGCCCAATCCGCCGGGCAAAGTTCCACGGTCTCCCTCACGCGCTTGCGCCACCACTCCGACACCACCGCCAGGTCCTTCTCCTCGAAGCGCATCTCATGCATGCGGCCGGTGCCCTTTCGGTACAGGACCACATCGATGGGGAAATCCACGTCGGTGGCGCTGGTGCGGGTGGCCTCGAAGGCCAGGTAGCCCACTTTCATGGCGATCTCCATGGACACCTCGTAATGGATGCCCCGGTCCAGGAGCGGCTTACCGTAGCTCGACTCGCCGATGGCGTAGTACGGCGTACCTTGGGTCACCTCGACCCAATTGCCCTCGGGATAAATGAGGTACAGCTTGTGCTCCGGGTCCGCCGAAAGCTGGCCCCCAATCAGCGAGAAGAGGTTGAACTTGTAGCCGTTGCGCTCCAAGGCCTCGCGGTCCTCCCGGGCCACCCGCCGCAGCTGCTCCGCGAAACAGTTCACCGCCTTGTAGATCTTGTCGAACTTCCCCCCCGGGGCCTCAAGTTCCTCCTCGAAATAGGTGAGGGCTTTGTCCCGGGCGGACCGGAGGCCCGAGGTCATTAGGAAGAACGAATGGTCCCCCTGTTGGTGCACCGAGACCTTCTTGCCGGTGATCTGCTCGGTTCCGCTGGTGATGCGGGTGTCGGCCAGGGCCACCAAACCGTCCTCCACCATCATGGCGACGCAGAAAGTCATTGGTCCGCTCCCGGGGCGGGGGCGCCGGCCGTCGGGATCCGGGCCAGGTACACCTCGAACAGGCTATCCCCCACCTTGTTGAGTTTCGCCTCGAAGGCGTCCAGGTACTCGTGCAGGCCCGATTGGATGATCTCGCCCACCTGGGCGTAGTCCAACTCCGCGCGCAGGCGGCCCAATTGCTGTTCGGCCTGGTTGTTGTATCGGCCCGGCGGCGTGCCCGAGAGGGCCCGGAGCGATTCCTCGGACTTTACCAGGCAGTATCGAACGGACCGTGGGAACTCCAGGTCCAGCAAAAGGAACTCGGCCACCCGGGCCGGGAGGATCTGGTGGTATTTGCGCCGGTACATCTCGCTGGCGCTGGCCGACTTGAGCAGGGCTGTCCAGAGGATGTTGTCGTAGGGTGTCCCGACGTCCTCGACCTTGGGCAAAAGCAGGAAGTACTTCACGTCCAGGATGCGGAGGGTCTTGTCCGCCCGCTCGAACATGCGGCCCAGGCGGATGAAGTTCCACCCCTCGCCGTGTGACAGGGTGGCGTCGGTGACGCCCCCGAACAGGTGGCTGGCCATGCGGATCTGGCGGCAGAAGCCGTGCAGGGCGTCGGGGCCGGGTAGCCGATGCTCCACTTCCCGTACCGCGAGGTAGGCTCCGTTCACCTGTTCCCACATCTCCGAGGACAGGGACTCCCGCATGGTGCGGGCGTTCTCCCGGGCGGAGGCCAGGCATGAAAGGATGGAATTGGGGTTGAGGGGGTCGGCGATGAGGAACTGTAGGACATTCTCGCGGTCGTAGGCGCCGTAGCGGCCCTCAAAAGCCGCCGCGTCCCCCGTGGTGACCACGAGGGCGCGCCATTGGCCATCCGCCTCCCCCGGCAGGTCGAGCTGGAGGTTGTGGTGCACATCCAGGATTCGGGCCAGGTTCTCGGACCGCTCGATATACCGGCTCATCCAGTACATGGAATCGGCGATGCGGCTGAGCATCTCAGCCCGCCTTCCGGGCCGGGATCGTCCCCAGCACCCAGGTGTCCTTACTGCCGCCCCCTTGGGACGAGTTCACCACCAGCGAGCCCTTCTTGAGGGCCACCCGCGTCAGTCCCCCGGGCAGGACATAGACCTCCCGGCCGTGGAGGATGTAGGGCCTCAGGTCCACATGACGACCTTCCAGGCTGTCGTCGAACAGGACCGGCGCCCGGGAAAGGGCCAGGGTCGGCTGGGCGATGTAGTCGCGCGGGTTGTCGCGGATCAGAAGGGCGAATTTGTCCTGTTCAGCCTTCGTGGAGTGGGGTCCCACCAGCATCCCGTAGCCGCCGGCTTGGTTGACCGCCTTGACCACGAGGCTTTCGAGATTGCCCAGTACGTGATCCCTCTGTTCCTTGTCCCAGCAAACGAAGGTCGGGACATTGGAAAGGATGGGTTCCTCGGACAGGAAGTACCGAATGAGGTTCGGTACGAAGGTGTAGAGGGCCTTGTCGTCCGCCACCCCGGTACCGGGAGCGTTGGCCAAGGCTACCCGGCCCGCCCGGTAGACTTCCATCAAACCCGGCACCCCGAGGGTCGAGTCGGGCCGGAAGGCCAACGGGTCCAGGTAGTCGTCGTCGATGCGGCGGTAAATGACGTCCACCCGCTCGTAACCCTTGGTGGTTCGCATCATCACATAGCCGTCCAACACCACTAAGTCTTGGCCCACCACCAATTCCGCCCCCATTTGCTGGGCCAGGAAGGCATGCTCGAAGTAGGCGGAATTCATGGGGCCCGGGGTCAAGACCACGATCTTGGGACGGGAAACGCCTTTAGGCGCGATGTACTGGAGGGTATCCAAGAGTCGGTGGCCATAATCGTCCACCGGGCGGACCGGCAGGTCCAGGAAGGCCTGGGGCAAGGTGCGTTTCAGGACATCCCGGTTCTTGAGGACGTAGGACACGCCGGAGGGGCAGCGGAGGTTGTCCTCCAGCACGAAATACTCTCCCGAGTGGTCCCGCACCAGGTCGGTGCCGGTGATGTGGATCCAGACATCCTTGGGGGGCTTGAGTCCCACGCATTGGGGCCGGTATCCGGCGCAGGTGGCGATCATCTCAGAGGGCACGACCCCATCCCGGATGCACTTGCGGCCGTTATAGACGTCGTGGACGAAGAGGTTGAGGGCCCGGATGCGCTGGATCAGGCCCCTTTCGAGGCGGCTCCACTCGGCGGCCTCGATGATCCGGGGGATCACGTCGAACGGGAATATCTTCTCGGTGCCTTCACGGCTGCCATAAACCGTGAAAGTGATGCCCAGTTGGAGCAGTTCGGCCTCCGCGGCCTTCTGCTGTCGCACCAGATCGCCGGGCGGCAGGGCCCGTAGGCGCTCCAAAAGAGGCGCCACCCCTCCCCGGGGTTTCCCCGGAGCCTCGAACATCTCGTCGAAAAAGGTCCCAGTCTCGTAATGGTCGAAATCCATGGGTCCCTCCCACTTGTTGCGATTGTTGGGTGGGGTTAAAGCAAGTCCGGGGCCAATGAAAAGTGCCGCTTTAGGGGTCGTAGGCGCCCCTGGGGACCCATTTCGTTACAAAGCAGGGCCGTTTCCACATATATGTCGGTTAGACGATTAGGAATCAGTCAGCAAAGGCTAATTCGAAAGCACTCTTTCGGTTTGAACTAATCATTTGATCGTTAGCGGCTCATCGAAGAAACCAACAATCGGCTCATTTTTGCCAAGATGTACAATTTCAAAATTTTCAACCAACCAATAAGTATCATTACTGCCGTGAAGATCCAGTTTAGCCATTCCCCAACCCCTTTCCCCTCTAAAGACAAAACAAAATACGCCATCACCAGGGTTTGTTTCAAAACTTACCCAAGAACTAAAAAAGTCATAAACGCCATTAATTTCACCGTATTGCTTAACGATTACAGGGTTGGTTTTGACAATCAATTTCGCTTTTATACATGTGGGATTTACTCCAAAGGAATAAGTTGAAGCTACAAAAAGCACAAACAAAAAGAAAGCCCACCTGAATATTTTAGTTTTAATAACAGCCCTAAAAATATTTAATTTCCGATTCCACTTACTGTAGTTCATTTTCCCACCTTCAGATGGAAGCATCATGAAGTGTAGACCAGGCCAGGGATTCGAAAGTTAGATCTCGTTTAGATTTCATTACAATCCCTGCCATCGCGATTGCGTTTTAATATCAAGCCTTAGTCATGTCTACCGTCTCGAAAAGATCCGTAAACTTCACCCCCAACGCCTTGGCGAGTTTCTGGACGATCTGAATGCTGGGGCTGAACTCGGCCTCGTAGTCTTCGATGTAAGCCACGGTCCGAAGGCTGACATCGGCCCTTTCGGCCAATTCCTTTTGCGAAAGCTTCTTTTCGCTTCGGTATTCGATGACGTTCCATGCCAAGCAGGCACGGGGGTCCGGGTCCTTGAGGGCCTTATAGACCTCGGGTCTATCGCGCTTTAAACGCCGCATGCTTTCTTCATGGGTAATCATGCCCTTGATTTGGGGCACCTTGTGGCTCTGGGTTTTCATGACTTCCCTCCCTCAATCTGCCGGACGTAGGCCTCGATGGCCTTTGTTTCATCCGGCTTAGGCTCCCCTTTGCGCGCTAAATGGGCGGCCAGGACGTACAGGGTTTTTCCAACGGGGTCGAAGTAATAATAGGTAATGCAGGATTCCCCGTCTCTGGTAAAGAGCGTCCTTTCCAGCCTCCCCTTTTCCCTCACATCCGCGAAGATCTTTTTAATCTGAATTTGGTAACCCACAAACTCCCTGGCGCCGATATGGCTACGGCTAAAGCGTTGGAAGTGGGGTGTTTCAAAGTAACGCATGGATTAGGCCTTATTAAGATGATATGCAGTATTTTGCACTATGTCAACTGAGGCAAGTTAATGTCATTACCTAAAAGGTGCCGGAAATATGATCAGGAGATGTTTTTCCACTTCCAGCAGGCGGTAGAACGGCCGTCACCAATCGAAATCAGGGCATCCGCTCCAGCAACCTTGCACTTATCCTCAGCCATTGGACAACGGGTGTGGAAGGCGCAACCGGAAGGGGGTGAGGCTGGGTTGGGGGGATCGCCTTCCACGGTCACTGACCGGGTTTGGGCGGATTCGAGAAGAGCCTTGGTATATGGATGCTTCGGGGACTTCAAGACTTCGGCGGTCGGGCCAGATTCCACAACCCGACCCAGGTACAACACCACCATCCGACTACAAAGGTAGGACACCACCCCCAGGTCATGGGAGATGAAGAGAAAAGCCGAGCCGGAGGTGCGGTTCAAGTCCGACAGGAGGTTCAACATCGAAGCCTGCACCGACACATCCAGGTTCGACAAGGGCTCGTCCAAAACGAGGACTTTGGGCTTCAACACCAGGGCCCGAGCTAAGGCAATGCGCTGGCGCTGGCCGCCCGAGAATTGGTGTGGGTACTTCTCGGCGTCACCCTCCGAAAGACCCACCCTGACCAGAAGCTCCCGAACGGTCTTTTTCCAATCCGAGGGGTTCCCTTCCCCCAATACCTGCAGGGGTTCCACCACCGCTTCCCCGACCTTCATCCGGGGATCCAACGAACCGAAGGGGTTCTGGAAAACCATTTGGTAATTCCGACGCAAGCGCCTCAGTTCCTCTTTCGGGATGGTTGCGAGGTCCCGCCCCTCCCACTGCACCGTTCCTTGGTCAGGATTTTCTAAGCCGATGGCCAAGCGGGCCAAAGTGCTTTTGCCGCAACCTGACTCCCCCACCACGCCCAGGACCTCCCCAGGCGCTAAGTCGAGGTCCACTCCCCGAAGGGCGGCCACATGGGCGGTGGGGTTGCCCAACAAGCCCCGAGCCACTGGGTATGAACGGGTTACACCCCGGAGGGATAGAAGCATCGGATGGCCTGTCCCTTCCGGACCTCGGTCTCACCCGGGTCCTCCTGTCGGCAACGGTCCTTCACGGAGGGGCAGCGGGGGGCGAAGGAACAGCCCGTCGGCATTTGGTAAGGGGTGGGCGGGGCGCCCTCAATGGCGGGCAGGCGTTGGCCCGGCTTACCCTCGGTGGGACGGCAAGCCCAGAGGGCTTTCGTATAAGGGTGGGCTGGATGCTCCAACAAATCCTTCACGGGGCCCCGTTCCACCACCCGACCCGCGTAAAAAACCGCCACTTGGTCGGCGAAGCCCGCGGCCAGCGCCAAGTCATGGGTCACCAAGAGCACCGCCAAATTGCGGTTCTCGGATTCATGGCGGAGCAGGTCGAGGATCTGGGCCTGCACCGTGACGTCCAACGCGGTCGTGGGTTCGTCGGCGATGAGCAGGGAGGGTTGGCCCGCCAGGGCCTGGGCGATCATGACCCGTTGGCACATGCCTCCGGAGAGTTGGTGGGGGTGCTGGTCCGCCACCCGCTCGGGGTCGGGCAGGCCGGTCTCGCGGAACAGCCGAAGGACTTCGGCGCGCGCATCGGCGGGCTTCAGGTCGCGGTGCGCGGTGATGGCCTCCGCCACCTGCTCGCCCACCCGGAAGGCCGGGTTCAGGCTGGTGAGGGGATCCTGGAAGATCATCCCAATCTCGCCTCCCCTCAGGCGGCGCCAACCCTCGGCATCCCGTTGCGAGAGGTCCCTACCCTGAAAGATGATCCTTCCACCGGTCAGGGCCAACGGAGGCTCGGGTAAGAGGCGCAGGATGGAGAGGGCCGTGACGGTCTTGCCGCAACCCGATTCGCCGACCAGGGCCCAGCGCTCGCCGTCGGCGAGGGAAAGGTCCACGCCGCGCAGGATCTTGCCGGAGGGCTGGCCGGGGGTTTCCGGAAAGGCCTCGACCTGGAGGTTTTCGATCTGGAGGAGGGCTGGCACGGGAAGGTTATTCGAGGACCGACGGGTCCACGAGGCGTTCGCAACGGACCTCAAGGGAGGGATAGTCCACCATGGCGTATTGGCCCAGGAAGAGGGGGCCCGGGTTCACGACGGTGGTCGGGCCCATCTTGACCGTTCCTTGGCCCGAGGTGGCCCTTCCACAGACCAACAGCTTGGGGGCCACCCGTTCCACCACTTCGTTGACGAAGAGGACGCCCAGGTGCTCGCCGTCGGACACGTCCAGGCGGCAGACCGGCGGCGTATAGGTCATCAACACCTTCTCGCCCGGCATGTAGGGCAGGCGGCGCAAGGCGAACTCGGCCCAGGGCGTGTTGTAACGGAGCAGGAATTCCCGGTCGTCCTCACCCACGTTGATGTCGCCCCCAAAACCGGTCACCTGGAAAGCTTCGTCCTGGTGGGTCTGCTCATGGGCGGGCTTGAAGTTGTTGTAGATCTGGGTGAAGGAATAGACGGTCTTGAAGTACACCGACTCGGGGGCGTCACTCATGCCGGGGATGACATAAACGGTCTTTTGGCTGTCGGCAAGGAACAGCATGAACTGGCGAAGGTGGTCCTCGTCAACGAGACGTTCGGCCTGGATCTCAGGGGATTCCATCGAGGGCTTGCTGTGGAAGCGACGGGCGTTCTCGTACTCGTCCATGCGGGCGGCGCCCTTCATGGACCCGCCGCAATAAAGGATGATATCAGGCTGTTCCTCCTGGATCTTCATGCCCAGGGGGGTCAGCATCTCGGAGGCCCCGCGATAATCGGTGAGGCAAAGGAGTTTCAATGGACCAACCTTTCCTTGTCATTGTAACACCAGAACATCAAAACCCACATCCACCACAGAGACACGTCCCGCACCCAATTCAAACCCTTATGAATGCGGGACAGTCCCACCTCCCTATCATGGAAGGCGGGCGGGACAGGGACTCCGTAAAGAAGGCCCCATTCCATCATTGGGTGTCCGCAACATGGTTATGAAAAGGTCATCCCAGGACGCCTGAGCCTTATCCCAAACCTCGATTTGGAGCTTGATACCTCGGGTCAGTGCCATTGTGTCCCTGTGGTGAAAACGTTGATCTGTTGAGCGACTATGAAAAAAGGCTTGTGATTTTGGTAAGATGCCATCCACCCAATGCGACCCGACCGCCCCCCCCTAGAAACCCTGAAGGACGGAACCTTCCGGCAGATCCACCCCGTCACGGGCGAGGAAGTTTGGAACGTTCCGGGCCGGGCCTGGCGCCCCAAACGGTCCTACCGGGCCGCGCCCCCCTCCCGTTTGGAGACGGTGCCGGGCCCCGAGGGCTTCTGCGACTTCTGCGAGTCCCGCCGCCTGGAAACCCCACCCGAGAAATCCCGCTGGTGGTTGGACGAGCGGGGGAAATGGCGAACCGCGGACTTCCTTCCGGCCGGGGAAATCCCAAGGGGGCCCGCCGACTTCCGGCGGATCGCCAACCTCTTCGAGATCGTCACCTACGATTATTGGGCGAAGAACCTTGGGTTCAAACCCCATCCCGACCGGAAGGCCTGGCGGGACGCCTACCTCGCCGATCCGGCGGGCCGGGCCCACGTCGAGGGACTGATCCGATCGAAGGCCCGGCTCGGCGGCATCGAACTCAACCTTGACGAATCCGGCCGCCTGGCGGACCTTGCCCTCCAAGCCGAGCCCCTCTTTTTCGGTTCCCACGAACTCATCGTGGCGGGCGCCCACTTCCGTCCCCACGCCGAATGGGACCACGAGGTCGTGTCCTCCGGGGACCTGGATCCGGCCCGCCACCGAAAGTACATCGCCTACACCGCCGACAGCGCCCGGGACATCCTCGCGGCGAACCCCAAGGCCCAATACGTCGCGGTCTTCCAGAATTGGCTGTCCGGCGCGGGCGCCTCCTTCGAACACCTTCACAAGCAGCTCGCCGGCCTGGACCGGCCGGGTCCCTATGTTGAGCAAATCCTCCAAGCGCTGAAGGAGGACCCGTCCCTGTTCAACCGCCGATTCCTCGCCCCTGCCCTGGAGCGGGATTGGGTCGTGGCCTCCAACCGTTACGCCGTGGCGGTGGCGGCATTCGGGACCCAACTACCATCCGTTTGGGTGTTTTCCCTCAGCGGAAAGGACAAACCCTGGGAACTTTCAATGGCGGAATTGGACGGTTTCTCCGACCTACTGCACGCCTGCCACGCGGCCATGGGATCCGAGGTCGCCTCGAACGAGGAATGGGTCTTTTCCCCGCCGGGTGAAAAGGCGCGGGTTCCCTTCCATGTCACCCTGAAATGGCGGACCGGGATCCACGCCGGGTTCGAAGGCGCCACCAGGATCTTCATCAACCCACTGAGGCCGGAGGAGCTTCGGGACCGACTGAGGGAACGGCTGGAGGCTTTGGCGCTCCTGGGACGCCTGGGTGACGTGACCATCGGCGGCAAGGTTTCCAAGGACCCCTTGCCTGAATAAACGAAAACAGCACACGTTGAACCACGGAGGGCACGGGAAAGAGGAGTTAAATGAATAACTATTTATTTTTCATCATCTGATTTGTTTTACGCCTAAGGTTCTCCGCCGTCTCCGCCCTCCCGTGGTTCAAACAGTTTCATTTCCACTTCGCCGATGGCCGCCAGCCGGTGAGGGCCAGCCAGGCGGCTTGTTTCGCGCGGGTATCCTTCGCCTGGGTCGCCCATCGCGCGGCGTCCTTTCCGCGCCCCGCCGCCGTCAGGGCCGCCATCCGTTCATCGAAATCGGGCCGGTCCAACCCGAGGGCCGCCGCCTTGAAGGTGGCCTCCACCGCCTGGGGCCGAAGGCCTTGGGACCAGAGAAAATCCCCCATCCGGTCCCAAGCCGAGGCGATCCCCGGCTCGCGGTCGATCCATTTCCGCAGGACCTGGACCCCGGCGGCAGGTCCCTGGGCCTGGGCGGCCTTCTTCGCAAGGTCGAACACCTGATCGAGTGGGCCCGGGAGTTCCGGCAGGAACGCCGGCTCCGGAACCGGCGCGGCCCTTCGGTGGTAGACCAGGCTGTTCCCCAGGTCGGCCACGGGCTCCATATAACTTCCCCAGAATTCCCGCCATTGATCGAGGGTCATTCCCTCCGAGTTGAAGGACCGGTCCATGTCCGCGAACAACCCGGTTTCCAACCGGTGATAGACCACCCACTCCACCCCTTCCCGTTGGAGTCGTCGGGCCAGCTTTTCCGCCGTTCCCGCCTCGGCCGCCCAGCGCAGAAGCGTGGGGTTTTCCCATTGGTAATCGAAGTAGGCCGTCCGGTCGATCGGGTAAGCGATCAGCGACGTGAACAACAACACCCGATCCGACCGGTTCGATTTTTGCTCCACCCATCGGTAGGCCGCGAGGTCGTCAGGCGCGGCGTAATACTCGTTCACCAACGGGCCCATCGGTGAGGCCAAACCGGTGGCGTAGGCGTAGGGCGCGCCGATCGAAATCTGCCCCATGACCGTGGCCCAAACCGCGAGAACCCAGGCCATGACCAAGAACGCCCGAACCAGTCTCCCCCCCTGGGTCCAGGCCAAGTCCATCCCATAAGCGGAAACAGCCAAAAAGGCGAGGGCCGCTAAGTCGCCGTGCCGCAAGAAGGTACTGGCCAAGGACCAACACAAAAAGTAAACCGCCAGGAACAGCGTGGGTATTTGCCAACGCCCCTTGGGGGGGCTTTTGAACCAAGCCCACCCCAAGAAAGCCAAAGGCCCCAGGGTCACGAACATGCCGTTCGCGGGGGTCAGGAACGCCCGGAAGGCGGATCGGGCCAAGTCCCAGGGAAGCCGTGAGGCGGGCCCAGCGGTTTCCCTCAGGATGGCCGCGATGCGCGCAGAATCGAAACCCGGAGGCGGCGGGAAATGAGTCGCCAGGATCGGGAAGACCGGGTTGCCCACCGCCAGGATGTTACGGCACCACCATCCCGCCACCGGCAACAACGGGAGGAGGACCCACCCAAGTTCTGGTTTCGCCTGTGGAATCCCCCGGATCTTGCGCCAAGCCCAGACCCCCGCCCAACCGGCCAATCCGAAGAGGGCCGTATATTTGACCGAGAGAGCACCCCCGAGAAGGAAAAGGGTCGCGCGGGCCGTAACGCGGCTGGAAGCGGGCGTGGGCTCCAGGAGGGTCAGGGTAAAAATCAGCGCAAGGTACCAAAGCAGGGCGCCTTCCACGAATCCGCCCGTGAACAAGGGCAGGAAGAAGGGCGAGCCGAGCAGGACCAATGCCGCTGCCCTGCGGCGCCCGCCGACGGCCTTGATCCAATCCCCCATCAGGACCAGGCAGCCGATCAGGGGCAGGTAGAGCCCCATCTTCGCGAGGGGTTCACCCCCCAGGTTCCAATAGCCCGCGATCAGGAGGTCCGCGGCCTTCGGCATGTTGCCGTTGAAATTGATCCAACCGGCCGGAAGCAGGCCCGTCCTGGAAACTTCCCGGGCGAAACGGAAGTGGTCCACCAGGGCATCCCAATAGGTCGGAGGGGCGAAGGCCTCGAAAAGCCAGGGCAGCGCCGTGATCCCCAGCGCCGCTTTCCATCCGTTGGGGACTCGCCGAAATTCAGTCCACCCCGCGTCCAGCTCATTCCAATGGGGCCGCGCCGCCAAAAAGCCCAGGAGAAAGAACAGGGACGTGACGCCCGGGCAGATTAGGCCATGGACGCCGAAGCCGAACAGCCACATCCCAAACAGGATGGTGGCGGCGCCCCAAGCCGAGTGGCCGGCCCAGGGTTGTGCCAACTTGGAAAGGAAGAGCGCCCGGATCGATCGGGCCCATCCCCAGAAGCCGAGCAAGAGGAGGGGGACCCAAGCCAAGGCGTAGGTCCGCGCCGCCCATTGCGCGGGCGCGCCGGCGGGATCCCAAGCCACGTTCCCATGCGAATGGATGGGGTCGGGAAGGGCGAGCCCATGGCCGAGGGCCACCGTCACGACCAGCAGAAAAACCGCGAGGACAAGCCGCATTTTCACCCCGGGCCCCGGGGGGCCGGTTGATTGACTTCCCAAACACCCCCAGTATAATGCCCCCCGCCTCAGCTTCCCTTTTTTACGCCGGAGTGGTGGAATGGCAGACACGTACGCTTGAGGTGCGTATGGGCGACCGTGCGGGTTCGAGTCCCGCCTCCGGCACCATTCTTAATAATAAAAGGCCCTGGTCCAATCGGATCAGGGCCTTTTGTTTTTAGGCTGGTGTTGGTGGCGGGACGAGAACCCAGGGGGTCTGGGGGATGTCCATACCACCAGGGTCCCGCCGAGGGCACCTTGCCCGTCCAGGGTTGCCGTTTACTGCAGTTCGTGTGTGGCAGGGCCGCTAGGCCACCTGCGACAGGTCACGCATTTTCATCCTTATCCCTAAGCCTTCGGATGACATCGAGAAGCCTCAGCATCCTTAATCGCGCGACGATCACAAAAGTCCCAAACATGATCCAAAGAAGTATTTGAACCACTATTGAGTCCAGATATTTTCCGTGTTTCAAGGCATCGCTGTATTGATCAAACCAATTCAGGCGCAATATGCCCATGAATATTTGGAGCGCAACCACCAAAACCGCCATAACGATAATGCCTGTACCACCCTTCCGAGTCTTTTCCCACTTCCCGACGAATTCCTCATCTCCCGGATTCAGCATTATTGCCCCCCTATATCAGTCGTCCTTGCGAACCACTCGTATCTTATCCCTTTGACCCCAAAACACCAAAGGCGCCCGAAGGCGCCTTTGGTTCCCGTTTTCGGTTTAGCCAGCCGCCAACCGCTGCCGTTAAGGCTTCATCTCCGCCTTCAAATCCAAGGCTTCCTTGAAGCGCGGGTGGCCTTTCAGGACCATGTTGAGGTAGTTCTTGGCCTCGGCCATCTTCCCCGAGTCCTTGAAGGCCCTGGCTACGGCGGTGTAGTAACCCGCCCGTAGGTCGGAATAATCCGGCCCGTGGACGCCCATCTTCTGGGCCTGGTTGAAGAAGGCCGTGGCTTGTTGGCCCAGTTTGACGATGTCGTTCTCCTTCACGCGGGTCGGGACGATCTCGGTCTTGAGCTTCGCGAAGGCCGAGTTCAGCTCGAACTCGGGGCCCCACCAACCGGAGACCTTGAGGGTCTTCCCGCCCGTCGGGGCTACGGCGACCGGCTTCTCGACCGGTTTTTCCACCGGCGCCTCGGTCGTCGCCACGACAGGCGCACCCGTCTCGGCTGTGGCCTTGGGAGCAACGGCCACCTGGGCCGCCGTCGGGGTCGGTTTCGGTGGGACCGGCGTGGGCTTCTTGGGCACCGGGGTCACGGTCTTGGTGGGGATCAGGGTCGGCGTCGGGGTCGCCGTGGCGATGGCGGTAGGCGTGAAGGTCGGTTCCAACACCTTGTCGCCCAACACTTCCCCGGTCTTGGAAACGAAGGCCTGCTGCCCGTCATTCCATACAAAAATCTTTTCGGCTTCCGCCTTGGTGGCGGGGACTTTCTTGGAGGAAATCCAAACATCCACCTTCCCGTTATTGCCGACCTCGTTCACGAAGACAGGCGGCGTGGTGAGCTCAAAGAGCTTCAGGATCTTGCCCGACAGGACCGCGTAGCCGTGGGTCGTCACGGAACCTTTGTCCCCCGTCCGCTCCACGAACAGGATCTTCCGTTGGCCCTGGCTTTGGGTCAGGACCTTGATGGACTTCATCGCCGGGCCGTCCTCCTCGAAGAGCTTGGCGTAATGCCCGCCCTTGGGGTCGTAGAAACAGATCGCCAGGGTCTGGTCGTGGGGCTTGTCCAGGTTCTCGGCGGATACCTGGGCCCGGTAAGCCAAGAGCAGGTCCTTCTTGCCGTCCCCATTGAGGTCGATGAAGTCGAAAAGCCCGCCCGCCTCATCCTGGCCGTCCACGGTGACGGCCGGCAGTTTCTCCAACAGGTGGTTCGCGGGCAGAAGGGTGTCCAGCCAGTCGTTCTGGGCCTTTGTCAGGGCGGGGGAAAGGCCCAACAGGGCGACCAGCAATGCGGCGGTCCAACGGTTCATCTCGTTCTCCTTGGGGTCATGCAACCCAACCAACCAAAAAATCTTTTAAACTCAGGGACCACAGGGACAGCGGCTACTTCTTCTTTTCGTTATTACCTAAAAAGCCTTCCCCGTGGTCCATGTGTCCTAAATCCATCCGTTCCCTAAAGCCAACCCGCCGCGCGGTAGGACTCCGCCGCTTGGCGGATCCCCGCTTCGAGGGTCCAATGGGGTTTCCAGCCGAGCCCGGTCCGGATCGCCCGGGTGTCGCAGGTCCAAGCCTTCGGCGCCGCTTCCTTCACCTTGTCGAGGTTGAGGATGGCCGCTTGGCCCCTCACCCGGCCCACCATCTCGGACAGGAAGGCCGATAGTTTAACCAAAGGAAGCGGAATCTTCAAAGTTACCGCCCGCTTCCCCAGGGCCCTTTCGATCAATGCCACCAGTTCGAGCCAATCCGCGTCCTCGGAGGCGACAAAATAGGTCTTTCCCACGGCCTTGGGACCGGATGCCAACAGGATGGCATCCACCAGGTCATTCACATGCACGTAACTGACCCTCTGGCGACCATCCCCCGGCAGGACCGCCAAGCCCTTCTGGACCATCTGGAAATACTGGAAGATGTCCTTTTCGCGGGGACCGTAGACCCCGCCCGGTCGGAGGACCGTCCAGGCGATCTTGCGCCCCAGGGTCGTCTTCACCGCCTCTTCCCCAGCCAGCTTGGTGGATCCGTAAAAACTCACGGGCTCCGCCGGGTCGCTCTCACGGCGGGGCCGGTCCAGGTTCGACGGTCCCGCGCCGGCCAGGGAAGCGACCTGGATGAAACGCCCCACCGTGCGGGCCGCCAGGGCCTCCTGGGCTAGGATCCGCGAGCCTTCCACATTCACCCTCGCGTAATCGCCGTAGTTGAAACCCCGCAAAACCCCCGCCAAATGCATCACGGTCTTGGCGCCGGACATCGCCCTCCGGACGGCCAGGGGGTCCGTCACGTCGCCCAACGAGATTTCATGGAACTTGCCCGGTTTAAAGGCGAGCCGCGAGACCGAACGCACCAACAACCGGGTCCGGATGCCCTTGCGCCCTAGCGCCTCGGCAAGGTGTCCCCCGACGAACCCGGTGGCGCCGGTCAAAAGGACGGGTTGGGCGATCTTCATGGAGGGTTCCGTGGCAAGGGGATGGGTCCGAAACGGCGAAAACCCGTTTGGAAAACGTCGCAACCATCGTATCCGTTAAGGGGACACATCGTAACAAATTGCCCCCAGGGGTTCGGTATCTTATAATATGCGCCGTGCCTGAACAACGGCGGGGCCATCCAGCTCCGCCTTTTTTATGTTTCGGGGCCCCACCCGCGCCCCCTCCTCAAAACGCTCAAAAGCGCCCCCCACCGGGGATGGGCGCCTAATCCTCCCCGGATGCCCCGGGGGTATGGAGTCGAAATGGACATCTTTGACAAGGCCAACAACTGGACCGCCGCGGACGAGGTCCGCGACGCGGGGGTTTACCCCTATTTCCGCCCGAATACCGCCAGCCTGGGGACCGAGGTCACCATCGGCGGCAAGAAGATGATCATGATCGGGTCGAACAACTACCTGGGGTTGGTCACCCACCCCGAGGTGTTGGAGGCCATGGTCCAGGCCATCCGCAAGTACGGTTCGGCCTGCACCGGGTCCCCCTTCCTGAACGGCACCCTGGACATCCGCATTGAGTTGGAGGAGAAGCTCGCCGATTACGTGCATATGGAATCGGCGCTGATTTATTCCACCGGCTACCAGTCCAACCTGGGGGCCCTCTCAACCATCGCCACCCGGGGCGACTACATCATCTCCGACCGGGACAACCACGCCAGCATCGTCGACGGTTGTAAGTTGTCCTTCGCCAAGACCGTCAAGTACGGCCACAACGACATGGAGGACCTGGAACGGGTCCTGGCCAACCACCAAGACAACCCGAAGCTGATCGTGACCGACGGGGTCTTTTCCATGGGCGGGGACGTCTGCGACCTTCCGAAGATCGTCGAGCTCAAGAGGAAATATGGCGGCCGGATCATGGTGGACGAGGCCCATTCCCTGGGCCTGTTCGGCCCCCAGGGCGAGGGGGTTGGGTCCCATTTCGGCATCCAGAGCGAGGTGGACATGGTCATGGGCACCTTCTCCAAGTCCCTGGTCTCCATCGGCGGGTTCATCGCCTCCACCCATAAGGTCATCGACTATTTGAAGCACAACAGCCGCCCCCTGATTTTCTCGGCCAGCCTGTCGCCCGCCGACACGGCGGCCGCCCTCAAAAGCCTGGAAATCATCAAACGCGAGCCCGAGCGCCGGGAACGCCTCTGGAAGATCGCGAAGAAGATGCGGGATGCCTACAGGGCCATGGGTTGGAACACCCTCAACAGCCAGTCAGCCATCATTCCCCTGATGGTGGGCGACAACCACAAGACCTTCTCCATGACGAAGGAACTGGGTGAAATGGGCATCTTCGCCACCCCGGTCGTATCCCCCGCCGTCCCGCCGGACCAGACCCTGATCCGCACCAGCTATACCGCCACCCACACCGACCAGCAGTTGGACTACGTCCTGGAGTGCTTCCAGAAGGTCGGGAAGAAGTACCAAGTCATCCCCTGAAAAGCGGCGGATGGCGGTTGGCGGATGGCCATGACTAGTCACGGCTATGTAATCGGAACTTCATACCAGCCACCGGCGTCCAAGGTTAAATAGGAAATACCCCAAACCAAAAGAGGCTGCCATGGGCGTCGAAATCCAAGAAGTGAAGACTAAGGCTGATTGGGCGACATTCCTCAACGTGCCCTGGTCCATCTACATCAAGGACGGCAAGCGCGACCCGAACTGGGTGCCCCCCTTCCTCGACGACCACCGGTCCCTCCTGAACCCCGCCAAGAACCCCTTCTTCAAGCATGGCCGCCTGACGGCCTACCTGGCCCTGCGGGACGGCAAGGTCGTGGGCCGCACCACGGCCCATGTCGACGACAACTACAACGAGTTCCACGGCGAGAAGATCGGGTGGTTCGGGTTTTTCGAGTGCCAGAACGACCCCGAGGCCGCCAAGGCCCTCCTCGATACCGCCGAAGCCTGGGTCAAGGGCCAGGGTATGGCCAAGATCATGGGCCCCGCCAACCTGACCTCCAACGACGAGTGGTCCTTCCTGCTGGAGGGTTTCGACTCCCCCGCCCGCATCTCCATGACCTACAACCCGCCTTATTACCTGGAGCTGGCCGATAAGTGCGGCTATGCCAAGGCCAAGGACCTTTTCGCGTGGTACCTGGACGCCTCCACCGAGGTGCCGGAGCGCATGGTCAAGATCATGGAACGGGCCAAGAAGCGCGAGCGCATCGAGATCCGCAGCCTCTCGAAGAAGCACTTCGACGCCGATGTGGTCTTGATCAAGGACCTCTACAACAAGATCTGGGACAAGAACTGGGGCTTCGTGCCCATGACCGAGGAGGAGTTCAAGTACCAGGTCGCCAAACTCAAGCCGATCATCTGGCACGACATGGTGCACCTGGCCC
>Ga0265338_10005030_pt1 | contig 17463 bp, 23 predicted proteins | sample 42126metaG_FD_193579 | JGI IMG/M metagenome (GOLD analysis project Ga0265338, IMG submission 193579) | Rhizosphere microbial communities from Carex aquatilis grown in University of Washington, Seatle, WA, United States - 4-21-26 metaG | ecosystem: Host-associated > Plants > Roots > Rhizosphere... | reverse complement strand
TACCTCCCGTGCTGGGCGCGACGACGATGTTATAGTGCCGCGGGATTCCGGTCTGGCGGTAGAATTCGGCTTCCTGCGCGGTCTCGCGGTGAGGGCGACCCGCGTTCCTGATATCGCGTTGCCACGCTGCCATTTCCTCGTCGGTCATGCGGCGGTGAATTCCGGTGTCGGCATAGAATTCCGCGTCGCTTTCGCCCGCGAAAGACTGGGCCGATACGGCGAGGCAGGCCAGCGCGGCCAGGAAAATCATCAATTTCATGTTTCAAACTCCTAAGTAAGAAGGACAAAGGTGTATTCGCTTCTTTCAGCAACGATTGGAAGAAATTGCAAGACGGGAGCCAACGGGGGGGATAGGTCTTACGGGCAACTTAGCCGCATTCAACAGAGGCAAGGTGTAAACAAACTAGACAGAGCTAGAACGAGAACGGGCAGTCGAGAGTTTCCACGAAGCGGTCAAAGCTGAACCGCAACCTCCAGAGAATCAGACGTGGGGTTTCGCATCCCGGGACGGTTCACTCCTTCGCCGAATTGTGATAAAATTATTTTATGGGTCTTTTCCTAGCGTTGATCCTAGCTCTCATTCCCACTTTCGCCTGGGCCAAAGCCACTCGCGGTGGCCCGAGCCATACGCTCTACTCCGCCCAGCTCGAAATCCATGAAACCAACTCCCCGCGGGAAATAGGGCCCAAAATCGCCGGTGACCCCCACGTTCAGGCCTGCCTGCGCGCGGCCTTGCTCAAGTCCGGCGACGATTTCTCGGTCAGCTTTTCCGGGGAAGTCACCGACGCCGGCAAGATCACCGACCCCCAAGTCGTCCATCCTTACCAGTCACTTCAAGACTGCCTGGCCAAGGCCCTCAGCCAAGCTAAACTCGGCGAGGGGGCTTCTGGCCCGTTTTCAATCGAGTTTGCGCGGGTGCGCGTCACGCCTCCCTCCTCCAAAACCTTTCTATTGGATCTGAACGAACCCAAAAAGTATCAGTAGCTCTTGACGATTTGAGCGTTAGGCTTTAACTCTTTGAATTCCCTGAGTTTGGAAAAGGAAACCAATGGCTAAATTGAGTTCGATCAATAAGAATGAGCGTCGTAAAGCACTGTCCCAGAAATACGGACCGTACCGCACTGAACTTCGCAAGAAAGCAAACAATCCGAATGTTCCGGATGAAGAGCGCGATGCCGCTCGCATGAAGCTCGCGAAACTTCCGCGCGACACTTCGCCCACTCGTGTGATCACTCGCTGTTCGTTGACTGGCCGTCCGCGCGGTAACTTCCGCAAGTTCGGTTTGTCGCGTATGAAATTCCGCGAACTTGCTCATCGTGGACTTTTGCCGGGTGTAACTAAAGCGAGCTGGTAATTTCTTGCGGTGGAGAGCCTATGCACCGCCTTCTTCTTGTTTCATTTACTGTCTTCCTAATATCAGGCCTGGTTTCGTGCGCGACCGGTTCTAAACAACTGGTCGGCGTACACGCCGCCTTGACCGAAGCCCAGAATGGGAAGTCGGAGCAGGGGAGGGCAGCACTCGATAAGCTCTGTGAGAAGGGCTCGACTGGCGCTTGTGCGATCAATGGACGTCCCGTTGAACTCGTAAAACCTCTAAGCATCATGCAGAGTGTGACCTCGAATTCGCAGGCGCGATTTGTGGTCGTGGTCCCGCGCCACGAGACGCTTGAGTATTATGTGCGCGCCGGCGATTCGATCACGAAGCTCACTCCTGAGCGCACCGACAAATTTGGAACCCGCCAAGTCGTCGACGAGGTCGAGGCGTTTCACCTGGACACGAAGACAACCTATGAGCTGATTGTGATCGCGTCTGACGGAATGGTCTGGGACAAGCGTAATTTCCGCGCCCTTGATTTGAACCGCCGCCGCGTGCGCATGGCCGTCGTGACCGGGCTCGATGATCAGCAGACCGCGCTTCAGCAGCGCATGTGGACTCAACTCAAGAATCAGCGGCCCGATGTCGTGCTGATGGCCGGTAACACCGTCTATGGCGAGAAGGACTCGACCCCTGAGAGTCTGTACAAGAGATACCTGTCGACACGCGAGTCTCTTTCATTTTTTACAAGTAATCCTTTAGTGCCGGTCATGGCGACTTGGAATGACCGCGATTACGGTAAAAACGATGGCGACCGCACGTATAGTGCGAAGAGCGATGCGGCGGATATTTTCTTTACGTTCTTTGCGCAGAAAAAAGCGGCGCCGGGTTTAGAGCCGGGTCCTGGAATTTCGGGTTGGTGGTCGGCCTTTGGCGTGCACTTCGCTCTCCTCGACAATCGCACATTCCGTTCGCAGAACGGCGTCGAGCTTCCGGATCAAACGCATTTCGGCGCGGACCAAGAAACGTGGCTGGTGGGCCATATGAAGCTTGTCCACGAGCCGGTGTTCTTAGTGAGCGGCGATCAATTCTTCGGCGGCTACCAACATCTCGAATCCTACGAAGGCAATCATCCGAAGAGCTTCGCACAGCAATTGACCGAGTGGAAAAAAACGCCGGCCCCGGTTTTATTTATCAGTGGCGACCGGCACTTAATGGAACTTTTGAAAGTTCCGGGTTTCGGGTACTCGACCTATGAACTGACGGCGGCCCCTATGCATGCAGAATTCGGTTCCGGCGTCATTCCTGCGGATCCGAATCAAGTTGTCGGCGCGGAAAACAAGAATGGCTATTTGATGCTCGAGCTCATTCGCTCGGAGCGGGGCTTTTTGCAGTTTGATGTTCAGTCGTTCGGTGAGGACCGCAAACAGCTCTTCCAAAAAACCCTGACGGTAAAACACTCATGATCGAAGTCATCTGCGGAACCGACCGTCCCAACTCGAACACGCGCAAAGTCGCCGACCTTTTGGTCGAGGACTACAAAGCCTTGAATATTCCCGTCCAACTCCTCGATATCGCGGCCTTGGATTTTCATGATGCCGTGGGGGGAACGTATGGCAATGCGCGCGGGACCATCCAAGCCGCCGTTGAACGCGTCAATAAAGCCGATGGCGTAGTGTTTGTGGTACCGGAGTACAATGGGTCGTTTCCCGGCGCACTGAAACTGTTTATCGATTACTGGAAATACCCGACGTCATTTGAATTCCGGCCAGTAGCCTTTGTCGGCTTAGGCCTGCGCTGGGGCGGACTGCGTCCGGTCGAACACTTGCAGCAGGTCTGCGGCTATCGCAATGCCTATGTCTTCCCCCACCGTGTGTTTTTGTCGAACGTGCGCGATACACTGAAAGACGGGAAGATCGCTGACCCCGTGATCGTCGACCTTTTGAAGGCGCAGGCGCGCGATTTCGTGAAGTTCATCCAAGCCTTGAAGGTCCAAGGTCTAGACGCTAATTCGAAATTAAAAGCATGAAGTGGCTGGTCACAGGCTTCGAATCTTTCGGCGGAGCGCATTCCAACTCCTCGCAGATTCTCGTGCAGAGATTGCGTTTGCTGGATTGGGGCGGGCGCGTAGTATTTCATGATTCAGTTCCTGTGACGTTCGGAGGCGCGTGGAGCGCGGTGCAAAAACATTTATCACCAGATCTGCGCGGCGTCTTGTGTTTGGGTCAGGCGGAGAGCCGTGCGCGCATTTGTCTCGAGCGCGTCGCTCTGAATTGGATCGATGCGCGGATTCCCGACAACGAGGGCTCACGGCCCGCGGAACGTCCCGTTCAAGTGGGACCTGAAGTACTTTGGTCCAATATTCCATGGGCCGATTTTGCAATGCCTTCGATAGTTGAACGCTCCTACAGCGCAGGCACCTTCGTGTGCAATACCTTGATGTATCAGGTGATGGATTGGGTGACGCATGAGCGGAAACTCGGCGGATTTGTGCACGTTCCGGTGCTCACGAGTCAAAAGGATCCGCAGTTTAAGAATTCGCCGCGCCTTGCCGATGCCGAGGCCGAAGAGGCGCTCGTTCAGATTCTACAATTTCTGGTGAAGCTGTGAGCCCGGTCGCGGTTGTCGGCGGCATTATCGAAAGAAGTGGATTGATCTTGCTCGCGGAGCGGCCTCCACACAAGTCGCATGCGGGGAAATGGGAATTTCCCGGCGGAAAAATAGAGGCGGGAGAGACGGCCGGCGCAGCCTTAGAGCGCGAACTCCAAGAAGAGCTTCACCTCGACGTTCGGATTGAAAAATTCTTAGGCGTTTTCCCGCACATTTATCAAAAGGGTCCGATCGACCTACACATATTTCATGTGACCGCACTAAACGAACCACAGCCCACGGAGGACGTCCAAAATTTTAAGTGGGTCCGCCCTTCGCAAGTTTCTCAGTATGATCTAGCCGCCGCGGATATTGCCCCCTGGAAGGCTTACCTAGCCCTTCGTCCCCTCTAAGAATTCCCCGAAAAATCCGAAATTTTGAATGCAGGGGAGTCTCAAATGTCCGTGCGAAAAGCCATTGCCGAAAAGTTGATGTGGGAAACGTTGCGCCGCTGGAAGAAAACCTCTCCAGACATGGACCGCATTGAGTTCCTCAAGACGGTTCCGTTTTTCAACGAACTCTCGAACTGGCAGCTCAAGAAAGTCGCCGACATCGTCTTTGAGCGTACATACGAATCCGGCGAAATGATTTTCGAACAAGGACAGCCCGGCGCCGCGATTTTTTTGATCATGGAGGGCGAAGTTTCCGTGGAGATCGTAAAAGACCGCGTCGTCACCAATCTCGCGCGCCTTGAAAAAGGTGCCTTCTTTGGCGAGATGGCCTTGCTCGACGAAGCGCCACGCTCGGCCAGCGCGCGTAGCCTCGAAACCACAAAGACATTGGCCCTTTACCGCAATGACTTGAGCCGTTTGATTCACACCGATCCGCTGACCGCTTGCCATATTTATTGTGCCCTGGCCCGCATCGTGGGCGACCGCTTGCGTTCAACAAATGAATTGGTGCAGACAGGCGAGTTTATCGAAAAAGTGAGCGCATGAAGATCATCGTCGACATCGAGAAAAAAGAGAAAGAGCGGAAGTCCCGCCGTCAGCTCGTGCAAATCGGGTTTCTTCTCTCGACGTTTGCGTTAATCGTGTTTTTACTCGTCAAATTGAAGGCGCTGTTGCTGCCGATCGTGGTCGGTGCGTTGCTGGCGTACTTGTTTCGTCCGGTCAAAGACCGCTTTCGGGTCAGCTGGTTACCGCATGAACTTCGCGTATTAACTCTCTTTGCGTGCGTGGGCCTCGTTCTTTTTATGGCGATCAATCAGACGCGCAAGATGATTCCCGATGAACGGCAAAAGCTCGAGCTGAAAGTGCGTTTGAAGTATAAAGTGAATGAGAAGTATCAAGAAGTCGTCGGAGGCGGGAAGGGCGAAAAGCATCTCGGACCGGTCGGCAGTCTTATTTCAAAAGAGATTGGCCCGGCTATGGACCAGCTCAATAAACTCCTGGACCTTGATACAGACGAAGCGGAGTTGTTCCTGAAATACCGCAATGGATATAAAGGCCAGGAACCCATCAGCGACCGGTTTTTCGAGTACTTCCAAGCCAATCAAACAACAAGTATTTATACGCCTCCGGCACCCCGCGATCCGAGCAGCGTGAAAGACGAAGTTGCGGCTCCGAGCCCGCAAAGTGCGGAGCTGCAAAACAGTTTGATGGAGCAATTGTCGATTTGGATTCTGGCCCCGCTGATCTTTATATTTATGGGCTTCGACAATGGTCAGATGCGGAGATACTTTATAGGTCTCGTTCCAAACCGTTATTTTGAATTGTCTTTGACCGTTATGGATATGCTGGACGACGCCATCGGTAAATATCTGCGCGGCACATTGATGGAATGCTCGCTGGTCGGTTTAACCCTGGCAGTAGGCCTTTTTTTGCTGGGAATTCCGTTGCCGGTGGCATTGGCGATCGGATTAATTTCCGGATTGGCCAATGCGATTCCGTTTCTGGGTCCGGCGATTGGTTTGGTGATCGCGCTGGCATATTCGCTGATCGCGGAAAATATCACGCCATTGATTCCGGGGTTAACTTCCCAGGATCTGGCGATGTACGTGGTGATTTTGATCGGGATTGCCCATGTCTTGGATAACGTCGTTTATCAGCCCATCGTTTTAGGAAATGCCGTGAACCTGCATCCTTTGGTGGTCATTGTAGCGATTATCGGCGGCTCGGTTTTAATGGGTGTTTGGGGAATGCTATTGGCTATTCCGACTGTGGTCGTGCTCAAAACGGCAGTGGAAACGCTCTTTAAAGAGCTTAAAGATTATCGCATAATCTAGCGGAATCTCGGAACAAATCATATTGAGTGGAACATAATATAACTTATAAGAAGCATGTGTCACACGAGTTTCGAGTCTCACAATGAGACTGTTGAACGCATTTCCACTGTCAACGCTGTCGCCGTCGTCTTCAACCACAACCACTGCCCGCCGGCCTAGGGGTTGCTAATTAGTCACTTAAGGGCGCTTCGGCGGGGGTAATGTAATGCGGATGATTCTGATCGCATCGGTTGTCGTGCTGTCCACGCTTGGCTTTCAAAACTGTTCCGATTCAGGCCTCCCAGATACCAGCAATTCGACGACGGCGGCATCTGCTGTCCCATCGAATCCGAATCCGTTTCTTATTCCGCCGCCGGTGCCGCAACCCACGGCGGGAGCGCAGCCTCAATCGCAACTGGTCATGAGTTCATTTACAGAACTTGCGACGTATCATCCGGCTTGTAATTCCAGCGCGCCATCCGGAAGCGGATGCATGGTCGCGGCCAGCCGCCTTTGCCATCAAAAAATGGGCCTGGCTGGTGGGTACGGCGTCGTGGAATACAATGGCGATGCCACGCAGATTGTTTGCCTTAAATCAGCGACTAGTTTGACGGTCAGTTTTTCAACCCAACTCGCGGCCCAGCATCCGGGCTGCACCTCGGGCGCGGCCGCGACCATGCCGGCCTGCTATGCCGCGAGCAACCGCTACTGCATTTCAAAGGGGTACGCCGGTGGTTTAGGCGTTCTCGAATTCAATAACGACAGCGCGCAAATTTTTTGTTTTTCTAGCGCGGTTTTAGCCGCCACGGACTTGAGCATCGACAAGCTTGAGACCTACTTAAACACCTGTTTGATTTCGAATCCGACCGACGTCACGTGCTTGGCCGCGAGCAAACGCTATTGTGTAGCACAGGGATTTTCGGCGGGATACGGAATGGTGGAAGAATCAGGCACCACGGGTCAAGTGAACTGCTTGAAGTAGCCCTAACCCTTTTTACTTAAGCCAATAAAATAAGTCTCGTAGCTGCCCTTGCGGACGGCTTCGGGTTTTAAACGCTTGGTCGATTGAAACTGTTTGGCCAATTCCTTCGCGATTCGTTCCGCGTCCGGGCCTTCAAAGAGTTTCATGACCAAGTGACCCTTCGCTCCCAAATATTTCTCGCTGATCTTCATCAACTCTTCGCAGAGATTCGCGCTGCGCGCCTGGTCGACGTTGCGGATCCCTGTAGTATTCGGTGCCATATCGCTTAAGAGACAATTGATGATGCGTCCTTCGAGAATCTCCGGGTCGAAATTGAAAACGTCCATCTGATAGAACTTGGCGTTTGAGGCTTTGAATTCGACCGGCTTAAGGTCTAGGCCTACGACACGGCCTTTTTCGCCTACAATTTTACACGCGACTTGACTCCACGAACCTGGCGAGGCGCCGAGATCCAAGACGAAATCGCCCGGCCTCAGCACGCGGAATTTCTTTTGGATTTCCTCAAGCTTATACGCCGACCGCGCAAGGAAACCCTCAGCTTTGGCTTTGTGAAAAAAACGATCCTTCGGCGTATAAGTCATGGCGTTATTTAGCTTGCTCGGGGCCGATTTTGCCAGTCAAATCTTCTGGAGGGGGAAATTCTATGCGCCATCTGATTCTCTGTGCTGTTGCGTCTCTTTGCCTCGTCGCCTGCGGTAAGAAGTCCTCAACCGATGAAGATTCGGTCGTAACCATTACCGTTCCGCTCTCCGGCACATGGTCGGGCACGGGCACTGAAACCATAAACAGCGGGTCGCCGACGGCGTGCTCGAACATCAGTTTCTCTCTGACTTTTACTGCGACGACAGTTACGATGGGAAATACAACGTCGACCTGCGGTGGATCGACCGTGACCGCACCGAACGCGACGTTTAATTATGCCAGTGGGGTCATTACCTACCAGGGGACCAACGTCGGAACGATTTCCGACAGTGACCTTCACCTTTCTTACACCGATAACAGCGGAAACTCTTTTGACTCCGAGATTCAGCTGACAGACGCTACTCACGTGACTTACACCGAAAATGACTCGGGCAACGGCCAAACATTTTCGGGCACGGCCTCTCTGACTCACCAATGAGGGAATATTTATGAAACTATTTATCTGTGCCATTGCAGCTCTTTCTCTTGCTTCGTGCGGACAAGTTAAGTCGACCGACGGAGACACGGTCACAACGGCAATGTCTGGCGCGTGGGCCGGCACGGGTTCAATGACCACAAACGGCGGCGGCTCAACGCCTTGCCAGAATATCGCCCTCACCCTCACCTACACGAATATCGACGTCACCGTATCGAATATCGCCGCAACGTGCACGGGATCGACCGTGAACCAAACCACTGTCACATTTCAATACTCAGGCGGCATTCTATATTACGCCGGCACTGCGGTTGGCACGATCGGCGACTCAGAAATCGACATCAACTACAATATTGCCGGCCAGACCGAGTCGCTCGAGTTTCTACTTACGGACCCGACGCACATCACATTTACAGAGTCGGCGTCTGGCAGCGGCTCATCGATGACATTGAACGGAACTTTGGTTCACCAATAGGCACTCCCTTAGTCCAGTCTTAGCCTTTAACCATCAAATTTCCCTCGGATTTTTCCGATTAGAATCTGGGGGAATCCGTATGCAAAAGTGTTGGAGCCTTTACAACAAAGCCGAGAAACTGCGGATCGACGATTTGCGCGTCGACCAAGTTAAAACCATCCTGCTCGCCATCCCGACCCGCCAGATTGGAAATTGGTATGCCTGCCAGGAAGGCGATCTCCATTGGCAGAGTTTAAGCGACGTGCCCGACTTTTACGAAGAGGCCCGCGAATTTAAAGGCGAGGGACTCCCCGCCACACCGTCGGCACCCGAAGCCGTAAGGCCCATGCCGAAGCGCCGCCCCCTCTTCGAAGAGGCTTCGCCCGAGTATCTTGAAGCGGAAACCACCCTCCAGCTTGAATCCGTTCCCACAAAAGAGCGCCGCACGGCCCGCCGTTTCGTGCGCAATTTGAAATTTGAAGTCATCCACGGCGGAAAGAAGTTTTCCTGCCCCACCCAAGACGTTTCGATGAGCGGCATTTCGCTGAAAGAAAAATTGCCCAACGGTTTGCCCAAGAATTTCCGCGCGGAACTGAGCTTGAACGGAACGAACGTCCGCTTTCTCGCCAACCGCGTAACTGACAACACTTTAAAAATCCTCGAAGCCGACGGTTGGGACGTGCTTCGCAATTGGATTGTGAACTGGTAGCGCATGTTCTGGAACCGCCGCAAACCACAACAAATGGAGCAAACGCCCTCGTTGCTGACACTCGCGACGAAGCTGGGCGTGGAGCGCCGTTTGAATGTGCGTGTGCGCTATCCGAACAATGTGCGTGTGTGCCGCTTGCCCGAAGTTGAGTTTGAGGGCCATGCGCTCAAAGTCCAAAACATCAGTATCGGCGGTTGCGCGGTCTTGGATCCCGTCGAGTATCTCGGTCCGTCGGTTGGTCACGAACTCACGCTATCCTTGAAATGGTCAACGGTGGCTGAAGGCGTCCGTGCCCGCGTCGTTTCGCGCGTGGATCACCGCCGGCACATTCAGTTCCTCAACCTTAGCAACAACCGACAGACCCAATTGGTCAAATCGATGGCCTATGGCGTTCGCGCTTTGAGCATGGTGAAACATGCCCACGCTTCGGAACGTGGACCCGCCATGGATGCCGTTGAACTCTGGAGTTCCGCCCACCATGACAGCCTGATTGTCGAAACCGATGTGCATCGCTTGGCTCAGCTCTTTGTGAATGGCGATCAGTACGTGATTTACCGCGAAGCCTGGCCCAAGCGCAGTAAGGGCGAAAAGTGTTCGCGCCTTGAGTTCGAGCAACTGATTTTGTTCCTCGCCAATATCCCCTTGCCCTCGCCGGCTGTGATGGGACTTCTCGCCCTCTTGGAGCAGCAAATTATTTTAAGCGGCGGGGGTGAGCCGTGAGCTCGAATTTCGAGAGCTTCCGCCCCAGGCTGCGCCAGGGCCGCGTGATTCCCCAGGGATCGCGGATTATTTTTGAAACCGATAATCCCTATAACCAGATTATTCTGCCCATGGCCCTCGCCGACGTAATCTTACTCTGCAGCGGCCAATTCAGCGTGCGCGAGATCGTGGAAAAGCTCTATAAGAAGCAAGGCGCCGTGCCCTTCCGCTCAATGTTGCAGGCTATGCATCTTCTCCATCAGGGCGGATTTTTTGAAAATGGCGACGAGCTGATTCTGAATACGCATTTGAATTCGTGGATGGAGCCGCGGCGTAACGCCTGGAGTCTGTCATGGCGCTTCGGCCAGCGTATTGTCGCCGACCGCCGTTCGCCAATGGCCTACTACGTAGTGACGCTCGCGATTTTGATCGGTGCTCTCTTGGGCTTACAGAGTTTCCCTGAAGCTCCGTTGAAACTGCTTGGCACCATGATCAAAGGCCAGGCGTTGACCGCGGTGCTCTTTAAATTCTTCGCATGCAGCTCACTCGTTCAGAGCGCCCGCCATATCGTGCGCGGGATTCAGCTTTTACTTTTGACCGGCAAAGCCTACAACGTGTCCCTGCGTCTCACGCCGTGGGGTCTTCATTTCCACGTCGGCGACGAGACTAATGATCTCTTTGAGAACCGCCTTTATACGGCCATGTTTCACGTCAGCCAGATTTTGATCGGATGGTTCTTTGTCTTTTGCATTTCGCCGGCACTTTCGGCTCCGTGGCTCGACACACTGATTGCGATGAACACGATCCTCACCTTCTGGGAAATGAATCCATTTACCAATGGTGAGGGCTTAAAGCTCTTACAAGCGCTAATGATGCCGAACGACAGCGAAATCGCTTCGTGGCATTTTGAGTCGAGCCTCTTAATTAAATCGCTCAGCGAAGACTCTATCCAGAGAGAAAAAGACTTTTCACGCATTTGCGCGATTTGGGGAATGATCTGGTTGCTCGCGACCTTCGCCGGGCTTCACGAAGTGGCGATTGATTTTGGCCCGACAGTTTTATACCGCCTCACGCACGCCAATCTGGATTCGGCAGCCGCCGTGTTTGGACTGCTCGCGTGGATGGCCACTCTGTTCTACGTCGTACAGTCGTTTGTTGAAACGATCATCGCCTCCGTGGCCAAACCTTGGTGGCGTGTGTTCTTTGCCCGCTTGCGCGGCTCCTTAGTGCGCAAGCGCAGTCATTACACACAAGAGCAATTGATCGAGAAAATCGGCAATCTCCCCCTCTTCTCACATTTCCAGGACAATTATCTCAATAAAATTCTCGAGCACTCCAAAGTGGTCGACTACCGCGAGAAATCTCCGATTATTCTTCAGGGCGATATTTCCCGCGAGCTCTGTGTTCTGCTCGATGGCGATGTCGAGATCATGCGCCGGGCTATCGGCCGCTCCGAATGGCTAACGGAACTCTCGGCCGTTTCGATTTTCGGCGAAGCCTCACTGGTCGATGAAACTCCACGCGCCGCCCAGGTCACGGCCAAAACCTTTTGCACGGTCTTAAAGGTCCCGGTGAGCTGTATCCGCCAATTCGCCGAAGAGTCTCATGCTGTCCGCCACGTCGAGGATTTCCGCAACGCGATTTTGGTGAATCAGTTCTTCGCCTCCTCGCCGGTGTTCCGCAGTCTTTCGCCTGGGTCGGTGGAATTCCTACAGAGCCGAGGTTCGCTGGAATATTTTGACTCGAATCAGGTCGTGTTTAATCAGGGCGATCAGGGCGATTGCGTATTTATGATTTTACGGGGATCGGTTGAAGTTGAGGTTCATGGCACCTCGGTCAAACGATTGATGCAAGGTAACTTCTTCGGAGAAATTGCGTTGCTGGCCAATCTCCCACGCACGGCGACTGTAGTTACAAATGAACCTTGCGTATTCTTTAAGATTTCGACCGATGCATTCTGGGAAGTATTGCTTCAGCACATCGATCTAGGCGTTTTCCTCGAGACAGTTTCTGAAAATCGTTTGAATGAAGATTTGAAAATTCTCGCGCCGATAAAACGCACCGGTTCTTAGCGCATCCAAAGAATAACCGCCAACGGCTTGCTCACCCCACGCCATTTTTCAGCCCAAAGCGATTTCTGTCTCATTTTGAGACGCTCCCGAACGCCTGGTTCACATTTCACAGGCACGTCCTTTGAAGAAGTAATTTCTAACTAGGAGCCCACATGAAACTCGCCCTCATTATCTTAGTCACAATGGCAACGACCCCGGCTTGGGCCGTTGATAATCAGACATGCATGAATATGGGAGCACCCGCCTACAGCCAGGAGCAATCCGGCGGGCATATCGATGGCGCCCCGTTTATTCGCGCGGCTCTTGCCAGCGGACTAACGACAAGGGACATTCGCTCGTGTTTAATAAAAGCCACCGCCGAGTATGCAAAATTGAAAGTGCACAATACGACGTCGATCGACCCTGAAGTTCTCCGCAAAACGACGCGCGACCTCTATACAGCACTCAACAGCTTCGGCCCAGCCGGAAATACGGCGGTCGCAAAATCCGGGCAGGATGCCTCTCGCTAAGGTTTTTATTCAGCTACAAGCCCATCACCACGTATGAGCCTGACATGTGCACCAGGAGAATAGTGCTCTCGAATCTGATTGGACAGATGACGGCAAAGATTCGCCGTCGTCGGCTCAAAGCCCAGGGACGCATCCACACCGAGTGCTTTATGATCGACCGTGGCGACGGCCTTGTTCAAGGCTTCAATACAATGATCGGCATCCACCCCCGGCGTGAGTGCAAAACTCGCTTCAACGGTATAGTTAAAACCGAGGCCGAACCGCGTGGAATCGCCTGACGTTTTCTGGCCAGTCGCAAAGTGCTGTTTAAAAACGATCTCTTGTTTCATCAGAGCGTGATCAAGCTCTTCGACGCCGCCTTCAATTTTTTGCGGCCATTCAAGAACCCAAGCTCCATTAAAAATGCAAACCCACTAACTACGGCTCCAGTTTCCAAACACAGAACTTCTGCGGCGTTTGCGGTTCCGCCAGTTGCGAGAACATCGTCGAGGATGCAGACATGATCTTCGGGCGCCAATGCATCGACATGAATTTGCAAAGTGTCTTTGCCGTATTCGAGATCATAGGAATGGGAGAACGTCGAGAACGGAAGTTTGCCGGGCTTCCGGATCAAGACCATGCCCAGGCCAAGCTCCATCGCGACCGCTGAACCCAAAATAAAACCGCGGCTCTCGATTGAAGCAATTTTCGTCGTGTGCGGTGGCACAATCTTCGCCAAATGCCCGATGAGCGCTTTAAACGCCTTCGGCTCAGCTAAGACCGGAGTAATATCCTTAAACAGAATTCCCGGCTTCGGAAAATCCGGCACATTGCGGATCAATTCGTGAATTTGATCGACTGTCATCATTCAAAGGTCCACTTCTTAAAGCCTTTGCTCTCAGCTTGTTTGAGAAAGGTGGTGGGGATTTCGTAGACATTGGCTTTGCCGCTGATCGAACCACAAACTTGGATGTGCATCAGCCCATCGCTCTTTTTGACTGACGACGAAATTGGAATTCCACCAAGCTCTTTTGCCATCGAATCAACCGCAATGGCTTTGCCCATCCCACACTGCAAACTGCCGTCATATTTATAGACGAAGACATGCTCTTCGGCGGAGGGGCTAGTGTTTTCAGTCGAAGAGGGCAGCGGCGTCGCATCGGCAGGAGCTTGTGCTTGGCGCCGGCAGTGGCCTTCGGCGCAGCCTATGGCAAGTAAGAGCAAAAGAGTCGTTAAGACTCTTAGAGCCACGGCCACTCCTTAGAGAAGCGGCGCCAATCCGCGCGCAACGCGAAGAGATTCGCATCATGCGAGATAAAGTAAATTTCGCCTTTTTTCGGATCGACCGCGGCCCGCGAATTTACTCCGCGGCCCGGCTGAAACTCAGTCAGGAATTCGCCCGTGCGCGAATCGTAAAAGCGGAGTCCACCCGAGAGTTCACCGACGACAATTGCGCCTTTGAAGGACACAGGCCCCGTGGCGACACCTTGCGGATTGTCTTTCGTCCACAAGACTTTGCCAGAACCTTTGTCGATCGCGTAGAGCTTACCGCTCGTACTTGAATAATAGAGGCGATTGCCTTCGATCAAGACTTCTTCAAAACCGCCGTCGTCGAGAGTCCAGTTGATTTTACCGTCAGCTTTTTGCAGCGAATAGAGGCCACCGTCGTAGCTCGAGACGTAGACATTGTCGCCGTCAATAATTGGCGTGGCGTCGACATCTTTAAAACGCTTGTTGTGATTGAGGTTCGCTTCCCATACCACGGCACCCGACGTGCGGTTGAGAGCGACCAAGGCGCCGTCCGAGAACCCAATCAAGACCATATCGCCGACCAAAGCCGGCTGCGAAGCTCCCCGCACAGAAATATTGCTGGCCTCACGGCGGTTATAAATCCATTGCAATTTTCCGGTCTTGGCGTCGAGGCAGTGAGCCACATTGTTCCCACCCAAAACGTAAACCACTCCGCCCTTCACTAGAGGACGGCCGAGGCCTTCCGCCTTCAGAGGGTAGGTCCAGAGCACGGTTCCAGTGTCGGCTTGAACGGCGTAAAACTGTCCATCGCCCGCGCCGAAATACAAAACGCCTTCGTTAACGTACGCCCCGCCTTCAACGCCATCTTGCAAAGATATGCGCCATTTGAGGTGAGCGGTGTCGCGGTCAAAGGCCATTATGCTGTCAATGGCGTTTCCGACGATAACGAGTTTATCGAGGAGAATCGGTTGGAAACGGTTGATGCGGCGGCCGCCGAGGTAGTCAGTCGCCGGCGTATCGCGCACCCAACGCTTTTCGAGAACCAGTTTATGCGGAGCCGAGCCGCGGGTCATGCTCGAACAGCCCGCGAAAAGAACTACACTGAGGCTAAGGAACGCGAGGTATTTGGTCAAAACTAACCCTTCTTGGTGGCTTTAAGTTCGAGCAAGCGCATGTACTGTTGTGCGGTTCCCGAAGCTTCCGTCTCCGGAAAATCTCTGCCGACCCGCTCATACATTTCGCGCGCCTTATTGGCGTCGCCTTTCACTTCATACGCTACGCCGAGCTTCAGCAGAGCCTCCGGCTGGAACACCTTAAGACCCTCGTTACTCACCACAGTCTGGTACGTGGTGATCGCCTGGTCCACCTGGTTGTTCTCCATAAACGCAACTCCACGATGCATCAACCAGAAGCCGTTGAGCAGTTCGCCGGAAGAGGGTTTATACGTGGGCAGATCCAAGACCGCTGCTGCTTCTTGATATTGCTTCTGTTGGCTCAAGAAATAAGACAGGTTCAGCGCCGAAACAATCGCGGCTTTTGTGTTTCCGTGATCTTTAATCGCCGCTTTGATTTGGGACACGATCGGTGCGTAGTCCTTGCTGTAATCCGCGACGGCCGGAGCCTTTTCAGCTTTTTTGTCGGCAGCGCCTGAAGGAGTCTGCTTTTCCTGAAAATCGGCTTCGGCCTTTTTCAACGCACCTTCAGGTCCGTAGAGAGCTTCCGCGGCCTTTTGCTCTTTCATAGAGTTGTAGAAATTCACGCCCTCATAGCCGACCGCGATGACAACGATCACAGCCACGACCGAGATAAACGACATGAAATGCTTCTCGACGTAATTGAACACGTGATCCGAAAATGTAATGAAGGCGTCAGGGCCTTTCACTTCGTCTTTGTCGAGTTTTCTATGTTTAGCCACTGAACTGCTCCTACTTCTGACGTGATGTCATTTCTTTCAAGGTTGAGAATGGACGCGCCATACGGCCGTGGTGATGCTGGCGGAGGTTCGCGATCGACTTGATGCGCTTCTCAGCCAAACGGTCAGCCGCACGGTGTGTGGCGATCTTTTCATTTTCGCTGATCGTGAAAACCTGCGTGAGGTTATCGAACACCTGAGTGGTTTTCTCGAATGCGCGCTCGCGTGAATAGCCTTCGAGTTCGACGAACACGTTCATCAAGCCTCCGGCATTAATCACGTAATCGGGAGCATAGAGAATACCGAGTTCCATCAAAGCGTCGCCGTGACGGTGTTCCGCCAATTGGTTATTGGCGCCGCCCGCCACAATCTTGCACCGCAATTTGGATATGGTCTGATCGTTCACAACTGCTCCAAGAGCGCAGGGCGCGAAGACATCGCATTCGCTGGTGACGACGGCATCGGTGTCGACGGCCGTGGCATTGAATTTCTCAACGCACTTTTTGACTTTTTCTTTGTCAATGTCGGCCACACTGATAACCGCGCCTTCTTTATGCAGATATTCGACCAAATGGTAGCCTACATTGCCAAGGCCCTGGACGGCAATGCGAAGGCCCTTCAAAGAATCGGTTTTTAATTTGTGTTTCACGGACGCTTTAATTCCCATCAGCACGCCATGCGCCGTAAAGGGCGACGGATCGCCTGAACCGCCGAACGAAACCGGGATACCCGTGACATACGGCGTTTCCATGAACACGTACGCCATGTCGTGAACGGTGGTGCCCACATCTTCAGCAGTGATGTATTTGCCGTTCAGCGAATTCACATACGCGCCGAACGTGCGGAACATAGCTTCTGTCTTGTCTTTTTTCGGATCTCCAATGATGACCGCTTTACCCCCACCGAGGTTCAAGCCGGCCGCAGAGGCTTTGTAAGTCATGCCTTTGCTCAAGCGGAGGACATCGACCAGTGCTTCTTCTTCGGTTTTATAGGGCCACATGCGCGTTCCGCCTAGGGCCGGTCCAAGGGTGGTGTTGTGAATGGCGATAATCGCCTTCAGTCCGCAGTCTTTGTCATGACAGAATACGACCTGCTCATGCTCGCCATGCTTCTCGATCAATTCAAACGTTAACAAGGGATACCTCCACCTAGGGTTGCCAATGCTTTGTGCCGTAAAAGAGTAGAGGTGGAGAATAGAGAATTTACTCTAACGAGCCAAGGAAAAATCGAGCGTTATTGCGCCATACTCGGGAGAGTATGACGCGATGGTTAATTACTGAGCCTGAAGGTTTAGGGTGCCCGCACTGGAGACACCATTAAGGTTGGCCTCTTGGTTCGTAGAGTATGTATACGTACTCGCTGCTGGCACCTTGACGAAGATGATGGACGGTTGATCCTGAGTCCCTCCCGTGAAACCTGGTGTGGTCGACAGGTTGCCGGAGCAAGCGGGGCTTCCGTAGGCGTAATTCGTCGGCGAGAAAACTGTCCCCGTGATGACGCCTGCTCCTGATGTCGCCGAGGCGATAATATGGCCTGACGTGGTCGTGGGGAAGCCGAGGACCGGTTCGCACTGATTGGATTTGATAATCAAATTGCCTGACCGGTGGGA
>Ga0265338_10005029_pt1 | contig 17463 bp, 16 predicted proteins | sample 42126metaG_FD_193579 | JGI IMG/M metagenome (GOLD analysis project Ga0265338, IMG submission 193579) | Rhizosphere microbial communities from Carex aquatilis grown in University of Washington, Seatle, WA, United States - 4-21-26 metaG | ecosystem: Host-associated > Plants > Roots > Rhizosphere... | reverse complement strand
CGCCGTCGTGCCCTGCGCCGTGCTGGTCCCGGTCGACGAGCTCGCGGTGGTGCAGCCGGCCAGCAGGCCGATCCCGACGGCCGACACCACCGCCAGCGCGACCTTCACGCCTGTCCCCGCGTGCCCGCCGCCGTTCACCGGGCGCCCCCAGCCTGACTGTCCCATTTCGCTACCCCTCGCTCCAGGCCACAGGCGGCCGTAACGGGGCGAGCGTAGCAGTACGGCCGGCTCCGGGAACCCGCGAACGCGCGGGGTTAGCCGGGCCAGCGCGCCGTTTCTGCTCCCTGGCGGGCCGTGCCCCGACACGTGCGGCAGAGCTGACTTGCCGCAAGCTCATGTACTTGCCTAACAGGAAAGTAGGGTTTAAGCTTTCCTACTAGGAAAGTACTAGCCGTACAGGCAGGTGAGCAGTCATGAATGAAGAACCACGCACCACGGACGCCGCTCAGGCGCTGGCCGACATCCAACGGCGCCAGCAGCAGGTCATCGATCAGGCCACGATCCCCGGCTGGTACTGGTGGGCGGTGGGCGCGCTGATGGTCGTCCTCGCCGCAGGCGTCGACCTCCGCACCCCCGTATCGCTCGGGGCGGCCATCCCTGTGTTCGTCGTCGGCCTGCTGTCGGCTACCGCCGTGGCCGTCAGCGGCCAGTTCCGCCAGGCCAGGCTCCGCAACGGGCTGCTTGACGCCACTGGGGTGGCGGCGATCCTGGGCTTCGTCGCGCTGATCGTGGGAGGCACCCTCGGGATCGCCTTCGCCCTGCGCGCGGGCGGGATCCATTACCCGGCCACGCTGGCCTGCCTGGCCGGCGGCATCGCGATGGGCCTGGGCGGTCCGGCGCTGATGCGGACACTGCGCCGGATCATGCTCGGCAACCGCGCCGGGTCACCGCGATGACCACAGCCCGCTTCGATGAGCTGATTCACCCGCCCACCCGGCTGGCGATCGTGTCCCTGCTAGCCGCCTCGCAGTGGGCAGACTTCACATTCATCCGTGACAGCGTGACCCTGTCCGACTCCGCTCTCTCCAAGCAGCTCGCGACCCTGGAACAGGCGGGGTACGTCGAGATCCGCAAAGGCTTCGTGGGCAAGCGCCCGCGCACCTCGGCGCGGCTCACGCCAGCCGGGCGCACCGCCTTCGAACAGCACGTGGCGGCGCTACAGGACATGGTGGCCGGGGCCGGACTCAAGATCGTGCCCAGGTAACGCGCCAGACGCTCCTGACTAGGCTTGCTGTGCTGATCCGTCGCTACCAGATCGGGGGCCCCGCCATGACCATCGCGCCCGCCAGCCAGCTGGATGCCGCCGACCCGCTCGCGGCCTTCCGTTCCCGGTTCGTGGCGGCGGACGACCCGTCCGTCGTCGCCTACCTGGACGGCAACTCCCTCGGGCGGCCGCTCGCGGTGACCGCGGAGCGGCTGGCCGGCTTTGTGGCCGGCCCGTGGGGCCGCGGGCTGATCAGGAGCTGGGACGAGGCCTGGATGGCCGAGCCGCTGACGGTGGGAGACCGGCTCGCCGAGGTGATCCTGGGCGCCGCGCCCGGCCAGGTGACCGTCGCCGACTCGACGTCGGTGCTGCTCTACAAGCTGATGAGGGCCGGGATCGGTGCCCGCGCCGGCCGCAGTGAGGTGGTTATCGACCGGGACAACTTCCCGACGGACCGGTTCATCATGGAGGGCGTCGCCGCCGAGTGCGGACTTGTTGTCCGCTACCTCAGCGCGCCGCACGACACGGGGGTCCGGCCGGCCGACGTCGCGGCCGTTGTGGGCGAGCGCACTGCCCTCGTCGTGCTCAGCCACGTGGCGTACCGTTCCGGGTTCATCGCGGACATGGCGGCCATCACCCGCGCCGTCCACGACGCCGGGGCGCTGATGCTGTGGGACCTGTGCCATTCGGCCGGCGTGGTTCCCGTCGAGCTTGACGCCTGCGACGTCGACCTGGCCACCGGGTGCACCTACAAGTACCTGAACGGCGGGCCCGGCTCGCCCGCCTTCTGCTACGTCGCGACGCGCCGGCAGGAGGAACTGAGCCAGCCCATCTGGGGCTGGATGGGGGCAAGCGACCCGTTCGCCATGGGGCCGGAGTACCGCCCGGCCCAGGGGATGCGCAAGTTCATCTCCGGCACCCCGCCGGTGCTCGCGATGCAGCCGCTCAAGGACATGGTCGAGCTGATCGCCGAGGCGGGCCTGACCGCGGTCCGGCAGAAGTCGGTCGCGCTCACCGAGCACGCGATCGCGCTGGCCGACGAGGTGCTCGCGCCGCTCGGCGCCGTGCTCGCCAGCCCGCGAGACGCCGCCGAGCGCGGTTCGCACATCACGGTGGACCACCCTAGGTTCGCCGCGGTGACCGCCGCGCTGTGGAAGGGCGGCGTCATACCAGACTTCCGGCCGCCGGACGGGATCCGTATCGGGCTGTCCCCGCTGAGCACCAGCTTCGCCGAGCTTGAGCGCGGCGTCGAGGCGATCGCGCGGGAGCTGCGCGACCACGCCGGCCCGCACTGACCACCGCGGCGGCGTGCTCTGACCGGCGTACTGCCCGGGGATGCCGCACCCCGGCTGACGCCGGGTTTCAGGCGGTCATGCCCGCGATCAGCCCGTCGAGCACCTCGATCATCTCCGCGCGCGCCCGGGCCGGGTCGGCCGATTCGGCGACGTACATGGCCGCCTCGTCGCTCGCCCCCATGAGCACGTGGGCGAGCGGCCGCACCGGCTGCGCGCGGATGCGGCCCGTTTCGATCCCGCCGGCCAGGAGCACCTCGGCCAGACCGAAGACGTACCGCTGGCACACCTCCCGCCAGCGGGGCCAGCCCACCACGGACGGCCCGTCGACCAGGGCGATGCGGCGGATCTCCGGCTCGACGCAGATGGTCAGCCACGTCCGTACCGTGCGCCGCATGGCATCAACCGGATCGGTAATCCCGGCGGCGGCCACGTCCTCGGCGAGCCGCCTGGCGATGTCGGCCTCGACCTCCCCGAGCACCGCGTCGAACAGCGCCGTCTTGTCGGCGAACTGGTGATACAGCGCTCCACGGGTTACGCCTGCCGCGGCGACGATCGCGTCGGTGGGCACGTCCGCGAAGCCCTGCTCGCCGAACAGCCTGCGCGCCGCCGCGATCAGCGCGTCGCGTGTGGCGGCCGAGCGGTCGGCCTGCGTGCGCCGCGCCCGCGGCGTGGCGGAAGCCTGGGACACCATTCTCCGATTCTGCACATCGCCGCCTGGCAGTGCCACCCGGTCCTCGACATACATACAGACTGATTGTATGTTAGTTCTCATGACAACCGATCACACCCCCGCCGGCTTCGACGTGGCCGACCTGCCGCAGGGCAGGCTGGCGTACCGCGTCGCCGGCCCGGCAGCAAGCTCGCGCCCGCCCGTCGTGTTCGTGCACGGGATCCTCGTCGATGCCCGCCTCTGGGAACCAGTGGCCGGCCGTCTCGCGGCCGAAGGCATCCGCAGCTACGCGCCGACGCTCCCGCTCGGCGCGCACCCGTGGCCCATGAACCCTGACGCCGACCTCTCGCCCGCCGGCGTCGCCCAGCTCGTGCGGGACTTCATCGCGGCACTCGGCCTCAGCGACGTGACCATCGTCGGCAACGACACCGGTGGCGCGATCTGCCAGGTCCTGCTCGGCGGCTCGCGCGACCGGGTCGGCGCCGCGGTGCTGACGAACTGCGACGCGCTCGGCACGTTCCCGCCGCGGAAGTTCGCGCCGCTGTTCCGCGCGCTGCGCCATCCCGGGCTGGTGGCGTGCATGACCCCGGCCCTGCGGTCCGAGCGAGTCAGGCACGGCCCGCTGGCCTTCGGGCCACTGTCGGCCAAGCCGCTCGACCCGGACCTCACCGCCGGCTGGATGGAGCCCCTGTCGGGCCGGGCCGTCCGCCGCGACCTCGCCAAGTTCGCCAGGCAGGTCCACCCGCGCGTCCTGCTGGACGCGGCCAGCCGGTTCGGCCAGTTCACCGGCCCGGTCCGGATCGTCTGGGGAGAGGGCGACCCGTTCTTCACCACCGGGCTCGGGCGAGAGCTGAGCACCGCGTTCCCGCACTCCACCCTCACTACGGTGCCGGGTGGCCGGACGTTCCTGCCGCTCGACCACTCGGCTGAGGTCGCCGCGGAGATAGCGTCGGCCATGCGGGAGATCGCGGCTCGTTAGGAGGAGTCCCCCAGCCCTAGCCATGTGCTGCCCGGCTGCTTGACCTTGCCCCTGGGGCAGGCCGCACGCTGGTGGGAGCCGGGCGGGCGGCCCGGTGGTGGAGGAGACCAGTGGAACTCATGACAATCGGCGCGTTCGCCGGGCGGACCCGCCTGTCGCACAAGGCCTTGCGCCTTTACGACCGGCTCGGGCTGCTGTCGCCGGCGCGGACCGATCCGGTCAGCGGCTACCGCTTCTACAGCGAGGACCAGGTGGCCGGCGCGCGGCTCGTCGCCCTGCTGCGGCACCTGGACATGCCGCTGGCGGTCATCGCGGACATCGCGGGCAAGCCGCCAGCCGAGGCCGCGCAAGCGGTCGCGGGCTACTGGGCCGGCGTCGAGACGGTCATGGCGGACCGCCGGGCCCTGGTCTCCTACATCCAGGCCACACTCACGGGAGCCGACATGCCAACGTACGACATCCAGACCCGCACCATCCCCCAGCGCACCCTGCTTTCCATCAGCCGTCACCTGCACGCGAACGAGACTGGCGCCTTCTTCGGCGACGCCTTCGCCCGGCTGCGGTCGGCCGGGCCCGGTGTGGAAGGCATCGCCGGCTGCCCCTTCCTGGTGTTCTACGGCGAGGTCAGCGACGACAGCGACGGGCCGATAGAACTGTGCCGGCCGGTCGCCTCAGACGGCACCGCTGACCCCGCCGCGGTAGCCGCAGACGTTCAGCGCCGGGTGGAGCCAGCCCATGATGAGGTCTTCATCAGGATCGCCATGAAGGACATGGGCTGGCCGGCGCTGGCCCCCGCGGTCGACGCGCTGGAAGCCTGGGTGCGCGAGCGGCGGCGCGAGCCGGCCGGAGTACTGCGCCAGGTCCTGATCGCTGACCAGCGGACCGCCGCTCCGGACACCCCGGTCTGCGACCTGAGCGTCCCGCTGCGATGACGATGGTCCAAGCCGCACCAAGCTTCCACATCCGCACCAGGTGGGCAGCCCGCACGACATACTAGGCGGGGCGAGCGAAAGGGACGGGCGTGCCATGTTTGGTCACAACGATGACGACAAGCAGCAGCGAACCGAGCAGTGGCGGGTCGCGATGCAGGCGGAGCTTGGCCGCCTCAGCGCGCTGCCGGCGGAGGAACTGGCGATCGAGGTGATGATCCGGGGATTCGGCCCCGGCGGGCCGGGTGCCGATGATGACGCGATCTCGCTGGGCCAGGCGAATATCGGCGCGGGACCGACCGCCGGGGACATCTCACTGCGGTTCGTCGCCGACCGGGGGTTTTCCTTCCCGGTACCGACGCCGGAGGATGTCCAGCTCCGCGACCGGATGACGATGCTGGTCGCCGAGGGACTTCAGGAGCTAGAGCACGCGTCGCTCGTCCGCTGCCAGGTGCACACCTCAATGGGAACCTTCGACTGGGCGGCGACCCGGCGGGGCCGCGCCGCGCTGGAGCGCGGTGCGGTCGAGCACATCATGCGCACGCGCGCACTCAACATGGTCTAATCCGGCAGGCTCGGTTCCATGTCGCATCCCGTCGGCGTCGGCTTCATCCAGCTCACCGAGGCCAGCCAGGTCACGCCCGAACGTCGGCAGGCGTTGATCGACTGCTGGATTGAGGTTGCCAACGCCGGCGGAGCGGTCGGGTTCGCCTTCCCGCCAGTCGATGCTGGGCAGGTCGGGCCGGTGGCCGACCGGCTGATCGCGGACCTCGACCCGGGCTACAACCGGGTACTGCTCGCCGAGGAGGACGGTGTTCTCGCCGGGTGGCTGAACCTGAGCCGGCCTCGCGACCCGGTCGTCCCGCACTGGGCGACCGTCAAACGGGTGCAGACCCGCCTCGAATTCCGGCGGCGTGGCATCGGCTTCGCGCTGATGAACGAGGTCCGCCGGATCGCCCGTGACGAGCTGGGACTAGAGCAGTTGCACCTGGAAGCACGCGGTGGCGAAGGGCTCGAGGACTTCTACGGCCGGCTCGGCTGGAAGGAGATCGGGCGCTGGCCCGCCGCGCTCCGGTTCACCCATGGCGACCGCGACGAGGTCCTCATGCTCCTCACGCCACTGTGACCGGTGCCGGAAAGGGATCCGGAAGCGGCTACTCGCCGGTGGCGCCGTCGACTGACTCGCGCAGGAGGTCAGCGTGGCCGTTGTGGCGGGCGTACTCCTCGATCATGTGGCACAGGATCCAGCGCAGGCTGGGCGCACGCCCGTCCGACCAGGTCCGCTTGGCCGGATGGCCGAGCCCGTCGCCGCGGTCAAGCACCTGCGCCACGTCCCTGCGGGACTGTTCGACCGCCCGGTGCCACAAGGCGAAAAGCTCCTCGGAGGAATCCTCGGCGGCCGTGCGCCATTCCCAGTCGGGGTCGTCCTCCCAGTCCACCGCGTCCCACGGCGGCGCGTACTCGCGGCCGTGCAGGGAGCGGGAGAACCAGCCGTACTCGACGAGGGCCATGTGCTTGAGTATGCCGCCGAGGGTCATCGTGGAGGCCGCCGTCGTCGCCCGCAGGCCGGCCGCGTCCAGCCCTGAGCACTTCCAGGCCAAGGTGGCGCGCTGAAAGTCGAGGAAACCAAGCAGCGTTGCCGTTTCGTCGGCCGCTTCTGGAGGTTCGGGACGCCCTTGCTCGTCTATCTCCGTCATGGTCCCCATTCTGCCGCGCCGAACGGGGCGCGCGGTGCGCCAAATCTGGAGACCGGGGCATCCCGGGCTCAAGCACCCCGGTTCACCACACGCGGATGCGCGACGTGCCGGGGCGCAGGCGCGCGATCGGCCCGGCGGGGTAGCCGTGGCCCGCTTCCTTGCGCTCGCCGAGGAGGTCGACGTCGGCGACCACCGGGCGGCCGTCCGGTTCCTCGAAGTCGGCGTCGGCGAAGCGCACGCGCGGCAGGTCGGCCCCGGTCACAACGCCGAGGCGGACGCGGCCGAAGTCCTGCGGCAACCGCGCCTCAAGGTAGACCTCGTCGCCTTCGTCGGCCACCGCGAACGACACGTCGTGCGTGAGCGTCACCGCCGAGGCCTCGCCAGCGAATGCGCGGGCCCCGGGCCCGTAGACGTTGTCGCGCAGGTAAGCGGGCTGCTTCACGCCGGGGAAGCGCCGGTGATCGCCGCCGGGCGCCACGGCGACGCGGGCGAGGTACTCCTCGAAGGTCGCCGGGTGGCCGTCGTAGCCGGCGGTGCCGTAACCTGCGGGCGCGGTGCCGAAGGCCGTGGGCCCGTACGCCGCGGCGGCACTGTCCCTCCGGAGACCACTGGCGCCGAGGAAGACGTTGCCGACGTAACGGTCGTCGCCGCCGTAGATCACGGCGTAGCCGGCCACCTGCGTGCTGTGCGGCCGGTGGTAGGGGGTCGCCCGGTCCGTGACTGGCTCCAGGCGCACGGTGCCGCCCACCAGGTTGTGCACGAAGGCGCCGCCCTGGCTGAACGACTCGAGCGAGGCCCGCGAGGCGAGCACGTTGTGCTCCACGAGGTAGGGGCCGTGGCTGACCTCGACGAACAAGTCCCGGTTGTTGCGGTAGCAGAGGTTGCGCGACACGCGCGTGCCCTGCGTCTGCCAGTCGAGCCAGATGCCGAGCGAGCAGTCGTGGATGCGGTTGTGACCGATCTCGACGTCGATCGCGGCGTGCAGCTTGATGCCGGCGATCTCATGACCGAAGAACTCGCGCTTGACCGCGATGTTGTAGATGTGGTTGTCCTCGATCGTCGAGAAGACGCAGCCGAGGTGGCCCACGATGCCGTTCTGCCCGCAGTCGAAGATCGTGTTGCGCCGGACCACGTGGGAACCGACGTGCTCGCGGTCCCAGCCGATCTGGCGGGCGGCGAACACGGACTCGAGCTGGTACTGGTAGCCGGGCTTGTCGCCGCGCAGCGACGCGTAGTTCTCGCCCGTCGAGGCCTCCTTGCCGAGCGAGACAGCGGAGCACTTGGCGTCGTGGATCACGTTGTCCTCGATGATCCAGCCCTTCGCCCAGTTGGGGCCGATGAGCCCGGGCTGGTCGGCCGTGGGCGGCGCCCACGGGCACGCCGCTTGCGCGAGTTCGAAGCCGCGCACGGTGACGTAGTCGACGTGGTGCTCGACGGGCGAGAAGACCGACCGGCGCACGTTGATCTCCACCAACTCGGCGTTCGGGTCGGCATCCTGGAAGTTCGCCCAGATGGTCGTCGTGTCCGCGCCGACCTCGGCATGCCAGACGAGCCGGGTCTGCCCTGGGTTGCGTACCCTGTCCGGCACGCCCGTCCAGTGGTCAAGGACCTCCGTGCGCAGCGGCGGGTCGGTCACCTCCTCACGCGCGGCGACCTCGTAGCAGCTGACCCCGTTCAGGTAGACGTCGCCGAGGTGCTTGCGCAGCGGCGGCGCGGGCTCGACCAGCCAGTCGCCCGAGACCTCCTCGGCAAAGGGGTTCCAGTCGCCGAAGAGCGCGTTGGGCACCGACATAAGCCACACGGTGCCGCCGCCCGGTTCCCGCTCCCACCCCGTGACCCGCTCCGAGCCCTTGATCACGACGTGCTCACCGGGCGCGGCCTGGTAGGTGACGCGCCGGGTCCCGCTCAGCCCGCCACGCCGCGGCCGCACCCACTCCCGGTACTCGCCCGCGTGGACGAGCACGGTGTCGCCGGGCATGGCGAGCTCGGCCGCCCGGCTGATCGTCCGGAACGGGCGGCCCGCGGACCCGTCCGCGGTATCCGCGCCGTCCGTCGCCACATGGAGGGTCGTCATCGCGTGCGGTCCTCTTTCGTCGTATTCACTCTGCTCATCAGGCAGGCCGAGTGGCCGGTCAGTGTATGGTCAGCCGCTTGCGGGTCGCGGTGCCGAAGTCGGTCTCGGCCGGGCCGCAGTCGATGAAGCCCGCCGCGCGGTAGAACCCCTGCGCGTGGGGGTTGGCGGTCACCTCCAGGCACCGTACGCCCTGGGCCCGCAAGACGTCCACGATGCGGCTGACCAGGGCAGCGGCGAGCCCGCGGCGCCGCCATTCCGGGTCAACGAACAGGTCTTCCAGCTCGGTGACGCCGCCCGCCTGGGCCCAGGTAGCGAAGCCGACCACCGAACCGTCCGCTTCGGCCACATAGGTACGGCCCTCGGTCAGCCCCTCCGGCCCCAGGACCAGGTACTCCGGATGAGCCAGCAGGTTGTCACGGTCGCCCGCGTTAGACAGCGACGCGCGACGGAAAACACTCGCGGCCGCGGGCAGGTCAGCAGGAGTGCCGAGCCGGATCACCGACACAGTATGCGCCAGGCGGGCCCAGTGCGCCACGCTGGGACCGTCACCGGCCAGTGCCCGAGGCCGCTCGCGAGCGCGCCCTGACCCTGCATCGCTCACGCAGGGATGGGGCATGGTCGTCCGCTGGTCTGGCACTTGCAGAACAGCCACGTCGGATCGTCCTCGCGGGCGGCATGGTCGAAGGTCTGCTCTGCCGTGGCCAGGACGACGCCGGCTCCCGAACGACGGCGGCTTACCCGCCCGGATATCGATGGCACCCCGGCCTGGCCGCCCGCCGGCGGTCCGGTCAGCGCGGTGTGCGCGAGGTGGCGCGCCGGGCTCGGTAGGCGGCCGCCTTGGCCCGGTCGCCGCAGCCGCTCATCCCGCACCAGCGACGCCGGCGTCCATGGGAGCGGTCGATGAAGGCCCGGGTGCAGGCGGGGCCCGCGCACCAGCGGATGGCGTCGCGCCGGCCGTCTTCGCTCAGGAAGAAGGCTTCACGGGTGATCACGCCGAGCGCCGACCGCACGTCGCCGGTGCGCTGCAGTTCCCAGCGCCGGTCGAGGCGCAGCGCTACGTTGCCGCCCGTGGCCTGCCGGTTGAGGATAAAGCGGACCTCGGCCGAGGGCTCGGGGCCGCCCGTGAGGTGCACGACGTACTCGTACATGGCCTCGCGCAGCTCACGGGCGGCTTCCAGGTCAAGCTCGGTGACCGGCGGCGGCGCGTCGAGGACGCCAGCGTCGGCCAGCCACTGCGCGAGGTCGGCCGGCTCACGCAACTGGTCCTCGCGAGTCGTGGTTCGTTCGGCGACGGTGGCGACGAAATCCAGCGCGACGTCGCCGGCGATGAACTCGAACTTCACGTCACCAGTTTGACAGGTGACGGAGCCGGGTGCAAGAGTAGCGGTAATAACGTCACCCCTCTAACAGGTGACGAGCAAAACCGGCGACGAGCACAACGAGGCAATGCTGAGGCAGGCGAGGTTAGATGGCGTGTGAATCGACGGCCGAGGGCGGCCGCTGGCGGCTGGCCGCGGCGGTGACGCCGACGACCTGGCGCTACCTGGCGGTGGCGACGCAGGTCCGCATCGTCGACGGGGCCGCCGCCGTCTCGCTGGTGACGCTGGTGGTATCGCTGCACGGGCGGGTCAGCTACGCGACCGCGGGCCTGCTGACCGCCCTGCTCACCGCACCCCAGCTGCTGGGCCCGCTCGCGGCCGAGCCGCTGGCCCGCGCCCGGGACCCGCGTCGCGTCCTCGCCGTGGCGTTCGTTGGCCTCGGTGTCGCCCTGTCGGCCTGCGGCCTGCTCGTCGAGCACCGGAACCTGGCGCTGGCGGCCGTCGCGGCGGCCGCCGCCGGGTGTGCCGGGCCGCTGGTCACCGGCGGCCTGAGCGCCCAGTCGATCACCCGCCGGGCCGGCGACCTGACCGGCGAGCGCCGGGCCGAGGCCCTCGACGCCGCCACCTACGGGCTCGGCAGCACCGTCGGCCCGATCGTGGTGGCGGCCGTGGTGGCGTGGATTTCTCCGCTCGCCGCGGTCGTTGTCCTCGGCGCGGTGGCGCTCGCGGCCGCGGGCGGCGCGCTGATCCTGCCCGCCGCCCGCGGCGATACCGAGCCCGGCCAGGCCCGGATGCCGTTGCGCGAGGTTCTCGTCGCGATCGCGGGCGTCGGACCGCTGCGGCGGGTGCTGGCCGCGACGACCATCGCCGCCCTCGGGACGGGCGGGCTGCTGGTGGTCGCGGTGGTGTTCGGCGCCCGTCTCGGCGGCCACACCGGCGGCGGCCCGCTCCTCGCGGCTGCGTTCGGCATCGGCGGCCTGGCCGGCAGCCTGGCCCTTACTGTCCGCCCGCTGCGCACCGAGCCCGAGCGCACCACCCTGGCGCTGATGGCGGCGACCGGCGCGAGCGTCGCGCTGTGCGCGCTCGCTCCTGACGAGGCGGCTGCCGCGGTCCTGTTCGCGCTGGCCGGCGCGGTCGCCGCGGCCCAGTTCACCGCCAGCCTGGCGGTCAGGTCGGCCTACGCTCCGCCCGGAACCCGGGCTCACGTCTACGTCACCATGGCGAGCCTGAAAGTGGGCTGCGCCTCGGCCGGCGCCGCCCTCGCGGGCGCGCTACTCTCGATCGGGCCCCGGCCCGCGCTGTTTGCCATCGCCGGGCTCATCGCGGCCGGCGCCGCCCTGGCCACGGCGATGCGATCCCGCTCGGCCCGAAAGCCGGCGTGCCCGGGCTCCCCCGCATCCCGCAGTCGCCGGACACCGCCCCTCCCAGTCACCTGCTCCGTGCGCCCTCATGTTCGGCGCGACGCCTGTTAAGTAGGCCGTCACGTCAAACGCAGTGGCCAGGTCGCCGCGCAGCGGGCCGGCATCCACGTCGGTCACCCGGGCCATCCGCACCGAGAGCGCGTCAACCAGCGACGCCTCCTTGCTGCTCCAGCGCATCATCCGAGAACATGAACGGGAAGCGTTCAGTTAGGCACTCGACGCCGTGGTCACCTGGGCCAGGAAGGACAGCGACTGATGCGCACCGCTTTCACCGAGCTGCTCGGCGTGCGGCACCCGATCGTCGGCTTCAACCGCTCGCCCGGCGTGGTCGCCGAGGTCACCAAGGCCGGCGGGTTCGGCGTCCTCGCCGCCTCCATGTACACCCCCGAGGAACTCGACGCCCAGCTCACCTGGATCGAGCAGCAGGTGGACGGCCGGCCCTACGGCGTCGACCTGCTGGTCCCTGAGAAGTTCGCCGACGGCGACCCGGGCAACCTCATCGCCAGCCTGCGCGCGCAGATACCGCAGGGCCACCTCGACTTCGTCAACGGCCTGCTCGACAAGTACGGCATCCCCGCAGCGCCCGCGAAGCCGTTGCATGACGAGATCGCCGCCGCGCTTAACCCTGGCGGCGCGCTGGCGCTGCTCGACGTCGCGTTCGCCCACCCGATCGCACTGATCGCCAACGCGCTCGGCACCCCGCCCGCCGGGCTCGTCGCCCGGGCCAAGCAGGCAGGAATCGCGGTGGCCGCGCTCGTCGGGCAGGCCAAGCACGCGCGGCGGCAGCTCGACGCGGGCGTGGACGTGCTGATCGCCCAGGGCACCGAGGCGGGCGGGCACACCGGCACGATCGCCACCATGGTCCTCACCCCGGAGATCGTCGACATCGCCGGGGGCCGGCCGGTGCTCGCCGCGGGCGGCATCGCCTCCGGCCGGCAGATGGCCGCCGCGCTCGCGCTCGGGGCGGCCGGCGTCTGGTGCGGCTCGGTCTGGCTGAGCAGCGAGGAGGACGTCGCCAACCAGGCACTGAAGGCCAAGTTCCTCGCCGCGTCCAGCGCGGACACACTGCGCTCGCCGACCCGCACCGGCAAGCCCGCCAGGCAGCTGCGCACCGCCTGGCACGAGGAGTGGGAGCGGCCGGGCAGCCCGGGACCGCTGCCGATGCCGTTGCAGCCGATGCTCGTCAACGAGGCCTGGTACCGCATCGACGCGGCGGCCGCCGCGGGCCACGAGGGGGCGCTGCGGCTCGAGTCGTTCTTCATCGGCCAGGTCGTCGGCTCGTTCGACTCGGTCCGGCCGGCCGCCGAGATCACCCGCCAGATGGCCGTCGACTGCGAGCAGCGGATCGCCGAGCTTGGCGGCCTGCTTTGACCATCGACCCCAGCACGCCGGTGATCGTCGGCGTCGGCCAGTCGTCCGAGCGCCTCGGCGAACCCGGCTACCGGGGCCTGTCGGCCGTCGGCCTGGCCGCCGCCGCGGTCCGCGCGGCGCTCGCCGACGCGGCGGAGGGCACCGGGGGCGCGGTCCATGCCTTCGCCGCCGCGGTCGACACCGTAGTGGGCGTCCGCCAGTTCGAGAACTCCTCGCCTGGCGCGCGGGCACCCCTGGGCCGGTCCGACAACTTCCCCCGTTCGGTGGCGGGCCGGGCCGGCCTCGCGCCGGAGCGCGCGATCCTCGAGGTCAGCGGCGGCCAGGCCCCGCAGCACCTGGTCAACGAGTTCACCGCGGCGATCGCCGCGGGCCGCGCCGAGGTCGTGGTCCTCGTCGGCGCGGAGGCAATCTCCACCGTCGACCACTTCGCGGGAAAGGGCGACGACGCCGGAAGGCCGGACTTCACCGAGCACCCCGACGGCAGCCTCGAGGACCGCGGCTACGGGCTCGAGGGACTCTTCTCGCGGCACCTCGCCGCGCACGGGCTCACCGGCGCGCCCAGCCAGTACGCGCTGATCGACAACGCCCGCCGCGGCCGGCTCAAGCGCAGCCGCGCGGAGTACGCCGCCGCGATGGGCGCGCTGTTCGCGCCGTTCACCCGGGTCGCCGCGCTCAACCCGCACGCGTCCGCCCCCGTGGAGCGCACCGCCAGCGAACTGGTCACCCCGACCGAGGCAAACCGGCCGATCGCCGACCCGTACACCCGGTACATCGTGGCGCGGGAGAAGGTCAACCAGGGCGCCGCGGTGCTGCTCATGTCGGTAGCCGCGGCCCGCCGCCTCGGCGTGCCCGAGGACCGGTGGGTGTTCCTGCACGGGCATGCCGACCTGCGCGAGCGCGCGCTGATGGAGCGGGCCGACCTGTCGAGGAGCCCCGCGGCGGTCATGGCTGCCAGGCACGCGCTGGAGATGGCCGGCCTGAAGCCGGACGAGCTCGCCACGATCGACCTGTACTCCTGCTTCCCCGCGCCGGTGTTCAACATTTGCGAGGGGCTCCACGTCCTCCCCGACGACCCGCGCGGCCTCACGCTGACCGGGGGCCTGCCGTTCTTCGGCGGCGCGGGCAACAACTACTCGATGCACGCCATCGCGGAGACCGTGCAGCGGGCCAGGAGCGAGCCGGGATCGTTCGGGTTCGTCGGCGCCAACGGCGGCATCATGAGCAAGTACTCCGCCGGGGTGTACAGCACCACGCCGGCCCCGTGGGCGGCCGACGGCAGCGCGGACCTGCAGGCCGAGATCGACGCCTGGCCCGCGCCGGAAGAGGCCAGGCAGGCCGACGGCTGGGCGACGATCGAGACCTACACCGTCAGGCACTCCCGCGACGGGAAACGGGCCGGCATCGTTATCGGGCGGCTGGAGGCGGACGGGCGGCGCTTCGTCGCCAGCGGCGACGATGAGAGCCTGCTCGCCCTCCTGACCTCGGGGGAACCCTTCGGCGCCCGGGTTTACACGCGCTCGTTCGGTACTGGTAACCGGGTCACCACCAGCGACGCGCGCATGCGGGAGCTGTACCCGCCGGATTCGCCGGGCTGACCAGCCGCGTGCCCAAGCCGGCCAGCGCGGCGGCCAACGGGCTGGCCCGGCGGCGCGATCAGCCGTGCGCGGCCTTCGCCTCCCGCCTGCGGCGGTGCAAGATCGGCTCGGTGTACCCGTTGGGCTGGGCCGTGCCCTCGAAGATGAGGTCGGACGCGGCGGCGAACGCGATGCTCAGCCCGAAGTCCGGCGCCATCGGACGGTAGGCGGGGTCGCCCTCGTTCTGCTTGTCGACCACGGCGGCGAGCCGCCGGAGGCTCTCCGTCACCTGCCCGGCCGTGATGACGCCGTGGCTGAGCCAGTTGGCGAGGAGCTGGCTGGAGATGCGCAGCGTGGCCCGGTCCTCCATCAGCGCGACGTCGTTGATGTCGGGCACCTTGGAGCAGCCGACGCCCTGGTCGACCCAGCGGACCACGTAACCGAGGATCGACTGCACGTTGAGGTCGACCTCGTTCTGCCGGTCGTCCGCGGTCAAGCTGGACGGGTCGGCGAGCGGGATCTCGAGCATGGCGTCTAGCCGCGCTGGTGCCCGGGTGGCGAGCTCGGCCTGCCGCGCGGCGACGTCGACCTGGTGGTAGTGCAGCGCGTGCAGCGTCGCGGCGGTGGGCGAGGGCACCCAGGCGGTGGAGGCGCCCGCGCGCGGGTGGGCGATCTTCTGCGCCAGCATGTCCGCCATCAGGTCGGGCATCGTCCACATGCCCTTTCCGATCTGGGCGCGCCCGGCCAGGCCGTGCGCCAGCCCGGTGTCCACGTTGCTGTCCTCGTAGGCGAGGATCCATGGCATCGTCCGCATCGTGGCCTTGCGCGCCATCGGCCCAGCCGTCATCGACGTGTGGATCTCGTCGCCGGTGCGGTCGAGGAAGCCGGTGTTGATGAACACGATCCGGTCCCTGGCCGCGTGCACCGCGGCGGCGAGGTTCAGCGAGGTGCGCCGCTCCTCGTCCATCAGGCCGATCTTGAGCGTGTCCGGCGCGAGCCCGAGCAGTGACTCCACCCGGGCGAACAGCGTGACCGTGAAGGCCACCTCGTCGGGGCCGTGCTGCTTGGGCTTGACGATGTAGATAGAACCGGTCCGGCTGTTGCGGTGCGCCGCGCCGGGACGGAGCCCGGGCAGCGCGGTGAGCGCGGTGACGATGCCGTCGAGTATGCCCTCGAAGACCTCCGCCCCGCTGGTGTCGAGGATGGCGTCGGTGGTCATCAGGTGGCCGACGTTCCGCACAAGCAGCAGCGACCGGCCGGGCAGGGTGAACGGCCTGCCCTGGGCGTCGGTGTAGACGCGGTCCGGCTCGAGCGTGCGGGTGAAGGACCGGCCGCTCTTCTCCACCGGCGCGCTCAGCTCGCCTGTGTTGAGGCCGAGCCAGTTGCGGTACGCGGCGACCTTGTCCGCGGCGTCTACCGTCGCGACCGAGTCCTCGAAGTCGACGATGGTGGTGATGGCGGCCTCGGCGACCACGTCCTGGATCCCGGCCGGGTCGTTCGTGCCAATCGGGCCGGCCCGGTCGACGACCAGCTCGATGTGCAGGCCGTGGTGGCGCAGCAGGATGCGGTCCGGTGCGTCGGGATCGCCGTCGTAGCCGGCGAACGCGTCCTTGTCCCGCAGCGTAAAGGTTTCGCTGCCGGTGCTGGCGGCGAGGCCGTCGCCGGTGACGAAGTAGGCGATGACGTCGCGGTGCGACGCGCCGTCGAGCGGCACGGCCTGATCGAGGAAGTCGCGCACGGTGCCGATCACCCGCTCGCCGCGGACCGGGTTATAGCGTCCTTCCCTGGTTGCCCCGTCGGTTTCCGGTATCGCGTCGGTGCCGTAGAACGCGTCGTACAGCGAGCCCCAGCGCGCGTTGGCCGCGTTGATCGCGAACCTGGCGTTGGTCACGGGGACCACGAGCTGCGGGCCCGCCACGCGTCCGATCTCGGGGTCAACGCCCTTGGTGCCGACCTGGAACGGGCCGGGGTCGGGAACCAGGTAGCCGGCCTCCTCAAGGAACGCCTTGTACTTCGGCACGTCATGCGGCCGGTCGGCGTTCGCCCGGTGCCAGGAGTCGATCGCCGCCTGGAGGTCGTCGCGCCGGCGGAGCAGCGCGCGGTTGACCGGCGTGAGGTCGGCGACGATCTCGGCGACGCCCGCCCAGAACGCGGTCGCGGTCAGGCTGATCCCGGCGGCAGGCAAGGCCTCGTCGGCGATGAAGCGGTGCAGGCTCGTCGCGACCTGCAGGCCGCTAGCCTCGATGCGGTCAGTCACGGCGTTTTCTCCGTCCCTGGGACACTCGGCGTCCCGGCCCGTCGCTCGGCAAATTTCGTATCATGGAAGTAATACGTCACATGATGGAATACGGTTGCGATGACCATAGGCCGGCGCCGTGCCGACGTCAATGCGCCATGCGTCACAGGCCGGTCATGCGCTCTCGGTGCCGCCGTCCCCGCGCCTGCGCCAGTACCTTCAGGTCTCCTACCCGTAGCTGCCCACGCGGATCGCGCTGAACCGGCCGGCGCTATTGCGGTCGTAGTGCACGAAGCTGGATTTGTACTATCGGCCGCATGGACAAGGCGAACCAAGCGGAGACCCTGGCGGACTTCGTGGCATCGCTGCCCGGCGGCCCGCAGCCCCCGGCCAACCGGCCCGCCGACATCGCGGCGGCGGGCACGGCACACCGACCAGGGCCTCGCGGACGCCACCTACCTCTAACGCCCGCCAGTTAGCGGACTCCGGTGTGACCGGTCGGTGCGCATCCGCCGCGCCCGTCTCGCCCGACCCGGCGATGGCGGCCAGGTCGTCCAGCGTCGAGGCCGCCGGCCGCTCCGTCCTCTCTTGTGCGAAACGTATGGCGTACCACCCAAACGTTGGGCACACGTCCCGAAGACGGCGCTCCGCTCCCTGGCGATACTGGCTGATACGCACAACTGTGCACGACCGG
>Ga0265338_10005028_pt1 | contig 17464 bp, 15 predicted proteins | sample 42126metaG_FD_193579 | JGI IMG/M metagenome (GOLD analysis project Ga0265338, IMG submission 193579) | Rhizosphere microbial communities from Carex aquatilis grown in University of Washington, Seatle, WA, United States - 4-21-26 metaG | ecosystem: Host-associated > Plants > Roots > Rhizosphere... | reverse complement strand
GCCGTAGTCGGCGTGCCGCTGACCGCGCCCGTCGTCGAGCTGACCGACAAGCCGGCCGGCAACCCAGTCGCCGAGTACTTGTAAGCCGGGGTACCGCCCGCCGCCGTCACCGTCGCCGAGTACGCCGAGTTCACCGTCGCGGTCGTCCCCGCACTCGACGTCAGCGTCAGCTTCGGCGCGCTGACCGTCAGCGTGAAGCTGGTCGACGCGGTCTGCGGGGCCGCCCCGCTGTCGGTCACCGTCACCGTGATCGTCGACGTGCCCGCCGTAGTCGGCGTGCCGCTGACCGCGCCCGTCGTCGAGCTGACCGACAAGCCGGCCGGCAACCCAGTCGCCGAGTACTTGTAAGCCGGGGTACCGCCCGCCGCCGTCACCGTCGCCGAGTACGCCGTGTTCACCGTCGCGGTCGTCCCCGCACTCGACGTCAGCGTCAGCTTGGCCGGGCTCACCGTCAGCGTGAAGCTGGTCGTCGCCGTGTGCTTGGCGGGGGTCGCGCCGTCGGTCACCGTCAGGTTGACGGTCGAGGTGCCCGCCGCGGTCGGCGTGCCGCTGATGGTCAGCGTGCCCGCGGTGGCGGCCGACGTGAGGCCGGCCGGCAGGCCGGTCACGGCCCACGTGTAGGCGCCCTGGCCCCCGCTCACGGTGGCCGTGCCCGAGTAGGCGGCGGCGACGGTGGCGGTGTTCGGCGCGGTCGACGCGAGCGACAGCCCGGTGCCGCACGTCAGCTTGAACGCGGCCGTGTTCGACGCGGCGGCCGCCGGGCTGGTCACCACGATCGACCCCGATCCGCTGGCGGTGTCGCTGGCCGGCTGGTAGGTCGCGGCGGTCACCGCCTTGGTGCCGGCCGCGGTGAAGCTCAGCGTCTGCGTCGGGCCGTTACCGCTGGGCAGCTTCCAGTAGTAGCTGACCGGGCCGGGCCGGCTGGCGCTGACCGTCCCGTTGAAGGTAAAGGTGGGCGCGGCGGCCGTGCACGAGGCGAGTGTATCGACGGCCGGGCTGACCGTCGCCGCCGCGGCCAGGTTCAGCGCGGGCGTGGTGCAGGTCAGCGTGTAGGTGGCGGGGGCCGACGCCGCGGCAACCGGGCTGGTCACCACCAGCACCGCCTCGCCGCTGGCCGGGTCGCTTGGCGGGGTGATCGTGAGCGGGGATACCGCCATCGTGCCGGGGCCGGTGAAGGTCAGCGCGGCCGGAGCCGAGGTCTGCCCGTTGGACAGCGCCCAATAGTAGGTCACCGTCTCGGCCTTCTGGCTGGTAATCGACCCGGTCGCGGTGAACGTCGGCGTCGTCGTGCCGCAGGTGTTGTGGCTGGCAGGCGGCGAGACGGTGGCCGCCGGCGAGATACCGCCCGCGCTGGTCGCGCACAACATCTTGTAGCTCGCCTTGTTGGAGGCCTTGCCGGCCGGATTGACCAGCTTGATCTCGGCCCACCCGGTGCCGGCCTGCTTGGTCTTGACCACCCCGCCGGTCACCTGCTTGTGCCCGGCGGCGGTGAAGTTCACTGTCTGCACCGGGCCGGTCTTACCGGTGGAGTAGACCCACTGATAGGAGAGCTTGCCGGGCGCGGTGGCGGTCAGCGTGCCGGTGAAGCTGAATGAGGCGAGCGTGGTGCACGTGGACGCGGTCACCGGGGGAATCACCGACGCCTCGGCGGTGAACGTCGGCGTGACCGTCGCCGCCTCCGACGAGCCGCTCAGGGACGTCTGGTGCGACTTTGAGTGCAGGGTGACCGCGGTGGCCGCCGCGGCGACGCAGACCACAGCGGCCGTGGCGATGGCGGCGACGGTTAGCGTCCGGCGGCGCCGACGGAGGCGGCCCGGACCGCTGCCCCCGCCCAGCCAGGTGACGGCGGACGAGGTGCCGCCCGCGCCGGGCGAGCCATGCCGCAGCAGCAGCAGCGGTAGCAGCGCCGCGGCCCGCTCGGCGAGCTGGCTGCGGCCGCGCTCCTCCCAATCAGGCCCGTAAACCGCGGCCGCGGTGGCCTCGAGCTCGGCCACGAAGGTGATCGCGTTCTGCGGCCGGTCGAGCGGGTTCTTGGCCATGCCGCGGGCGATCAGCCCCTGCAACGGGGGGTAGATCCGGTCGATCGGCACGCTCGCGGTCTCGTGCTGCTCGCGCAGTTGCCCGAGCTTGCCGGTGAACGGGGTGTCGGCCGTCAGGCACTCGAAGAAGACGGCGGTGGCAGCGTAGATGTCGGTGGCCGGGCTGTTCGGCGCGCCGTTCCACTGCTCGGGCGCCATGTACAGCGGGGTGCCCGCGGCGAGGGCCTTCTTGCCCGCCTTGACCGCGATCCCGAAGTCGCCGAGCTTGCTCTCGCCCTGGGTGTCGACGAGCACGTTCTCCGGCTTGTAGTCCCGGTGCACGATGCCTTGCGCGTGCGCGGCCGCCAGCCCGAGCAGCGAGCCCTTCAGCACCAGCAGCGCTGACTCGGGAGTGGTCGGGCCGCGCTGCGAGATCATCTCGTGCAGCGAGACGCCCTCGACCATCTCCATCACGATCGCGGCGCCCTGGCCGGGCTCTTCCACGTAGTCGAAGAGCTGGACGACCTGGGGCACGTCGAGCGCCCGCAGGGTCTGCGCCTCGGAGCGGAATGCCCACATGAAGCCGGGGTCACGCAGCAGCGCGGGGCTGAGGTACTTGATCGCCACCCGCTGCCCGGTCAGCTCGCTGACCGCGGCCACCACCCGGCCCGACGCGCCCGCGCCGAGCTGCCGCTCCTCGACGTAGCCAGGTACCGTCCAGCCCTCGGCGTAGCTGGGCACCGTCCACGCGCTCATGGAAGAACTCCTTGGTATGCCAGGTACTGCATGCTGCGGTGCCCGACGCCGATCCACGCGCCCGCCTCGACCACCGCGGGCTCGAAGGGCGTGAGCGTGCGCTCACCGCCCGGTGACTGGAGAACTGACCCGTTCGCTGACCCAAGATCGCTAACCTCGACCTGCCAGCCGACCAAGGATATCCTCAGGTGCAATCGGGATACTGTCCCTTCAGGATCAGAGATGCGCAGCGGTCTCGCCCGCCCCGCCATCACGTCTCCGTCAAGGGCCGGCTCCCGCCCGAGCACATAGTCCCGGTCGAGCGTGATCCGCGTCCCGTCGTCCATGACGAGCACGCCGAGCGGCGGGCGCTCGCCCCGCCTGACGTTCCGCGGCGGCTGCTCCAGGCCCGCGCCGCACTGGCGGCAGGTCCGCGCGGCCGGGTCGTTGAAGTGCTCGCGGGGGCACCGCACGCCCTCGACCAGAACCGGCGGCGGCCCGTCCTGCGCGGTGCCGTCCTGCTCGGTACCGTCCTGCGCGGGCTGGTCCGCGGTCTCCTCCGCGAGCAGGCCGGCGGACGGGGTGGCCATGGTCGGCGGATGCCAGGCGGCCGCGCCGCCGTCCGCCGCAACCACGGTTGGCGCGATCTCCGGCTGCACGGTCAGGGCCAGCAGGTCGGGCGGCGGGGCGTCGGCGGCGAGCACCGCGAGGTCGCCGGTACCGCTCGCCATCGTCACCGCCAGGCCGCTGCCGGGCACCACGCCGGAACCCAGCCAGCAGCGCGGATCGGGGGCACCCGGCTGGCCGGCCGTCAGGTCGAGCGTGACGCTCGTGCCGGTGAACGTCCGGCTGACCGGGATCACCGAGTCGCGGGCGGTGAGCGTGACCTCGGGGCCGCCGGCCGGGCTGACCCGGGCCACCGCGGGCCCGTGCACCAGGACCGCTACCCCGCCGTCGGCGGTGACGCCGGCGCAGGCCCACGCGGGCTGCCCCGGGCAGCCGAGGGCCGCCCGGGCCGCCGTCCGCACCAGCTCGCTGCCGTCGCCGGCCGCCGCGGCGACCTCGGCCAGCACGCTCAGCAGCGGGTCGTCACCGGGCTCGAAGCCGTCAGTCACCGCCACCAGGGCGCCGTACCGGGCGATGACGCCCGGACCGGGGATCGGGACGCAGCGGGTGATCTTCATGCCGGCCTCAGGAGGCGGGGCAAGAGTAGGGGAAGATGATGCTGGCGTCGGCCGCGTTCGGGCTGAGCACGCGGAGCTTGGCCACCGCCTGGCCCGTCCCCCGGACGTGGAACACCCAGTTCAGGCTCACCTTGACGGCGTTGCTGCCGCCCCCGTCTTGCGCGGTAAGTACCTTCGGCTTGGTCCGCGAGTCGGTGATCCACTCGTAGCTGATGGGTCCGCCGCGGCCGTTGGTGGAGATGGTCCCGATAATGTGGGCTATGCCGTCGCACCCCACCGCCTGGTTCGCGGAGGTGACGTTGACCGAGGTGACGGCCAGCTTCCCGTTGCTGCGCTCGTACACGTACGCCCACACGCCGGCCGCGATGGCGAGCGTGAGCAGGGTGCTCAGCGCGCTGCGCCAGCGGCGCCGGCGGCGGCGGGGCGGCGGCGTCGGCCACGCGGGCAGCCCGCCGCTGCCCCGGCCCGGGGGCGCCTGGTCCCGGGCGGGCAGCCCGCCGCTGTTCGGTATGCCTGGCGGCCCATCCCAGGCTCCGGCCGTAATCGGCTGGGCGCGCGGGTCGTTGATGCCGACTGTCCTGCCCCGCCAATCCGGCGGCTCCCGCCGTGGCGTGCCCCGGGTTTCCTCGCCGGACAGCCCGGCCAGCCGTTCCGGGGTGAGCACGGTCGGCCGGCCCGACTCGGGCAGTACCAGCTCGGCGCGGGTCTGGCCGGCCGCGCTGCCCGGGTCGGCGGGCCGGACGGTCTGCCGGTCGGCCTCGTGCGCCGGCTCCGCTCCGCGGAAGCCGCCGCCGATGGCCTCGATCCGGCTGATGACCTCGGCCGCGCCGGCCGGCCGGGCCGCCTTGTCCTTTTCCATCAGGTCGCTGACCAGCTCGGTGAGCCCGGCTGGGAGGTCCGGCCTGAGCGCGCTGAGCGGCGTCGGCTGGTCCATCACCTGCATCATCAGCAGCGCCGAGGGCAGCGCCGAGCGGAACGGCAGGCGGCCGGACAGCAGCTGGTACAGCACGCAGCCGAGCGAGTAGAGGTCGGCGCGGCCGTCTACCGCGTCGCCCTGCGCCTGCTCGGGCGACATGTAGGCCACGGTGCCGACCGTGTGGCCGCGCATCGTCAGCCGAGGCGAGTTGTCGGAAAGCAGCTGGGCGATGCCGAAGTCAATGATCTTGATGCCGAGCTGCGGGGTCACCATCAGGTTGCTCGGCTTAATGTCACGGTGCGCCACGCCCGCGTCGTGCGCGGCCGCCAGCCCCATGCTCACCTGCTCGGCGATGCGCAGCACGCTTGACACCGGGAACAGCCCCATCCCCCGCGCCCCGCGCTCGTCCATCATGCCCGACAGGGAGATGCCGGGAGCCAGCTCCATGATCATGAACAGCTGGTTGCCGACCCGGCCGGCGTCGAGCGACCCCACGATGTTCGGGTGCCGCAGCCCGGCGATCACCGTCGCCTCGCGCCGGAACCGGCCGATGGTCTCCGCCAGCAGGCCCGGGTCGTCGATCTGCGAGAGCTCAACGAGCTTGATGGCCACGGGCCGCCGGGTACCCATGTCCCTGCCCCGCCAGACCTCACCGGAGCCACCGCGGCCGAGTGGAACCTCTAGCTCATACCGTCCGGCCAGGACCCGCTCCATCGGTGGGCTCCCCCCTCCTGGCCCTGCGCCGAGGATACGCACGTGTGCGGAAATGGTGGTATCGCGACGTAGGCGGCCGGGCACACCCGGCCGCTGCCGCACGCCAGCCCCCAGCACTCGCCCCGTGTTCAGATACTCGTGACTAGCGGCCCGCGCTCACATAGTAGGTGAAATGCAATGTCCACTCCTACCAATGGGACGAACATCCGAGGCAATCGGTTCAGTGCCTGGGCAATTTTTCTTGACCAACTTCCGGAGACCGGGCCGTCGGCCCCCGGTGCAGCCGGGTCTGTCACTGATGTGACGCGATGGAACGCAATGAAACAATTCACGCCCTGTTTCCGCATTGTCGCAGATACGACACGGGCGTGCCTCGGCAGCGAGCCACTGCGGCGGCGGTGGGGCGGCGGCGGTGGGGCGGCGGCGGGCGCATCAGGCCCCGGGCACGGTGAGGGTGAGCACCGTTCCCGCCCGGGGACGGCTGACGGCGGTCAGCGTGCCGCCGTGCGCCCAGGCGAGCTGGGCGGCGACGGCCAGGCCGATCCCGCTGCCCGAGGTCGCGGCGGCCGAGCGGCCGCGCCAGAACCGCTCGAAGATGTGCGGCAGCTCGTCCTCCGGGATCCCGACGCCGGTGTCAGCCACCTCGAGTACCACGCTGGCGCCGTCCCGCCCGGTGCGGATGGTGACCGTGCCGCCGGCCGGGGTGAACTTGAGCGCGTTGCCGAGCAGGTTGGTGACCACCTGATGCATCCACCGCTGGTCAGCGAGGACCGGCGCGGACGACAGCTGCCGGTCCAGCGTGACCTCCGCCGTCTCGAACCGGCGGGCGAGGCTGTCCGCGGCCACCGCCGCGATCGCGGCCAGGTCAGCCCGCTCGCGGGTGAGCTGCAGCACGGCCGCGTCGGCGGCCGCCATCGTCTGCAGGTCGTCCACCATGCGGGCCAGCCGCAGTACCTCGTCGCGCAGTGAGCCGAGCTCGTCGGGGGTGGGCTCGGTCACCCCGTCAAGCAGCGCCTCGTGGCCGGCCTGGAGTACGGCCACCGGGGTGCGCAGCTCGTGGGCCACGCTCGCGACCAGGTCGCGGCGAATCTTGTCCTCGCGGTCGAGCGTATCCGCCATGTGGTCGAACGCGGCCGCCAGCTCGCGGAGCTCGCCCGCTGCCCGCAGGTCGCCCGCCCGGGCCGACCGGTCGCCGCCGGCCATCGCGCGGGTGACCGAGATCAGCCGCTCGACCGGGCGGGTGATCCGCCGCGCCACCGCCAGGCCGGTGACCAGGGCCAGCAAGGCGGCCAGGCCGGCCGCCCCGGCGATCGCCCGCAGCAGCGCGGTGCCGAGCACCCGGTCGGCGGCACCGAGACCGGACGCGGACAACCCGGTCAGCACCGAGCCCACCGTCCGCTCGCCTGCCTGCACCGGAGCACTGGCCCAGGGGCCGCCAGACGACGCGAAGCCGCTGGTGGACCGCACGACGTGCCCGGACGCGTCCCGCACCTGAAGCCGCACGCCGCTGCGCGTGGCCAGGTCGAACACCGGCTCCAGGTCCGCGCTCGGCCAGCTCTCGTGCTGCTGCCACGCGCTGCTCGCGGCGACCGCGAAGGCGCTGGCCAGCTCACTGCGCTGGCGGCTCGCGAGCGAGGAAACGTCAACCGCGGAGTAGACCGCGGTGAGCACCGCGATCAGCGCGACGGCCGCCAGGGCGACACCGAGGAAGGCCAGCGCGAGCCGCAGCCCGAGGGTGTTACCGCGGTGGCCGCCGCCCGGCTGTGCTCCGCCCGGCTGTGCTCCGCCGGGCTCAGCGTTACCGGGCCGGGCAACGTCAGTCATCGCGGGTCAGGCCGAGCCGGTAGCCGCCGCCGAGCACGGTCAGGATGATCCCCGGGCGCCCGGGATCGTTCTCGATCTTGCGGCGCAGGTTCTTCACGTGCGAGTCGACGGTGCGCTCGTAGCCCTCGAACTCGTATCCCCGCACCTTGTTAATCAGCTCGAACCGGGAGTAGACCCGCCCGGGCACCGTGGCCAGCGTGCCGAGTATCCCCCACTCGGTCGGGGTGAGCTGGGCAGGCGCGCCCCGCACGGTGACGGTGCGCCGGGGCTCGTCGATGACCAGGGCGCCAGCTCCGTAGCTGATGATGCCCGGCCGGCCCGCGGCCGGGCTGCCGCGGCGCAGCACCGCCTGGACCCGCAGCACCAGCTCGCGCGGGCTGAACGGCTTGGTCACGTAGTCGTCCGAGCCCAGCTCGAGTCCGCGGATGCGGTCCTCCTCGGCCGCCTTCGCGGTCAGCATCACGATGGGCACCGCCGACACCGCCCGGACTTCCCTGGCCACCGTCTCCCCGGGCACGTCGGGCAGGCCGAGGTCAAGCACGATGAGGTCGGGGGCTGCCTCCGCCGCCAGGGTGATGGCCTCCGCCCCCGACCCGGTCGAGAGCACGCTGAACCCGGCCCGCTCCAGGTACGACCGGATGAAATCGCGCAGCTTGCGCTCGTCCTCGACCACAAGCACCGTGGCTGCCATCGCGCCTCCCGTCGCCGCCCGCGGCCCGCCTCCACACCGTCACCATGACAACTGCACCAGGCAGGCACGCTCGCGCGGTGCACTGATACCCAACCGCGATACCGATAGCACCGCAGCATAGGGCAGGGAAGATGACTGGAAGCGACCTCATCCTGGTGGTGCCGTGGCTGATCTTCGCCGTCTGCCTGGCCGTACTCTGCGCCCGGCTGGTGCGGTCCCGCCGGTCCGCGCCGCGCCAGGGGGACCGTCTCCATGGCATCTGCACGCGGCGCCGGCCGTTCCTGCACACCCGCCGCCGAAGCTGGATCCCGTGACACACCGCCAAGAAAGAGGCAGCCGGTGAGCGCTCCGCTGTGGGCGTGGCCGGTGTTCCTCGCCTTCGTGATCGCGATGCTGGCGGTGGACATGCTCGTGCTGCAGCGGCGGGTACGCGAGGTGTCGCTGCGCACGGCCGCCGCCTGGAGCGCCGTCTGGATCCTCATCGGCCTGGGCTTCGGCGGACTGGTGTGGGCCTGGGCGGGCGGGGGCACCGCCCAGGCTTACCTGGCCGGCTACCTGATCGAGAAGAGCCTGTCGGTCGACAACGTCTTCCTGTTCGCCGCCATCTTCTCCGCGCTCGCCATCCCGGCCCGCTATCAGCACCGGGTGCTGATGCTCGGCGTCGTCGGCGCCCTGCTGATGCGGGCCGCGTTCATCGCCGCCGGCATCGCCGTGCTCGACGCCTTCCACCCGGTCAGCTACCTGTTCGGCACCATGCTGCTGGTGGCCGCGGTCAACCTGCTGCGCGGGGACAGCGGCGACCCCAGCGAGCCCGGCCGGGAGCCGCGCGTGCTGCGCTGGCTGCGGCGGCGGCTGCCAGTCACCGGTCAGTTGCACGGTCAGCGCTTCCTGGTCCGCGGCGGCGGCCGCCTGCTGGCCACCCCGCTGCTGCTCGCCCTGGTCGTGGTGGAGGCGGCCGACATCATCTTCGCGGTCGACTCGATTCCGGCCGTCCTCGCGGTGACCACCGATCCGTTCGTCGTCTACACCTCCAACGTGTTCGCGCTGATGGGCATGCGGGCGCTCTACTTCCTGCTCGCCGGGGCGGCCGCCCGGCTCCGTTACCTGCAGCCCGGGCTGGCCGTGATCCTCGCCGCCGTCGCGGTCAAGCTGCTGCTGGCCGACGTGTGGGAGTTCCCCGTCTGGTCGGCGCCGGCCTTCATCACCGCCGTGCTGGCGGTCGTGACGGTGGCGTCACTGCGTGACCAGCGCCGCCGCCCGGCCGGGCCGACCGCGCCGACCGCGCCCGCCGCGCCCACCGCGCCCACCGCGCCCGCTGAGCCGGCCGAGCCGCTGGCCGGGCTCACCCCGGACGGGAACCTGGCCGCCGTTGACTTCAACCGCAGTTGAAGTTTTACGGTTACCGCATGACCCTCACCGAGGCAGAGCAGCGCTTCCTGGCCACCCAGTCGCACGGGCGGCTGGCCACCGTCGCCCCCGACGGCACCCCGCAGGTCAAGCCGGTCGGCTTCAGCTATAACGAGCCGCTCGGCACCATCGACATCTCCGGGTTCAACATGGCAGGCAGCGCCAAGTACCGGAACGTCCAGCAGAACCCGCGGGTGGCGTTCGTGGCCGACGACCAGCCAGCGCCGGCCGACGGGGCCGCGGGCGTCCGCTTCCTGGAGATCCGCGGCACCGCCGAGACCGTCACCGTCGCGCCCGGCCCCGGCCAGCCCGCGGCCGACGGTCACCTCGCGCCCGAGATCATCCGGATTCACCCACGGCGCGTCCTCGCCTACAACGTCGACCCGGCCCGGCCCGGCCTGCAGACCCGGGACCTTGGCGGCGACGCGGTGCACCGCGCGCGGTGGCCGCAGTGAGCGGGGTTACCGCGGTCCGGGCACGGGAGTTCGGCGGCCCCGAGGTGCTCGTCCCGGTCTCGCTGCCCGCCCCGGAGCCGGGTCCGGGCGAGGCCGTCATCGCCGTGACCGCCGCCGACGTGCTGTTCGTGGACGCGATGATCCGCTCCGGCCAGGCCCGCGACTATTTCCCGCAGCGCCCGCCGTACATCCCCGGCAACGGGGTGGCCGGCCGGGTGGCCGCGGTCGGCGACGGGGCGGATCCCGCGTGGGCGGGGCGGCTGGTGGTCGCCCGGACCGGCGCGCACGGTGGCTCAGGAGGATATTCCGAACGGGTGCGGCTGCCTGCCGACCGCCTGGTGGCCGTTCCGGAGGGAGTGGACGCCAGGACGGCGGCGGCGCTGCTGCACGACGGCGCCACCGCCCTCGGGCTGCTGGCCGGGACGCCGGTCAAGCCCGGGGACACGGTGCTGCTCACCGGCGCCGCGGGCGGGATGGCGCTGCTGCTGGCGCAGCTGTGCCGGGCCGCGGGCGCGCGGGTGATCGGCGCGGCCCGGCTCGACGGCGCGCCCCGGCGGGCGGAGAAGCTGGCCGCGATCCGCGGGGCCGGCCCGGCAGTGGTGGTCGACTACGGCGCACCCGGCTGGACCGGCCAGGTGACCGAAGCCTGCGGCGGCGGCGGTCCGCAGGTGGTGTTCGACGGCGTCGGCGGCCCGCTTGGCCTGGCCGCGTTCGGTATCACCGCCGACGGCGGGCGGTTTTCCGCGCACGGCGCCCCCGGCGGCGGGTTCGCGCCGGTGCCCGCCGCCGACGCGGCGGCCCGCGGCATCACCGTGCGCGGCATCGAGCAGGTGCAGTACCCCCCGGGGCGGCACGCGGAGCTGGTCCGCCAGGCGCTGGCCGAGGCGGCGGCCGGCCGCCTGCGGCCGGTTATCGGCCAGGTGTTCCCGCTGCGCCGGGCGGCCGACGCGCACGCGGCACTGGCTGCCAGGTCGGCCATCGGGAAGACGTTGCTGCTGACTGACGGGTAGCACGGGCGCGACGGGCGGCCGTAATAGTTCCGTTCGTGCAATCGGCCCGGCGGCTAAGTAGCGTACTAACAAGAGCTCAGTAACTAACAAAATGCACCAGAGGCCTCTGGGAACCGCTCACTGCCGCCGCGAGCAAGCGCGGCGGCGCCGAAAGGTGGTTTCCATGACCCCGTCCAAGTCCCGCGTCATCCTGGCGGGCGGCATCGCGGCGGCGGCCGCGGCCGCCGCCATCGTGGCGGTCAGCACGCACTCAGCTGCCCCTGCGGTAGCGGCCGAGCAGGCAGGTTTCAGCCAGGCGGCGCCCAGCCCGATAGCCCTCAGCGAGGCAAGCGTTAAGCAGGCCCTGCTCGGCCAGGCACGGCTTTACCAGGCGGCGCTCAGCCAGGTCCGGGCCCCGTCCAGCCTGGTCGTCCCGTCCAGCCCAGTCGTCCCGTCCAGCCCGGCCGCCTCGTCCAGCCCGGCCGCGGGGTCGTCCTCCTGTCCGGATGTCAACGTGGTGTTCGCCCGCGGTACCGGGGAACAGCCCGGGCTCGGCATCGTCGGCGCCCCGTTCGCCCAGGCGGTGGCGGGGGACCTGCCGGGCAAGACGGTGACCGACTACGCGGTCAACTACGCGGCCGATGCCGCGCAGGCCAGCGCGGGACCCGGGGCGACCGACATGACCAGCCATATCGTGGCGCTGGCGGCCCAGTGCCCGGCCACCCAGTTCGTGATCGGCGGCTACTCACAGGGCGCCAGCGTGACCGACATCGCCATCGGCATCCAGACGACGCTGGGCGCCGGCAGCGCCATCCCGTCCGCCGACGCGGCCAAGATCGCGGCGGTGGTCGTTTACGGCAACCCGCTGCGGCTGTCCGGTCAGACCATCGCCAGCGCCAGCGCGGCCTTCGGGCCCAAGGCCGATGAGTTCTGCAACACCGGCGACCCGGTGTGCGCCAACGGGTCAGACATCCTGGCCCACCTGCAGTACGCGACCAACGGCACCGCCCAGCAGGGGGCGCAGTTCGCGGCGGGGAAGGTCAGCGCCGCGGGCGGCTGAGGCCGGCTGCGCGCAGCCCGGGGTACCGCCCCGCCCGCGGCCGCCGCCAGCTGGCGGCGGCCGCGGCCCCGGCCGCGCCCGCGGCCGGTCATTCCTGGTCGTACTCGTCGTGGCGGCGCCACCACATGCCGTTCTCGTTGCGGCCGAGCGGCGCGCGGTCCAGCCACTGGTACATGCCCCAGAGGGCGTCGAGCCCGCGCCCGTAGCTGGAGTAGGTGTGGTAGACGGCGCCGTCCTGCAGCGCGAACGCGCTCATCCCGGGGCCTTCGCGCCGGTAGGTCTCCCAGCTGGTGCCGACGATGGACTGGGTGAAGGCGTCCATCGGCCCCGCCTCGGCCGGCGCCGGGCGCATGTCCTCGTCACCGAAGTTGTACCGGACCGCGCCCGCCGCCCACTCCTCCCTGGTGTGCGCCACGCCGAAGTCGAAGTTGAAGTCGCTGCCGTAGGACGATGCCCACGGGAAGGTCCAGCCCATCCGCTGCCGGTAGGCCTGCAGCTTGGCCAGCGGGGCCCGCGACACCGCCCAGAGCGCGACGTCGTGCCCGGCGAGGTGGACCGCGGAGCCGTTGAACCCGTCAGCGATGGCCGAGCAGGACGGGCAGCCAGCGGTGTAGTCGGGGCCGAACATGAAGTGGTAGACGAGCAGCTGGGAGCGCCCGCGGAACAGGTCTGCAAGCGACGCGGCGCCCTCGCCGACCTCGAACTGGTAGTCCTTGTCGACCCGGACCCAGGGCAGCTCCTGCCGCCGCCTGGCCAGCTCGTCGCCCCGCCGGGTCAGCTCCTTCTCGGCGTCGAGCAGCTCGAGCCGCGCGGCGAGCCACTCCTCCCGGGTCCCGCTCCGGTGACTGGTCATCTGCCTTCCCTTCACTCGTGCTGCTGGCTTGGCGCCCGTGGTCCGGCCGATTCGCGGGCCTGCTGGTCGAGGTGGTCCTTGAGTGCGCCGAGCTGGCCGTCCCAGTCACGCGCCAGGGCGGCCAGGAACTGCTGCGCCACCCGCATCGGGGCCGAGTGCAGCCGGTAGCGCACCCGGCGCCGCTCGCCCGGCTCGGCCGCCACCAGCCCTGCCCCGGTCAGCAGTGCCAGGTGCTTGGCGATCGCCTGGCGGCTGACCGGCAGCCGGATGGCCAAGTCGGTGGCGGTGACCGGGCCGACCGTGGCCAGCGCGGCCAGGATGGCGCGCCTGGTCGGGTCGGCCAGGGCGACGAACACCTGCTCGGCGATGGCCTCGGTGTCCGGCGCCGGGTGACCGGCTGCCCCGCTGTCAGGCCGCGGCATCAAGGTAGTCGGCCAGCTCACCCAGCTCGCTGGCCCAGCCCTGGGTGTTGCCGTCGTAGGTCGTCTGGTACGTCCCCTCGGGAAGCTGCGCGAAGCCGGACTCGACCACGGTCAGCCGCGTCCCCGGCCCGTCCGGGTGCAGGGTGAACTCGACGTAGGTGCGGCGCGGGTCGTCCTCCGGCAGCCCGTAGATGTGCCAGGTGAAGCCGAACACGGTGGGCTCCTCGACCCGCTCCACTCGCATCTCGGCGGTGTGGCCGTTGTCCCACCGCATGGAAGCCGCGCCGCCCGGGCGCAGCTCGATCTTCGCCTCCTGGCCGAACCAGGCGCTGAGGCCCTCGGCGGTGGTTAGCGCGGCCCACACCCGGGCGGGCGGGTGAGCGATCTCGACGGTGCGCTCGATGCGGTCGGGAAAAGCCATGTCTGCCTCCTCTGTAGCAACCATCTGGTTGCTACAGATTATGGCAACCAGCTGGTTGCGTCAAGGAGGCGGCCGGGGTCGGCCGAATCGGCTACCCGGTAATCCCGGCTAGGAGCCTGCTGAATTAGGCCGTTTTCGCGGTGGCGACGGGTCGGGGCCGCTGGCGCGTGGCGTTGCATCTGGCCTGCTGGGGTCGGGGCGTGCGCTGCGGGGGATGCGCTGTCCCGCCTGCCAGCTGGCCCTGCGGGCCGCAGGCCGGGTCGTGGCCTGCCGGATGGCTGTCAGGTGGCCAGGATCCAGGCCCCGTCGTGGCGGTTGAGGCCGCGGCCGATCAGGTTGCGGAGGTTCAGGGCGGCGGTGCGGCCCCTGAGCCAGGCGTCGTTGGGGGTGATGCCCCGGTAGCGGAGCTTCAGGCGCATCCCGCGGCGGGTGGCGACCTGGGCGATGGCCCGCTCGACGTTTGGCCGGCGGGCCTTGTAGTCCTCGCGCAGTGCGGGCCATCCGGCGCGGGCGGCGCGGAGCAGGGCGTCATGCTCGTGGAGCCGGGTGACCTTGCCCTGCCTGGAGGTGGTGCACCGCTCCCGCAGCGGGCAGCTGCGGCAGGCGGTGCCGAAGGTGACGTTCCTGGCGGGGGTGAGGTGCCGGGTCACCCCGGCGGGACAGGTCATGGTCCCGGCGTCATGGTCGACGGTGAAGTCATCGGTGGTGAAGCCGCCGGGGACGGCCGGGCGCAGTGGCCCGGGCTTGATGACCGCCTGGTGGCCGGCGCCGCCGATCGCGGCGCGCAGGTCCCCGCTGCCGTAGGCGGAGTCGCCGTACCAGGTCACCGGGCCGCCTGCGCCGGCGGCCTCCTCCTTCACCATCTCCGCCGCGTCGGTGTTCTGGTCCCCGGTGGCCATCGTCAGCCGCTCACTGGTGATGATGCCGGTCTCCGGGTCGGCGGCGACGTGGGCGCGGTAGCCATCGCGCAGGACGGAGGAGGACTTACGGGCGTGCCGCGCCTGCGGGTCCGCCGTGGACACGACCCGGTCCTCCGCGACCTTGCGGGCGATCCGCCACCGCCCGTCCCTGCCGTCAGACCCCTCGGCAGGCTCGACGTCCTGCCCCGCGACCAGCGCCAGCAGCGCCAGCGCCAGGCCCGCCCCCTCGTCCAGCTTCCCGCCCTCGAAGGCGGCCACGACCGCATTCGCGTCGTTCACCAGGGCCGAGACCAGGGCGTCCCGCGCGGCCGGGTCGCTCCAGTCGGCCTGCGGCTTGCCCGGCCGCGAGTAATCATGCCCCGGGCACTCCGCGGCGATGACCGCCGCCGCGCCGGGCACCTCCCGCGCCACCCGGCGCATGGCCGACACCAGCTGGGTGATGGTGTCCTGGGTGGCCACCGCGTCATCCAGGATCGTGGAGTCCACCGCCCGCCGGCGCCGTCCCCGCAGGACCCCGGTCTCCTCCACGACCCTGCGGACCGCGTCGGCGACCCGGTGCGGCCGGGCCGAGGCCGCCAGCCTGCGCCGCCAGTACACCAGGGTGGACGGGTCGAACCCTGGGTCGTCGAGCGGCGCCCCGATCGCGGCCTTCCACCGCACGTCGAACCGCACCGCCTCGGCCGTCTCCCGGTCGGAGTAGCCATGCAGCGCCTGCAGCGTCATCACCGCCGCCATCTGCGTCGCCGGGACCGACGGCCGGCCCTTCCCCGGCGGCGCGAACAGGTCCGCGTAGTCCTCATCCGGGAACACCTCGCCCCGGCGCCCCGCCAGGAACGCGAACATGCTCCCCGCCGGCACCAGGTGCCCGGCCAGCGCCCCCGCATCAGCCAGCTGCCGGTCCATCCGCTCGAACCCCTGCATGACCCAATTCTCCCAGGGAATCGAACGCACTGCCGGCAGAACCGGCAGGCCGGCCACCCTTTTTCAGCAGGCTCCTAGGCCGTGCCTAAGAAGCCCGCGAGGCACGGCCAGCACCCCGTGGTTGCGGCAACCAGGGCGCCATAGACCCCTGGTCGCCACAACCATGCGGCCGGCAACGGGTGGACCCAGGCCGCGCGGCTCCATTGGGCACTTTTGAACACGCCTTAGGCGCCGAGGGCGGCGGCGCGCCCGCTGAGGTAGCGCCGCTCAGGGACGCTGGCGGTTTGGCGCGCGGCGGCCCGGTAGTCGGCGGCCGCGGCCGCGTGCTCGCCCGCCAGCTCCCTGAGGTGCGCGCGGGTTGCCAGCAGCCGGTGGTGCCCCGCCATCCGGTCATCGGACTCGAGCGCGGCGACCAGCGCGAGGCCGGCCCTGGGGCCGCGCACCATGGCGAGGGCGACCGCCCGGCTCAGCGTCGTCATCGGGTTCGGCGCGACCACCTCAAGCAGCTCGTACAGGCCGAGGACCTCCGGCCAGTCGGTGGCCTCCATCGCGGGCGCGCTGTCGTGCACCGCCGCGATCGCCGCCTGTAGCTGATAGGCGCCGACCGCGCCGCGCGGCAGCACCTCGGAGACCAGGGCGACACCCTCGGCGATCAGCTCGGGCACCCAGCGCGTCCGGTCCTGCTCGGCCAGCGGGATCAGGGCGCCGTCGGACCCGGTGCGGGCCGGCCGGCGGGCGTCGGTCAGCAGCATGAGCGCCAGCAGCCCGGCCGTCTCGGCGTCGTCGGGCACCAGCCGACGCAGCAGCCGGGTGAGGCGGATCGCCTCGTCCGACAGGCGCGGCACGGTCAGGTCCGCGCCGCCTGAAGTGGTGTAGCCCTCGTTGAAGATCAGGTAGAGGACATGCTGGACGGCGCCCAGGCGCTCGCGGACGTCACCCCCGGGCAGCTCGAACCGGACGCCGCCGGATTTGATCCGCGCCTTCGCCCGGCTGATGCGCTGCGCCATCGTCGCCTCGGGGACCAGGAACGCGGCCGCGATCTGAGCCGTGGTGAGCCCGCCGACGGCGCGCAGCGTGAGCGCGACCTGGTTAGGTACCGGCAGCGACGGGTGGCAGCACAAGAACAGCAGCCGGAGCGAGTCATCGCGATCGGCCGCCTCATCGCGGTCCGCGACCGAGTCCGCCGGGCGGCCGAGCAGCGCGGCTTGCGGCGTGGCGGCGAAGTTCGCGTCCTCCCGGCGGCGCCGCGACGTGTCGCTGCGGAACTCGTCGATGAGGACCCGGGACGCGACCGTCAGCAGCCAGCCGCGCGGGCTGACCGGAATCCCGTCCGCGGGCCACCGCTGCGCGGCCTTGAGCAGTGCCTCCTGGGTAGCGTCCTCGCAGGCGGCGAACTGGCCGTAGCGTCCCGCGAGCGTGCCGAGGACCTGCGGGGCCAGCTCGCGCAGCAGGTCCTCGACGCCTCGCGGCATCTCTCCGGTCACTTAGCGTTCATGCGCCTCAGGCGTCCTTGGCGGCCTCGTGCAGGATCGGCCAGACCTCGGTCGGCTCCCGGTCCGCCCACGGCATCTCGGCGGCGAGCTGGTAGGCCCGTTCCTCGCTCTCCACGTCGAAGAGGTAGAAGGAGGCCATGTACTCCTTGGTCTCCAGGTAAGGGCCGTCGCTCACCACCGGCTGCCCGTCCTTGCGGGTGATCAGCCGCGCGGCGGCCGCGTCGGCCAGGCCGAACGCGCCGAGCAGCTCACCGGTCGCGGCGTACTTCTTGTTGTAGGCGTCCTGCTTGGCGATCTCGGCCGGAAAGTCCTCGGCCGGGATGCTAGACCACTTCTCCTGGTTGCCGTAGATCATGAACAGGTACTTCATCGCGAGTTCCTCTCTCTCGGGTCCGTCACCGAAGGAACGGAGCCGGGCCGGCTTCCTCGACATGCCCCGCA
>Ga0265338_10005026_pt1 | contig 17467 bp, 14 predicted proteins | sample 42126metaG_FD_193579 | JGI IMG/M metagenome (GOLD analysis project Ga0265338, IMG submission 193579) | Rhizosphere microbial communities from Carex aquatilis grown in University of Washington, Seatle, WA, United States - 4-21-26 metaG | ecosystem: Host-associated > Plants > Roots > Rhizosphere... | reverse complement strand
AGGACCTGGCGACTTATGCCTATGACCAACTCGGCGCGTTAAAAAATATCCGCCTGTTCGGTCCGAAAACCGGCCGCGCCGGCCTTGTGAGTTTTCTGTTGAAGGACGTGCACGCGCACGATGTGGTGACACTGGCGGACCAGGCGGGCGTGGCGTTGCGCGGCGGGCATCATTGCACACAGCCTTTGATGCACCGCCTCGGCGTCGAATCCACCGCCCGCGCCAGTTTCTATTTCTACAACACCAAAACCGAAGTGGACCGATTCGTGGAAGTGGTGAAGGAGATTCAGAAATTTTTCGGCACATGACAGTCATTGAAAAAGTCAGGCCGGAATCACCGATGCGCGAGGTGCTGGAACATTTTCCCGGCGCGCAGCGGGCGTTATTCCGGCGGTATCATATCGGCGGGTGCAGCAGTTGCGGGTTCAGCCCGGATGAAACATTGGCGCAGGTCTGCGCGCGTAACGGGAACCTGGACGTGGCCGAAGTGCTGGCGCATATCCAATCCAGCCATGAACAGGACGCAAAGATTTTGATTTCACCGAAGGCGCTCGCCGAACTTTTGCAAAAGGACAAATCGGTGAAACTGGTGGACGTGCGCTCGCGCGAGGAATTCGAGGCGGTACACATCGAAGGCTCAGTTTTGTTGTCGCAAGACGTGATGCAGAAATTGATGGCCAGCGGTTCGAACACAAACCCGATTGTCGTCATTGATCACGCGGGCAAGAATGGCTTGGACGCAGCGGCGTATTTCACGGGACACGGTTTGCAGAACGTGCGCTGTCTGCGCGGCGGCATTGACGCCTGGGCCCAGGAAGCAGAGCCGAAAATGAGAAGGTACAAGCTGGGATAATCTTGGGAGGGACGGCGTGCCGCCGTCCCTGAATTGGAAAAGGTAAATTTGGGTCGGCGACACGCCGACCCTCCCTGAAATATTTCAGACGTTGAACTTGAACAGCAGCACGTCGCCGTCCTGCACGACATATTCCCGGCCTTCCATCCGGTAAAGTCCTTTCTCACGCGCGGCGGCGACGGAACCGCATTTCACCAAATCGTCGTAAGACACGGTCTCCGCCTTGATAAAGCCGCGCTCGAAATCAGAATGGATTACACCGGCAGCTTGCGGCGCGGTATCGCCGGCATGAATCGTCCAGGCGCGGACCTCCTTTTCGCCGGCGGTCAGGAAGGTGCGCAAGCCAAGCAGATGATACGTGGCGTGGATGAGCGCGCCGACGCCGGATTCCTCCACCCCAAGCTCCTTCAAAAACTGTGTCGCCTCGTCCGCCGATAAATCCATCAGGTCGCTTTCGATTTGGGCGCTGATGACAATGGCTTCGCAGGCGAGGTGCGTTTTTACGTAATCACGCACTTTTTGGACGAATGAATTTTTATCGGCATTGGCCAGGTCGCTTTCCTTCACGTTGCAGGCAAAAATCGTGGGTTTATCCGTGAGCAGGAAAAAATTCCGGGCGGCCTGTTTTTCGTCGGGCGTGAGTTGAACCGTCAAGGCGGGTTTGCCGGCGTTGAGTACGGGTTCGAATTTGGCCAGCAAGGCGTCCTCGGCCACCGCGGCTTTCTCGCCGCGCTTCACGTCCTTGGCCAATTTGTCCCGGCGTTTGGTCACGTTGTCCAGGTCGGCGATGGCCAGTTCGGTATTGATGATTTCGATGTCGCGCACAGGATCAATCGAGCCGGTGACATGATGGATGTCCGGGTCTTCGAAACAGCGGACGACCTGGATCATGGCGTCCACTTCCCGGACGTGGCTGAGGAATTTGTTGCCCAGGCCTTCCCCGGCGCTCGCGCCCTTCACAAGGCCGGCGATGTCCACGAATTCAATCGCGGCGGGAATGATGACGGTGGTTTTTGCGATTTTGGCGAGCGGTTCGAGCCGCGCATCGGGGACGATGACGACGCCGACATTCGGGTCGATGGTACAAAAGGGATAATTGGCCGCCTCGGCCTTGCGGGTGCGCGTGACGGCATTGAACAGGGTGGATTTGCCCACATTGGGCAGACCGACAATTCCGGCTTTGAGCATAATTATTTTGGGGAAAAACCGGCGAAAGTTACATTCGATGTTTGGCCAACAGCCAGGCGATATGGATGCCGTCGTATAAGGCGATGCCCAGCAGGCAAAGGCCGGAGAAGCGTTCCATGCGCAACAGGGTCTGTTCACCGAACCGCCCCCGTCCGCGCGAGACGCCGTAGCTGAGCGAGCAGAACCACAGATTCGCCCCCAGCGCCACGCCGGTAATGAACGCCCCTTTGGCGGCGATGGAATTTTCCACCCACTCGTGGGAAGTGAACCAGGCCTCGTGCGACATGAAGTAGGCAGCCGCTACGATCCAGAACAACAAAACCCCCATGTTGCCCAGCACGCGGGTAAAACCGATCATGAATGCCGAGTGCGGCTGCAATTTTTCGTCAATGCGCTTTTCAATCCGGCTGGCGGCGTCACCAAGCTGCGTGGACGCGTTGATGGTTTTTGCCGTCAGAAATTTCAAGCCCATGAACAGCATGAACGCAAAGCTGAACACTTCCATGGAGGTCTTCACAATGCGGCTGCCAAAGAAGGACGAAAATCCCGTGAACGCAATCGTGCAGTAAATCACATCCATGGCCGTAGCGCCGAAGCCGATGAGCGCGGCCCAGACGAAACCGCGCCGCGCGCCTTCGTTGATGATCGTCAAATTCACCGGCCCGACGGGCATGGACAGCAGCAGGCCGCTGACAAAACCCGTGAGCGCCGCGATGAAAATGATGGCCGTCTGTTCCGGCATGGTGTTTTAATGGGCCGAATCCGGCTCGTCTTCGTCTTCCTCTTCAATTTCCCGCCGCCACGCACGCGAGATGCTCGGCCGGACAAAACCATAGACAAGATAGAGCGTGAAGAATACGGGCAGCACGTAGTAAAGGATTTTTTCGCGCAAAATCAGCAAACAGCCAAGAAAAAGCGCCGCGCCGATGGCCTTCGCAAAGGTGCTGCGGGAGCGCAGTCCCAGCGATTTGAAACTCGGATACCGCACCGTGCTGACCATCATGGCCGACAAGAATACCAGCACGACCGCCAGCAGATAATTCCATTTGCCCAGGTCCTTTTCCTTTTCATTGAAATGAAGGATGAGCAGCGTCAGGGACGCCACCAGGCCCGCTGCCGAGGGAATGGGAAAGCCCAGAAAATCCTTGCCGCCGCCGGTGCCGGACATAGCGGACAGACAATTGAAGCGCGCGAGCCGGAACGCGCCGCAGAGCAGGTAAATGGACGCGATGAACCAGCTGATTTGCCGGTATTCACCGAACACATTAGCCAGAACGACGCGTTGCACCAGAAATGCCGGAGCGACGCCAAACGAAATCAAATCCGCCAGCGAGTCAAACTCGCGTCCGAATGGGCTGTCCGAGCCGCCCAGCCGCGCCACACGCCCGTCGAGCAAATCGAAAATGCACGCCAGCAAAATAAAGGCGAGGGCGAGCTTGATTTGACTGAAGTAATCATCGGCCAGGGGATCGGCTTCGACGATTTTTGTCAGGGCCACGAAGCCGCAAAACAGATTGCCTGCCGTCAGCAGATTCGGCAGAAAATAAATTTTCAGCCGGCCATCGTACGAATCTTCCGGCGGTGGTTGGGGGGCAATGGGCTCTGTCATAATCAGTCGAAAGATGCAATCGTCGTTTCGCCGCCCACCACCTTGTCACCAGGCTTGACGTGGATTTTCGCGCGGCGCGGCAGGTAAACGTCCACCCGCGAGCCGAATTGAATCAGGCTGATGCGTTCGCCGCGTTGGACGGTGTCGTTTTCCTTGATCCAGGGAACAATGCGGCGGGCAATCACACCGGCGATGAGGCGAATACCGATTTTCTCGCCCGCCGGCTCGGCGGCGTTGAACCCGACAAGCACATTTTCGTTGAACTGCGCCGACTCGGCCTTCAGTGCGCTGAGATACTTGCCGGGAGTGTGTTTGAAACAGGCTATGCGGCCCGTCACGGGCGCGCATTGCACGTGCACGTCAATGACCGAAAGAAAAATCGAAACCCGCCCGCATTCGCCTCCCATAAATACCGGCTCGTTCACTGAATCAATCGCATCCACCGTGCCGTGACCGGGCGAAATGACGAGGTTGGCGGTGGTGGGCACGCGTGGATCGGGATCGCGAAAGAAATAAAAGGTAAACCCGGTGAACAGCGCCCAGAGTCCCAACAGCGCCCACGTCAAACTCTTCCCGGACGCCCCGGCCATCCCGGCCAGAAAGGCGATGGCCAGCAGCACGAGCACCGCCGCGCCGGCGAGACCGACGAGGTGGAGCGCGGCGGACAGGGCTTTGCCCGAGTTTTTCACGCGACCAGATTAAAATTTTTTAGCGCCACTTGCAATTCGGCATTTTCAGGGCAAGGTGAGCGGGTCGGTAAAGGGACAGTGAAACCAAAACCAAGTTAACCAACGATTATGTCATTAAACACACCTGATTTGACGAAGTTTCCGCCGCGCAGCGCGCGCGTGCGGCTGGGCGGCTACGTGATCCTGCCGCGCATGCTGGACAAGGGCCGGGCGGCGCTGGCCGGCACCAACGGCGAATATCATTACGCCTGTCCCCTGGACCAGGGCTTTCTGGAGTTTGTCGGCATCGATCCGGAGGCATTGAAAAAGCAACTCGGCAAAAGCGACGGCGAAGTTCTGGAATGGATCAACGCCAACGCGAAACATAAACGCACCGAGGTGGAAATTGCCGCATGGTCGGAATTCAAGAGCCAGCGTCCGCCGGCGGACAACGAGTCACGGGAATTTTTCAACGAACTCGTTACCAAAAACGCCCCCAAACGCGAGGACATTGCCACGTGGTTCGACTTGCTCGACCTTGACGATTACGTGTCTTTCGGCGGCAAAGGCTGAAAAAATCTTAACTGGTTGTGGCGGCAGTCGGCACCGGGGCTGGTTCCGGGGAATGCCCCTCGGCATTTCCCGTTTTCCAGGCCTCGATTTTTTCGAGGCGGTGGCGGTGTTTCGCGCCATTCACTTCAAATTCCACCTCATCGCCGACTTTGCGGTTTAACAGCGCCTGCGCCACGGGCGAAAGATAGCTGATAACGCCTTTCTCCGGCTCGGAATCCCAAGCGCCAAGGATGGTGAAGGTTTCGGGTTGGTTCGTGTCGAGATCGGCGGCCCGCACGACGGTGCCGATGCCGGCGACGTCGGTGCGCGCATTGGAAAAATCCGTGCCGCGCGCGCGGTTGAGCTCGGTTTCGAGCTCTTCCTTCCGGCGCATGAGGATTTTCTGCATTTCCTTGGCGGCTTTGAACTCGTGATTTTCGCTGAGGTCGCCGTAGCTGCGCGCGATGGCGATTTCCTTCGAGTTGGCGGGGATTTTCTTCTGCACCAGTTCCTCGTACTCACCCTTGCGGCGTTCGAGACTTTCCCACGAAACCAACAAGGTGGCTTCCTGCTTGGTCTGTTCGCCGCTGACGAGCGATTGCACCGCGGGATGCGCCTTGACGAGCCGCGCCAGCAACGAGCGCTTGTCCATGTCATCGAACACGGGCGAAAATTGCAGAGCGCGCGTAAGGTCTTTGATGACTTCGATGTCGGCGGAGGCAGTCAATTCGGCCAGCAACTCGTGGTCGTCCAGGATAAATTCGCGCAGGCGATTGGAGCGTTTCTCGTTGAATTGATCGCGTTCCATGGAGGTAAGCATCGCGCGGAACACCTCCGGACCAAGGATATCGGCATAGGCGTCGCTGCGTTCGCGTCCCAGCCAGAGCAACAGTTCGCTGCTGGCCGTATGCTGGTTGACGTGGCGCGCGAGGGTTTCTTTAAGCGCGTCCATTTTGCCCTCCTGGATCAACAAGCTGGCGAATTCGCGGCAAAGCTTCGCCGAAACGGCATTAAGCGACCCGCGAAGGATTTCGATCCAGCGTTCCGGATTCGCCGCCCGGAACGATTCCAGCGTGCGATGATGTTTGGCCGCCGGAATCAATTCCAGCACCGGACCGAATTTGACGCCGTCCTGCGCCCAGATTTGGGCGGCAGTGATTTCGCCTGCAACCAGAGCCAGTCCGGTCTCGGCGCGCAAATCGTCACGGGCAAACACCGCTTCCAGCGCAACGGAAGGCTGCGTGCGCTGATGCGACACAATCTCGGTATTGAGGGCGGCGATGATCTCGTTGGCTGCCGCCGCTTTGTCCGTCAAATCGGACACATTCTTGAGAACCTCTCCGGCCACCGCCACCCGCGCCTTCAACCCCTTGGCTTTGCGAAAATCGGCCAACAAACGCTCCTGTAGCGATGTTTCCTGCGCCTGATAAACAACCGGTTCGGTTTTTTTCAGCGGCACGATGAAATGGCCGTCTTTTTTCATTTCGCGGCGAGTGGTTTCCCACCATTTTTTCCAGTCGTCGCGGATGACATCGGGTACGAGGACGTGTTGAATCTGGTCCGCCGTCGCCCGACCGTCGTAACTGTTCAACACGACTTTGATTAAATCCAGATGATGCGCGGCCATCTGGCGCAGGCCTTCGAGGTCGGCAGTCTTGCGCGCCAGAATGTGTTCCTTGGCAATCGGCTTGAGCGATTCGGCGGCAAACGCCAGATCCATCGTGTGGCCCGGCTTGCCCGGAAAATCAATCGTGAATCGCGCAAACACTGTGTCCACGGTTTTAATCCGGCCGAAGCCCCAACTGCGGTGCATGCAAAAGCCACCCGTCGCCAATTTGGTCAGCGGTTCGACGTGCCGCCCTTCAATCTTGCCGGCGGCGGCCAATTTCTCAAATTCCTCTCTCATAAAAGCATCGTGTTTGTCGCGTTATGACATCACAATGTCCGTATTAAATGTCGTGAACGGCAAAAATCCAAGACAAATCGCGGTGCGAATTTTGCAGCAACGGCGCGCTGACGGCGCGTTTACCGAGGATTTGCTCGAAAACGCGCTGGTGGAAGCCCGGCTTTCGCCCCCGAACCGAGCGCTTTGCCAGGAGATTGTTTATGGCGCCGTCCGTTGGCAGGCCACGCTCGACTGGCTCATCGCCCGCAAAACGGGCAACCGCAAACAAAAACCCGCCCTGCAAAATCTCCTGCGGCTCGGCCTTTACCAGATCTTCTGGCTGGACCGGATTCCGGGCCACGCCGCCGTCAACGAAACCGTCGAACTGGCCAGACAAAACGGTTTTGGCGCGCAAGCCGGTTTTGTGAACGCGGTCCTTCGCGGTTATTTGCGCGAAGCCGACGCAACCCGGGCACTTCTGGACGATCTGAAAATTTCACAGCCCCCTCTCGGCTGGTCGCATCCCGAATGGCTGGTCGCGCGCTGGCAGAAACGCTGGGGAGCGGAAAAAATGGCGCAGCTTTTGGAATGGAACAACTCCCCGCCAAAAACCTTTGCCCGTGTGAATACGCTGAAATTTTTGGAGGGACGCCGTGCCGATGCCCCAAATCAAACTGAAGAATCAGGGACGGCGACACGCGGTCCCTCCCGGGATGAATTTGCCGGCGCGCTGCTTACCCGTTGGCGTGACGAAAATGTCGAATACGACTTCGTTCGCCGCGATTGGCTTGATGAAAATCTCATCTTCGAGCTGAAGTCGCATCCGCCGTTGGCGAAACTGGAAAGTTTCCAGCAAGGCTGGTTTTATATCCAGGACCCGAGCACGCTGCTGGCCGCGTGCAAACTGGGGGCACAGCCCGGCGAAACGATCCTGGATATGTGCGCCGCGCCCGGCGGCAAGACAACGTTCATCGCGCAATTGATGAACAACGAGGGTCGGATTGTGGCGATGGATAATTCAAAAGAACGGATGAAACTGCTCGAAGAAAACTGCGCGCGGCTGGGAGTGACTTGCGTAGAAAATGTCGTTAGCGACCAAGACCGCCCTCACCCTGACCCTCTCCCCCAGGAGAGGGAACAGCCGCGGTCGACCCGTGAAATTTCAAAACATGTTCGTTTAGCCGACCGGCTGACGAAAATTCCCCCTCTCCCCGGGGGAAAGGGCCGGGGTGAGGGCGAAATATTCAACCGTATTTTGGTGGACGCGCCCTGCTCCAACACGGGGGTCATGCGCCGGCGGCTGGACTTACGCTGGCGGATTCAGCCCAAGGAAATTGAGCGGTTGCGCGATATGCAACTCGGCCTGCTCAAGCAAGCCGCACCGCTGTTAAAGAGCGGCGGAGTTCTGGTTTACAGCACCTGCAGCCTCGAGCCCGAGGAAAACGTCGATGTTGTGAAACAATTCCTGCATGACCACACTGATTTCAAATTGAAACACGAGCGCGAATTGTTGCCGTTCGTGGACAAAGTGGATGGCGCGTTTGTAGCCGCGCTTGTCAAGGCGCGATAATCCGCGTTCTGATCCCACAGAGCGGGACGCACACCCGAAGCCGGCGACAATCCCATTGCCACGACAGAAACCTGTGGCATTTTGATTCCCATGGAACTTGATCTCGAAGGAGAATTTGCCCCGCGCGCGTACCCGCTGCTCGTCAGCCTGGTCGTGCCGCGCCCCATCGCCCTCGTCACCACCGTCAGCCCCGAGGGCAAGCTGAACGCCGCGCCGTTCAGCTTCTTTAATCTCATGGGCGCGAACCCGCCCATCTGCGCTTTCGCGCCCGGCGACCGCAACAACGGCGTGCCCAAAGACACCGCCTTGAACATCCGCGCCACGCATGAATTTGTCGTGAATCTGGTGGACGAAACCATTGCCGAAGCAATGAACCAATGTGCCGCGTCGCTGCCTTACGGAGAAAACGAACTCCTTCGGGCCGGATTGACGGCTGCGCCATCCTCAGTAGTGAAACCGCCGCGCATTGCCGAATCCCCTGCCAGCCTGGAATGTGTCGAATGGGGAACGCTGCGGATCGGCAAGAATCGCGTGGTGATTGGCTTGATAAAACGGCTCCATTTGCGCGACGAATTGTTTGACGCAGAAAAAAAACGAATCCACACGGACAAACTTTCCCTCATTGGCCGCATGTCATCGCCGAACTGGTATTGCCGCACTCGTGACCGGTTTGAAATGATTCGGCCGGAGTAGGACAGGCGTCGCGCCGGTCTCAGAAATAAAATCACGGAAAATTTGAAACAGGCGCGACGCCTGTCCTACATCCCCATGATCTGGTAGCCGCAATCCACATAAATGACCTGGCCGGTGATGGCGGCCGCGCCGTCGCTGGCGAGGAACATGCCGGTCGCGCCCAATTCATCGGGCACCACATTGCGTCTGAGCGGCGACTTGGCCTCGTAATGCTTGAGCATTTCGCCGAAACCGCTGATGCCGCGCGCGGCGAGCGTGTTGACCGGGCCGGCGCTGATGCAATTGACGCGGATTTTCTTCGGGCCGAGATCGTAGGCCAGATAACGCGCGCTGGCTTCAAGCGCGGCCTTGGCCACGCCCATGACGTTGTAATGCGGCACCACCTTTTCCGCGCCGTAATACGTCATGGCCACAATGCTGCCCCCCTCGGTCATCAACGGCGCCGCCGCGCGGGAGAGCGCGACGAGTGAATAGGCGCTGACGTCGTGCGCGATCCGAAACGCATCGCGCGGGGTATTCACAAACTCGCCTTCCAGCGCGGCCTTGGGCGCAAACGCCACGGAATGCAGGAGCAGATGCAGCTTGCCGAATTTTTCGCCGACAGCTTTGAAAACGCTCGCGATTTCCTCGTCTTTGGTCACATCGCACGGGAGGATGAGTGTGTCGGCGCCAAAGGTGCCGGCGAGTTCCTCCACGTTTTCCTTGAGCCGTTCGCCCTGGTAGGTGAATGCCAGTTTCGCGCCCTCGCGCGCCCACGCCTGCGCGATGGCCCACGCGATGGAACGTTGGTTCGCGACCCCGAATACGATTCCCAGTTTCCCGTCAAGCAATGGCATAATTGAATTTAATGTTTTGGTTAAAACGTTTCTCAGGATGACAAATTCCACCCGGCACGGCAATTCCTTTTGGCTTCCGGCTCGACCGACGGGCCCGCGGACGATAATCTGGCGCGAATGGATGCAAACACCCTTGTTAACGGGTTGATCAGCTATCTCGGCTTGATCATCCTGCTGACGTTTCACGAGTTCGGCCACGCGTGGACGGCATTGAAATGCGGCGATGACACGGCCAAATTACAAGGCCGCGTTTCGCTCAATCCCATCGTCCACATAGACCCGATTGGCACAGTCCTGTTGCCCTTGGCGATGATTTTTCTCCCGTTCGGCATCAGCCGGTTCATGATTGGCTGGGCCAAACCGGTTCCGGTGAATCCGTATAATTTACGGCATCCGAAGGTCGATGACATTCTGGTGACGATGGCCGGGCCGGGCATGAATCTGTTGCTGGCGGTCGTGTTGGTAGCGCTGGTACGCGTGGGGTTGCTTCTCAATCTGGAACCCATGGCCAGCGTATGTTTGCAATTCGCTTCACTCAGCCTGCTGCTCTGCTTTTTCAATCTCATCCCCATTCCGCCGCTGGACGGCTCTCATATCCTGCGCATCCTGACTGATATGAGCTGGGAGACTTACGCCGCCTTCGCACGGTTTGGTTTTATCGCGGTGATTCTCGTGCTCAATATTAAACCAGTGCGCGACCTGCTTATGAACGTCACCGACGGAACACTTCTGGGATTGGCGGTCCTGTTCGGCATCCCGATGCAATAACCGCGCGTAAAAAAGGCTCGCGCGACGGTTCCTGATTTCCGACGATGCCGCGCGTGAACGGGGAAAATTCCAAAACCACCGAAGCCTCCGGCCCGCCGGCCGCCGACTTTGAATTACCAATTGGAGGCTTCGCCGGAACGCCTGAGGAAATCGAACGGCAATGGTTCGAGAAGGTTTATAAGGGCCGTGGCGATTCGATGAAGCAGCTTACCTGGCGCGCGGTGCTCATGGGCTCCGCTTTGGGCGGCATTCTTTCGCTCACCAACCTCTACATCGGACTGAAATCCGGTTGGGGCATTGGCGTCGCCATCACTGCCTGCATTCTCTCGTACGCGATCTGGACGACCTTCGTGAAAATCGGCCTGGCCAAGGTGCCAATGACCATCCTCGAAAACAACTGCATGCAATCCACCGCCAGTTCGGCGGGTTATTCGACCGGCGGCACGCTCATTTCAGCGTTCGCAGCCTTCATCATGCTGAACGGACATCCGCTTCCGATTCCACTGACCCTCGCCTGGGTTTTCTTCCTGGCCGTCCTCGGGGTAACGATGGCTGTGCCGATGAAAAAGCAGATGATCAACATCGAGCAGTTGCGTTTTCCCAGCGGTGTGGCGGCGGCGGAAACCCTCCGCGCACTCCATTCGCACGGTGCAAAAGGAATGCGCGCCGCCATCGCGCTGGGCATCTCCGGCGTTTTATCGGCAATCGACAATTTCTGGCACGATGGATTCGCAATTCTGGATGAAAAATTTTTGAAATGGTTTCACACCGCGACACATTTCAATTTATTTTCGAGCGACACCTTGATCACCAAACTTAACACCGTCGTTTTTGGCCCGGCGTGGATGGGTCGGACGGTGATGTTCGATTGGGAACCGATTTTTATCGCGGCCGGGGCCATCACCGGCATGCGCGTCTGCGTCAGCATGTTGCTGGGCGGCACGGTTTGCTGGGCTGTGTTTGTGCCCATCATGCAACACGCAGGTGTCATCACCGGCAGCGGCTTCCGCGACGTGGTGCAATGGACCTTGTGGTTCGGCACTTCGTGCATGGTGGCGGGCGGATTGTTGAGTTTTGTTCTGCAATGGCGCATCGCCTTGGAGGCGTTCAAAGGCTTCGGAAAATTGTTTTCGCGCAAATCACAACTTCCGACGGAAATGGAATCCATCGAAACGCCCATGTCCTGGTTCGCTGCGGGACAAATCATCTCGCTTATCGCCCTGGCATGGCTGGCGCACGCGTCATTCGCAATGCCGTATTGGCAGAGCGCGCTGGCGGTCGTGCTGTCCTTTGCGCTCGCGCTCGTCGCCTGCCGGGTGACCGGCGAGACGGATACCACCCCTATCGGCGCTATGGGCAAGGTGACGCAACTGACTTTTGGCGCCCTCAATCCCGGCAACGTGAACGTGAACCTGATGAGCGCGAACATTACCGCCGGCGCCGCCGGTTCCGCGGCCGATTTGCTGACCGATTTGAAAAGCGGTTATCTGCTCGGCGCAAATCCGCGCAAACAATTCATCGCCCAGTTCGCCGGGATTTTCATCGGCACCGTGGTCACCGTTTTCTCGTTCGCGGTCCTGGTTCCCAACGCTTCCGTGATTGGTTCAGATCAATTTCCCGCGCCCGCCGCGCAAACCTGGTCGGCGGTAGCCAAAGCTTTGAGCAAAGGGTTGGAGGCGCTCGAACCGGTGAAAGTCTGGTCCATCGTCATTGGTGGTGTGGTCGGAATTCTTTTTTCAATCCTGCCGCTGATTTTCCCGAAACGGCAAAAATACCTGCCGTCCGCGTCGGCGTTTGGTCTTGCCTGGGTTTTCCATTGGTACTTCGGCCTGCTGTTTTTCATCGGGGCGGTCCTCGCGTGGCTCTTCCAGAGGATTTCGCCGCCCAAATCGGAAGAATTCACTTATCCCATCGCCTCCGGCATCATGGCCGGCGGAGCATTGATGGGCGTGGCGCTGATTTTCTGGCAGAATGGCGGCGAAATGCTCCGAAATCTGTTCAGCCACTAAAGCTACTTCCCCTGCGCCGCCGATGCGTCGCGGTATTTGTAAAACGTCGCGACGATACTGAACAAAATCGCCACCCCGAACGTCATCCCGGCGTAAAGTAGAAAACGGTCGGTGCTGACCGACGCGGCCTGGTTCTGAGCGTCCGCAAATATTTTTGTGACCGCCACGACCAGCAAATCCCCAAAGGCAATCGTCAGCAGCCAGAAACTCATGACGAGGCTCTTCATTTCAGGCGCGGCCTCGCGAAATGCAAATTCCAATCCAGTCGTTGAAACCAAAACTTCGGCGGCAGTCAAAATGACATACGGCACGGTCTGCCACAGCACACTCAATTGCGCGCCGGCCTCAATTTGCCGTTGCAGCGCGGCCACGACCAGATACGAACCTGCCGCCAGGAACATTCCATACGACATTCGCCGTAGAGGCGAGGCTAACCGCCCGATGCGCGGATAAATCCCCAGCGTGAACAGCGGCACCAGAATCATCACAATCAACGGATTCATGGATTGCATCTGCTCGGCGCCGATGTCCAGCCCCAGAATTCGTGTCGGAACCATCCTTTCCCCCTGCAATACCCACGTCGAATTCGTCTGATCGAACAGCGAGAAGAAAATCGGGATCAGCGCAAACACCATCAGGATGGGCGCCACGGATTTCGCCGCGTCGATTTCCTTTTCGCTGAACTGTCCGCGCGCAGCGTCCCAGAAACTTCCTCGTCGTCCGGTAGGGCCGACCTGCTGGTCGGCCGCGGCGCGCGGCAGCGCGCCGCCACCAGTCTTCCTTCGATTCACAAGCGCACACCAAAGCACCTTGAAAAATCCAGCGCTTCTCGTTTCGCGGCTCGGTGGGACGCGGACGTAATTTTTCCTGCCCAGCCAGAAAACGAAGGTGGCGACGGCCATGAAAATTCCCGGCACCCCGAACGCCAGGCTGTAGCCATGCCAGTCCTTGATCCAGGGGATGACGAGGAACGAAAAAAACGAGCCGAGATTGATGGCCCAATAAAACGCGCCATAGGCCTTTTGCAGCAGATGCGATTGTTCCGGCCTGAATTGGTCGCCCATGAAAGCCGAGACGGACGGCTTGATGCCGCCTGAGCCGAAGGCAATCAACGCCAGTCCGGCGTAAAGAAAAAGCAGCCGGCCATGGGCGTCGCTGGCCAGGCCACTGCACGACAGCACGCCATGTCCGGCGCAATAAAACAGTGATACCCAGAAAATGGTGTGATAGCGGCCAATGATTTTGTCCGCCAGCCACGCACCGAGCAGCGGCATGAAATAATTGGCGAAAACAAAGAAGTGAATGATTTCGGTGGCAGAATCGTCGCTTTGTCCCAGACCACCCTTCAGCGCCGCGCCGGTGAGGTAACCGGCCAGCACGCTGCGCATGCCGTAATAACTGAAGCGCTCGCACGCCTCGTTTCCGACGATGTATTTGATCTGGCGCGGCCAGCGTTCGACGGCAGATGTTGCCGATGAACTCATGGGGAGCCGGCTGCACTTTTCTCCACGCCAATCTTCTTCAGGAACGGCTCGATGGAGCGCGGACGGCCCAGGAATTTTTCAATCGAGACGTTGATATCGCGCGAGTCGCCGACCTCGTAAATCTCGCGGCGTAATTTCATGCCGGCCGCCTGGTCAAAAAAGCCGTCCGGGGAATTTTCGAACACCGTCGCCATGTCCGCCGCGATGGCATCCGCCCAGGCATAGCCGTAATACCCTGCCCCGTAGCCAATGATATGGCCAAAGTAAGCCACAAACGCCGTGTTCGGCGGCACCGGCAGGGACACTTCGCCGAGAACCTTGTTCGACAATGGCAGCACATCATCCGCGTTCGTCGCGTGGATTTGCGTGTGCAACGCCAGATCCATCAAGCCAAATGAAAGTTGTCGGCGATAAAACGTCCCTTCCGTCGCCAGCCGCGAGGCTTTGAGCTGATCCAGAACCGCCTCCGGAATTTTTTTGTTCGGGTCGCGGTAATCCGCCGCAAAGCTGTCCAGGACCTTCTTGTCCCACGCCCAGTTCTCGAGCATTTGCGACGGCGCTTCGACAAAATCCTGCGGCACGCTGGTGCCGGAAAAACGCGCGTAGTGCGCCCGGGTCAAAATCGTGTGCATCGCGTGGCCGAATTCATGGAAGACGGTCTCGACCTCGTCATGAGACATGAGGGACGGCATGTTGGATTGGGGCGGCGGGAAATTGCAGACGAGCGCGCAAACCGGACGCTGATATTTCCCGTCCGGCAAAAGTTTTCCCTCAGTGATGCCGAACTGCGCGAAGTGATTATATTTGCCCTCGCGCGGAAACATATCGAGGTAGAACAGCCCGAGCGGCTCGCCGGTCTTCGCGTCGGACACGGCGTAAAGCTGCAGGTCGCCGATCCATTTCCAGGGCGGCACGACGCGTTCGAATTTCAAACCAAAAATATGCTGATAGATAGCAAACAACCCTTCCAGCACGCGTTCATACGGGAAATAGACCCGCAACTGCTCGGCGTCCACGTTGTATTTCGTCTTCTTCAATTCGTTGCCAAAATAGCTGACGTCCCACATGTTGATCTTCGCGGTCGGGTCGCCGGTCTCCGCAATTTTCATCAGCCGGAACTCCCCCAGTTCGGCGTCGAATTTCGGTTGCAGTCCTTTTTCGAGTTTCTGCTCAAATGCGATGGCCGTGTCGGCATTTTTCACCATGCGAATTTCCGTGGCGAAATCCGCATAGCTCGCATAACCGAGCCGATGGGCGATGTCATCCCGCGTCACCAGGATTTTTTTCAACAGCGAGATGTTGTCTTCGCGCGCGAGATTGCAGCGCGCAACCAGCATGCGCTTGCGCGTTTCCTCGCGCCTGGCGTTGTCCTCGACCATCAGGTAATGAAACGTGATGTTCGCCATCAAGGTGTATTCATCCGGACCCGTTTTGATGCCTTCCTGCGTTAGAAAAGCATCGGGCACGCCTTCCATCTCGGCTTTCGTAAATTTAAGCGGCTTCCGGGCTTTGGTGACGTTTTCCTGAAAATCGGTTTCCAGGGCGGTCAGTTGTTTGCGCAGTTTCTCGACCTCATCGCGCTGGTCTTTCGGCAATTCCAGGCCGGCCCGGCGATAATCGCGCAGCGTTTCGTCGAAAAGTTTTTTGTCCTCGCCGGCCAGTTGCGGTTTCGTGTCCGCATAGGCCTTCACGGCGGCATAAACGTCCTCGCGGTAATCCGTGCCGACCGACCATTCGTCGAGTTGTTTGATGGCGTCCGTCGCCGCATCGCGTACGGCGGCATTCGTGCTCGTCTGCTGGATCAATTCCAGCCGGTTTTCAGGCGTCTGCACCGAATAGGCGAGATCGTCGAGCGCGCGAATGGTGTTGGTGAAACTGGCTTCCCCGGCCCGGAGCCGTCCGATGCGGTCGAGCGCGGCGTTGCCGGCGGCGATGACATTGGTGGCCGTGGCCGCGATTTCGTCCGGCGTCGTCTCAAACACCGGCACGGTGACGATTTCATTGAATTTTGCCGCGCGTTGCTGAAATTGTTCCAGCGAACCGGCGGGAATCGGCCTGGGTTTGGGGACGGTCGAGCAGGCGGTCAGAAAAGAAGCCGTGATAAAAATCGGGATAAGTTGCCAATGCATATCCGCGCAACCTATCCATGCCATCGCCACATTCAAGCGGAATTGCACGTGACACCCGGCATTTGACTCCCGAAACCCTCCGCGAGCAGTGCTGCTGAAAATCAAAAACTTGAAATTGGACGTTGACGCCGGCGCCGTTGATTAAGATTACGATTATGAATTAAGATTAAGAAATTACCGGCTATATTGCCGGATTGACGTTTCTCTCGACTTGCGTTTAATTCACGATCATCAAGTTGAAGTTTGCCGGCCAGGTCGCAGGAACCGGCATGCGGATTCAATTTGGGTTTAAATATCGATAAAACATTGCTCCCGTAGCTCAAATGGATAGAGCAGCGGTTTCCTAAACCGTTGATTCCCGTTCAATTCGGGACGGGAGTACCACCTTGAAATACAAGGTGGTAAAACGTTATCAGAAAACAACTTCCCGTCTCTTTGTTTTCGAATTGCCACCGACAAATGTGTGCGCATATGGCCTCTTGCTGCCAAAACTCGCCAAAGCGGGCCGGATATCTGTCAGGCGGATTCTGCACACCGGCTATTACCGGATTTCTTATTGACTTTCTCGCAGCGTTTTGCTCTGCTTATGTTCCTCAGAAAGGTACAACCGGAATCAATTAAAAGTGAAAACAACAACCCCATGAGAGAAAGGTTATAGTTATGTGCTTGCCCTATTATCGTTCAAAGCTGCTCCTTACCGTCGCCGCCCTCCTGTGCGGATTAGTTCGTTCAATAGCCACGCCCTCGATTCTCGATACCGCGGTGAATCCCGGGAACGGCCACACTTACTACCTCCTCAGTAGCAGCACGTGGACTGATGCCGAAAGCGAGGCGGTGAGTCTCGGGGGACACCTTGCCACCATCCGAAACCAGACCGAAGACGATTGGCTTTCGGGACTCTGGGGCGTGAACCGTAATCTGTGGATTGGATTATACGATCCGAATTTCACTACGGACGGGAGTGGCGCACAGCACGCAGCCGATTTCATCTGGTCAGATGGAGAATCGGCCGGCTATAGAAATTGGTATCCTGGCGAACCCAACGGCAATCCCGGCGAAGGCTACACCTACATGTACGCTCAAAGTATCGGGTTTGGAGATGTGTGGAATGACTTGGCAAACGTCAGCTCGACTCCTGGTGAGCCTAATCTTTTTGGAGTCGTTGAGGTGGTACCTGAACCTTCGGCATTTATTCTACTCGCGCAGGCGGTTCTCTGTGGATT